>Ga0315282_10000530_pt1 | contig 75114 bp, 52 predicted proteins | sample YL17G07_20_MG_FD_203693 | JGI IMG/M metagenome (GOLD analysis project Ga0315282, IMG submission 203693) | Sediment microbial communities from Yellowstone Lake, YNP, Wyoming, USA - YL17G07_20 | ecosystem: Environmental > Aquatic > Freshwater > Lake > Sediment | place: USA: Wyoming | collected... | reverse complement strand
TCGTCTTTACATACCATTCCCATCTTCTTATTCTCTCTCATTGGGGTTATCCCTCCCCCAATGTATATACGTGCTTATCCCCCTACTGAAATAGGCTCTTAGTGAAGGGGCAGAGATCGGCAGTTCTTCGGATATCTCTTTCGTGTGCGCCTTCAAGAGTCTCCACCGTTCGGGCTTGGGCTTCAGACGCAGCACGGAGCGCGGGCAGGGGTTGGGGGACCAGCGCGATGGGGAGACGGCACTCCCCCTGCCCGCACAATCTCACGATCTCAAGGCCTCCGGCTCAACCGCGCTCCATCGGTTGAGCCCATGGGCACCGGACGTGGGAATCCGGATTGCTCGCAGCAAGGGCATTGGGGCCGGCCAGTCCGACTGAGCCTTCTCGGGCCAAAGGCACGCCGACTGAGCCAGGCGATCGACAGTCGCCCCGCCGCGCATCGCATGGGTGTTATCCCACGTCCGCGACAACCGGCCCCTCCCTATGGGGTTTATCCTTGGAATCTTCACGACATCCTCGTGTTCTCGTGCCACCAGCCTGGGAAAAGGAATAGCCATCGGTCTGCGGATACTTCGCGACAGTGGTGTTCATCCAGGGCGCAAACCGCAGTCCCTCGGCTACCAGGAACCATACGTGCGCCAGAGAGGAAGCTGGGGGGAGTAGAGCGCGAGCGACTCCGGCGATACCAAGCCCGCGTGCGCGCAGGAAGAGAATTTTGTTGACCTTGAAATCCCCCATGCTACCCTTGCGAGGCTATAGGTTACGCGAGCTGCGGCGTCGCGCGGAAGAGAGGACTGTCTGCGCGGCCCGTTATGTTTAGTGCAGCTTTAAGAATATACGGAATGCTTGTATTGTAGCAGCAAATCTGATATTTGCAAGAAGAAATGCGGAAAAATCTATGCCTATTGCCAAAAAGCCTCAGTTGGAGCAAATCGGTCAGCGGATACGGAAAGTTCGCGGTTCGACGCCGCAAGGCGCATTCGCAACTATGGTGGGTATTGCAAGTCAAACTACACTGAGCGCCATCGAGCACGGCGACACGATGCCGCGGCCTGAGGTTCTCGGTCGAGTCGTTGCACAAACGAGGTGCGATGCCAAGTGGCTCCTGACGGGCGAAGGCGAACCGTTCCCGCGCTCCGCGCCTGCGAGAGTTGCCGCGGGAACTCCGGAGCGCCTCCTGGAATGGGTCACGCCCAGCCACGCCGCGCCCGAGCTCTATAAGCGGTTCGTTCCGGTACTGGGCTTCTGGACGGAGGCCGGGATGGTTGACGACATGCTCGCGCCGCCCGCTGACGAGCCGGAGGCGAGGCTCTTTCTCGATCATGGGCCCTGGCCCGAGGGCACGATTGCCGTCAAACTGCACGTCGCCCTATGGCGGATTCCTCCAGGCGCGATAGCGCTCTTCGGCGAGGTCGAGAAGACGCCGTCAAGCGGAATGGGGCTATTCAATGTGTCCGCGATACCATCCGACGTGATCGCCGCCTTCGAGCGCAAGGGCTCGGACGTCCTCCTGTACCGCGGCATCCTCGGGGAAAAGCTGCGGGCGAAATCCATCAGAAGCTTTCGCCCCTTCCTCGCGGCGATATAACGGCCGCAACGCGGCGGCACAGGGCGATAGGAACTGTCATGGAGAAGGGGCTTCTCTTCGCGGCAGCAGCCGTCGCCGCCGGCAATCTCGGTGGAAACAGAACTGGTGCCGAAGGAGGGAGTCGAACCCTCACGGGGTGTTAAGCCCCACTGGATTTTGAATCCAGCGCGTCTGCCAGTTCCACCACTTCGGCACCCGTGAGATATGTTACCGCGCCGCGAAAATCAGTCAAGCCTGTTGCCGGACGGAGGCAGGGCATCAGCCTCGCCGGTGGGCACCGGTTTCCCCAAAACCTTCAATTGTCAAAGAGCACGCGGCCAAGGGCCGCGAGGCCGGAGGCCGCAGGCTGGCGGAAGACCACAGAACCAGTCTGAAGTCCGAAGTCCGAAGTCTGAAGCACATCAGATGAAAACACGGCTGAAGGCTGAAGGAAGAGCGCACAATAGAAGAAGAACTTCAGCCGTCGGTCCGCAGTCCTCAGATGCAACTAAACATCACCCTCCGAGAGGGAGGGGCGGCGATGAAGGGGTTCCGTGGGTTGAGCGCCGACCGGGGCGAAATGGCACGGATCCGGGTGAAAATCGGCACTTTGGGAAGAGGGGTACGGAACCTTTCGGGGTTCATCGCCGACCGTCATGCCTCCGGCTGCGGATGCAGCCGAAGGCGGTACGTGGGAAAAGTGGGAAGGGTGCAACGACGAACTCTTTCCACCATCGAGGCTCGCCTCCGGAGCGGGATCGATCGAAGAGCGCAGTGCGGCGGCCCGCTGGGACTTGCGCGTTTCGTTTCTGCGGCGGGCGGTTGCGTCTCGGCAGAGGCGGCAGAGGCGGTGGGGTTTGCCGTTGGCGAGGCGCCAGATGGTGGTCTCCTCGGTGAACCTGTGCCCGTTCTTGCAGCAGCTTCTGAGGCGTCTCGGGCGGTCCGAACCGCGGGCGGCGTAGCCGTCGGCGACGTTGTCCGACTGGGTCGCGGACCTGAGGTGCTCGGGGTTTGAGCAGCGGTTGTTGCGGCAGCGATGGTGAGTGACGCGGTCGGACGGGGTCGGTCCGACGAGCCACTCGTGCATCATTCTGTGCGCAAGCCACCAGTGGCCTCTCAAGTAGACGCGGCCGTAACCTTTCGTGGTTATCGGGCCGGTCCACAGCCAGCAGCCGTCGGGCGTTTCGTCGACGCAGGCGAGGAGCTTGCGCATCTCGGCAAGGGTGAGAGGAAAGATGGCACGATAGTCGCGGTACTTGAGCACGAGAAACCTCCAAAACAAGTCCGAAGTCTGAAGTCCGAAGTCCGAAGAAGAACCGCACAAACGTAACCGGGCTGAAGCAAGTAAGGGAAACACGGCCCCTCTGTATTTAGGATGGATACAAATGTTGGAGGGTGTTTTGAGGGGATTTTCCGGGCGACTGACGCAGGGCAATCGACGCAAGTGGTGAAGGCGGATAGGGTTACGCGAAATGAAGAAAGTCTGGAAATCGCGGATTTTCCTTCCGGGGGCTACAAATGCCGGGGGTATCTTTGGGGTGTCTTGGGCTATGAGAGGGCCTTCCGGCGGGCGGTTTGGAGGGCGTGGGAGACCATTTGCTGGCTGCAGCCGAGGATCCAGGCGATCTCGGTTTGGGGTAGGCCATTCCTGTAGTAGAGCTGGATGGTGCCCCATTCGCGAGGGGTGTACTTCTCGCGGCAGGCGAGCATCTGGTCGATGAGGGAGAGGCGCTGGGCGCGGAAGGCGGCGACATCGGAGCCGTCGCGCTCTCCGGTGTCCTCGGAGTACTCAGCCTCCTGCGGGTCGATGTCGAACTTCCTGCGGATGTACTCATCTTCTTCAGAGTAAGTCATTTCAGGCAACCTCACAGTTCTGTCTGTCGTTCACGTCTATTTCCATCCGTCATTTCACTGGGCACGAAGGTGCCGAGGCAAATCAGAGTCATTTAGCCGGGCAAAGAGGAGGATCACGGGTGAAGATGGGAACCAGTGTAAAGCGATAGCGACAAGGCGTCAAGAACAAAACGGACGAATGTCGGAATATTTACGACTATCATAAATGCTGAAATGGCAAGAGGTAATGACTGAAGGCGTGGGAAAAAGGGCTTTGGGCCGTGGGCTGTGGGGGGTGGGCAAAGGCATGAAATCGATTTGGAGGCCAAAGCAAGACGGAAGGATTGGCTCACGCAGAGGGCGCAGACAGCGCAGAGGGAACCAGTGAAGCGGGGCTTGGACGTCTTGGCAGCGGGTAGAGAGTTGCCGCGCAGACGATTCCTCTAAGCCGCTTGCGCCTGCGGCGCCCGGACAACGAGTTGTCCGGGCTACATACTGGAGGTGGTGAGGGATACGCGGTTGCGGCGCGGGGGAGAAATGGCTTGACGGAAGTGGAGAAAAGATAGAATCTATACGGCCTTATTGTGGCGGACCGTATCCCGGAAGGAAGACTGTGGCAGGCGAGATTGAGAAGGGGAAGGACAGCGTAGCGAAGCTGGTCAGGCATTTCAGGGACAACGCTGATTACGTCCGGTCGGGGGAGTACAAGGAAGCGGACGCACGCCAGGAGTTCATCGATCCGTTCTTCATCGCGCTGGGGTGGGACGTTCACAATGAAAAGCAGTTCGCGCCGCAGAACAGGGAAGTCATACCGGAGCCGAGCATAGAGGTGGAGGGGGGCAGGCGCGCGCCGGATTACGTGTTCCGGCTGGGGCAGACGCCGAAGTTTTTCGCGGAGGCAAAGAAGCCGGGCGTCTCGGTGAAGGACGATCCTCTCGCGGCGTATCAATTGCGGCGGTACGCGTGGAGCGCGAAGCTGCCGCTATCCGTTCTTACCGACTTCGAGGAAACATCGCTATACGACTGCCGCATCCATCCGAAGCATTCGGACAAGGCGGCGGCAGCGCGGGTCAAGTATATCCAGTTCGAGGAGTACGCTGATCGCTGGCAGGAGATATGGGAAATCCTGAGCCGTGAGGCGGTGTGGGGCGGTGCGTTCGACAAGTTCACCGAAAGCGGGCGGGGCAAGCGCGGCACGAGCGAGGTCGACGCGGAGTTTCTTACGGAGATAGAGTTCTGGCGCGAGGCGCTTGCAAGGAATATTGCGCTCAGGAATCCGAAGCTCTCCGTGGACGACCTCAACGCGGCGGTGCAACTCACCATCGACAGGATCATATTCCTGAGGATGGCAGAGGACAGGGGCATAGAAGTCTACGAGCAATTGCTTCGGCTCTCGGACGGCACGGACATATACCGCAGGTTCATCAAGGACATCTGCCGGCGCGCGGACGAGAAGTACAACTCGGGCCTCTTTGATCTCGCGAAGGACCGCGTGACGCCGAGGCTTGCGGTCGATGACAAGCTCTTGAAGGACATTATAGGCAGGCTCTACTTTCCAGCGTGCCCCTATGAGTTCAGCGTGCTGCCGGTGGAGATACTCGGAAGCGTGTACGAGCGATTTCTGGGGAAGGTGATCCGCCTCACGGGCGGGCATCAGGCGAAGATAGAGGAGAAGCCGGAGGTAAAGAAGGCGGGAGGGGTCTACTATACGCCTTCGTACATCGTGGACTACATCGTCAAGAACACGGTGGGGAAGTGGCTTGACGAAAACGCGGCGAAGCGTCCGGCGGCAAGACGCACGCCGTTACCCGCGAAGTTTCGAATCCTCGATATGGCGTGCGGGTCGGGGTCGTTTCTACTCGGCGCGTACAAGTATCTTCTCGACTACTCGCTCAAGTGGTACGAGGGGAACGATCCGGGGCGCTTTCCTAAGGCAGTTACGGAGGGGCCGGCGGGATGGAGGCTGACGACCGCGGAGCGAAAGCGGATACTTGTCGAGCACATATTTGGCGTGGACATAGATCACCAGGCGGTTGAGGTGACGAAACTAAGTCTTCTTCTCAAGGTGCTGGAGGGGGAGAGCAGCGAGACGCTTGAGAGCCAACTGAGGCTTTTCCATGAGAGGGCGCTTCCCGATCTGGCAGCCAACATCAAGTGCGGCAACTCGCTTATCGGGCCGGACTACTTCACGGGCAGCCTTGTACCCGACCCGGAAGAGATGCGACGGGTGAATCCGTTTGATTGGAAACATGAGTTTCCGGAGGCGTTCAGGGACGGCGGGTTTGACTGCGTAATCGGGAATCCGCCGTACGTGCGAATCCAGACCATGAGAGAGTGGGCACCGCTGGAGGTGGAGATATACAAGCAGAAGTATGCGTCAGCGGCGGCCGGGAACTACGATGTCTATGTCGTGTTTGTCGAGAAGGGGCTTAGCCTTCTCAACAGCGCAGGCCGGTTGGGCTTCATTGTGCCAAGCAAGTTCCTCTCCACAGACTACGGCGCAGGCATACGCAAAGTGATCACGTCAGCAGGCGCTCTCTCCCAGATTGTGGATTTCGGGCACGATCAGGTCTTTAGGGCATCGACGTACACGTGCCTTCTGTTCCTGTCCTCCAAACCGGCCGGTGGAGTTCAGTATGCAAGAGTGCAACCTCCGAGCGGACTCTCGTCGGGTAATGTGCAGTCGAGTGTGCTGCCGAGTGATAGGTTCACAGGCGGACCGTGGGTTCTATTGACGAGAACGCAGAGCAGCTTGTCGGAGAAGATTCAGCAACGTGCGAAGAACCTTGGCGAGCTTCCTTCGCACATAAACAGAGGGTCGAGTTCCGGCGCCGATGACGTATTCGTGCTGCGCCGTGACGATGGGGTGCTTCAGGCACGTGATGGAACCGATGCCGATGTGGAGGTTGGGATTCTCCGGACTCCCATATACGCGACAGATTTCGGAAGATATCTCTTTGCGCCAAGAAGTGGCGAAGCGATCATCTTTCCTTACGCTGTTGACGGTACTGGCTATCATCTCCTTGACGAAAGAGCGTTCAAGAGTCGTTTTCCGAAAGCTCTCAGTTACCTTGCAGCAAGGTCAAAGGAACTGCGACAGCGGAAGCAATTCAGTGCGTGGTATGGATTCAGCGCTCCAAGAAACCTGCAGGGCCATGACAAGGCGCAGATACTGGTACCACTTCTTGCAGACAAGGGATCGTTCTGTCGACTACGCGCGGACGCGACAGAGTACTGCCTCATGGCCAGCGGCGGCTTCAGCATAACGGTTGGGGAAGCATGCGGCCTTTCTCCCAACTATGTCCTTGGCGTCCTCAATTCCAGGCTGCTCTTCTGGAAATTGAAATCGATAAGCAACATTTTCCGAGGCGGCTGGATAACGTGCACAAAGCAGTACGTAGAGAAGCTTCCGATTCGGACGATTGACTTCTCCGACCGTCGTGACAAGTCCCGTCACGATGAGATGGTCACCCGCGTGGATCAGATGCTTGAGCTGAACAAGCGACTTCATGATGCGAAGTCGGACCGGGACAGGGAGTTGTATAAGAGGCAGATAGACGCGACGGATCGGGAGATTGATAGGCTGGTGTATGAGCTTTATGAGTTGACGGAGGAGGAGATAGGGATTGTTGAGGGGGCGCGGTGAGAGGCGCGGCCAAGGGGCCGCAGGTGGGAAGGGTGGGAAGGGGGCAGCGAGGCACCGCATGCGGGGCGTTGCGGGGCGCTCGCGGAAGATCACATTGGGTTCGAGGGTCGGGGAAGACTATGAGCGCGGATGAAGCTACGGCCAAGGCAGTAGTTGCCAATGAGGATGGCCTTCACGGAAGGCCGTCTATGGAAATCGCGCGCTTCGCGAGGGGATACCTTAACGACATAGATCTGTACTGCCGCGGTAGGGTGGCGGATGCGAAGGACTCTTGGGATGTCCTGCTGCTGGGGGCTTCGCGGGGTAGCGAGGTAATGGTGCGGGCACGCGGATCCCAGAGCGAGACTGTGGCGTCAGAAGTGGCATCATTTATCGGCGATGGTCTCCCTCGTATTGAAGTGTTCTGGGCTCTGGATCGCCTGACTTTCGGCGAATCGGGAATCACCACAGCGCCCGAGTTGGCTGAAGCGCTCGTCCATGATTGGGCGTGGGAATCGACAGATTCGTTTAGCGACATGGGGAATGAAAAGGCAATAGACGCTCTTGTGGCAGTCATCACTCGGTACGCTGAGCGGCGTGTCGGAGAGGGGATTGTGTGCAGAGGCACCAACAGCTATGGACAATCCCATCCCAAACAGGGGAGCGAAGAGGGGAGTTCAGAACCTCGGTTCGACTCGAAATGCTTCACAGAACGACTGAGAAGCTTCCTTTTGCCAGGGCGGGCACAGCCATGATTTCGGAGATCATACCCTATGCGATCACGGGGCTTGTGTCAACATCGGTAGGGGCGGTCATCGCCTACGTGCTGAAGAGGGTCGCTGAGGGGCGTATTCGATACTACTTCGATAGCAAAGTGGAGGAGATAAGACACCGGCACGAGGAGGAGAAGTCGGCCCTCAAGAGCTACTTTGACAAGGAGCTCGAAGATATCAAGCATGAACACCAGAAGGAGATATCAGTTCTCAAGAGCCGCCTTGAGACGCTGGTCAATCAGGAAAGCGATCTCTACAAGGCCAAGCTCCAAGCATACACTGAACTGTCAGCTGTCGTGTACCGCTGCCGACTTGCTGCGAAGAGGGCTGGCGAGAAGGCGGCCTCGGGCAAGTCCGAATCAGAACTGACGGAGCTGCAGAAGGAGCATAGGGCGCTGCACGAAGCCCTGAAAGCACATATTGTGTTGGTCGATGGGGCGCGGTTCGACCGGATTCATGGATTCAAGGATGATATTGGCGTGCTGGCAACCTACTTGGCGATATCCGGGAATGAGGGTGTTGATCGCGGCAGGATGCTGGGCCTGATTGCCGCGAAGTGCAGGACGATAGACGATGCATATCGCCTCATTGTCGACGACTTGCAGGGAGACGTGCTCGGGAGCGGTGAGGCGCTGTAGGGGGCTTTTGTGCGCCGTCGGGGGCGGCGGAGATCACTTGGGGGGGGGCATCAGAGGGAACCTCGTTCTCCCGCACGGCGATTGTGAGTGGCGCGCCGGCGGCGCGGGGTTGAGGCTTGAGCAAAGGCGTGAATTGATGATCGGCGCAGGGGGCGCGCCGTAGGGTCGATCCGCCTACGGCGGATCGTACTGCGGGCGCACGGCCGTGCGCCCCTAAGGCTTGGGCGCGGCAAGCAGCGCCCCTACGATTGACCGGCGCAGAAACCAGCGCCGTGAGGTCGACAGGCACGAATGCCTGTCGTACTATCGGGCGACGCGTGCGTCGCCCCTACGGGAAGGCACACCTTCACACGCGCAGAACTACTGATCGCCCTTACCGAAGCGGGAGGTCCCGAGGCGGGCGGAGCGCGAGGGGCGGGGAGAGGATTTCGGAGAGGACGAAGGCCTGGCGCAGGCCGTGGACGTCGAGCGGAGGCACGATGAAGCGCTTGCCTCTGACTTCGTTTCGCCCGGTCTGGGCGGCGGCGCCGCGGCGACGACGGATGCCGGCGCGTCTCTTTTCGCCGGTCACGCCCGTTATGGCCTCCATCTCGGGGGTTTCGGCGAGGCGGCTTTCCTCGAGGTGCGCTTCGATCGTCGGCGTGAGGCTCAGTTGATCGCTATCGAGGTGGCGCTGCTCCAGATGCTCCTCCACGGTCGGCACAAGGGGCGATTCGCCTTCGGAGAGGCGGCGTTCGCGAAGGTGCTTCTCAACGGTCGGCGTGAGGCGCTCTTCTTCGGGGACGACTCGGCGGGTACGCTCGGGCTGGGCGGACGAGCGCGAAGGCTTGGGCTCTGGGGGAGGCCAGGCTCCGGGGCCTGCCGTACGCCGGGGAGCGCTGGGGACGACGCCGCCGGGTTTTGCGAGGCGCTGCGCCGGGGTGGGGCGCTGGGGCGCCTGAGGGGGCTTGGCAGTTGGCTGCTTGGGGGCCATGCCCAACTGCTGAAGGATCTTTTGGATTTCCTCCTGCCGGACCTCGTATACGCGCTCCTGGTCCTCAGGAGGGGCGGAAGAGGGCTTGCCGATGTTCTTGATCATCCGGATGAAGAAGATGATCAGGAAGAGGATAAATAAGAATGGGCCAAGCGCATCCATAGGGCACCTCAGCGCGGCCGGAGGCCGCAAGTAGAACCGAGACCGTAGACTGTAGACTGGAGACCGGAGCAAAACCAAAAACCAGACCGAAGTCCGAAGTCCGAAGTCTGAAGGCAAATCATAAAGGCATCGGCGCACAAGGCAGCGCCGTAAGGTGGTCCGCCTGCGGCGGATCTGCCCCACCGAGGGCGCACAGCCGCGCGCCCTACGATAGCATGCTCCATAGCAAACCTACTTCGCCGGCTCCTCAGGGCCACTGATGGCCGAACGCATGTCGGTGTCGGCCTGGATATTGCGCATCTTGTAGTAGTCCATGATACCGAGGTTGCCTTCGCGGAAGGCCTGAGCCATGGCCTTGGGGACTTCGGCTTCGGCGAGGACGACCTTGGCGCGGTTCTCCTGGGTCAAGGCCCTCATTTCCTGCTCGCGCGCGAACGCCATCGCGCGGCGTTCCTCGGCCTTGGCCTGGGCGACGCGCTTATCCGCCTCGGCCTGGTCGGCCTGGAGCTTCGCGCCGACGTTGTCGCCTACGTCCACTTCGGCGATATCGATGGAGAGGATTTCGAAGGCGGTGCCAGCGTCGAGCCCCTTGCCGAGGACGGTGCGGGAGATGTTGTCGGGGTGCTCAAGGACCTGCTTATAGGTCGCGGAGGAGCCGATTGTCGTTACGATGCCTTCGCCGACGCGGGCGATAATCGTCTCCTCGGTCGCGCCGCCGACGAGGCGCTCGATATTGGCGCGCACGGTAACGCGGGCGCGGGCGCGAACCTGAATGCCATCCCTCGCGACGCCGTCGACGGTAGTCTTGCCCTTTGAGAGGTCGGGCGCGTCGATGACCTTGGGGTTGACGCTCGTGCGGACGGCCTCCACGATGTCGCGGCCGGCAAGGTCGATGGCCGTGGCCTTTTTCCACGTGAGGGGTATGTCCGCGCGGTCGGCGGCGACGAGGGCGGCGACGACGTTTTTCACGCGCCCGCCGGCGAGGTAATGCGCCTCCATGTCGCGCACGGAGAACTCATGGGCGATACCCGCCTGCACGCCCATCACGCGCGCACCGACGATGTCGGCGGGCTCCACGCGCCGCAGCTTCATGCCGATGAGGTTGAAGAAGCCGATCCCGGCGCCAGTCGTGTAGGACTGAATCCACAGCCGGAAAAACCTCGCCACCAGCAGCAGTGCCACGAAGGCGATTACACCCAGCACCACTATGGCGACGACCCACCCAGCAGGTAGGTTTCCCATGCCTCCGACTCCTTTCATGCAAAGGCCGTTATGCTAACTGCCAAGGCGATCCGCCGATGGCGGATCGGAAAGTCTATCACTGGTGGGCAAGCCACCAGTGCCACACAGAATCATCGGGCGCAGCAAGCAGCGCCCCGCGCTATTATTGTCGGATACGCCTGCGACGAACCGATGCCACATAACCGTTACGAGGGAGGGTGCCTCGCTTTGCTACAAGACCGCAAGGCGTCGCGGCCCTCACCCTGCCCTCTCCCAGAGGGAGAGGGGACTTCATCGGCGCAAGAGACAGCGCCGCAAGGTGAACAGGCAAGAATGCCTGTTCCACTTCGGGCGCACAGCCGTGCGCCCCTACGTTATCGCTACTGGATCCGCCGTCGGCGGACCAGTGGCACGGAGACCAAATGCCTTACAATTTCTTCTCCCTCACGACAACCCTGTTACCATCGATGCGGTCGACCTTGACGGGGCGATTGGCGTCAATGAATGTCCCCTCGGCGACCACGTCGACGCGCCTGCCGCCGAAGTCCGCGACGCCGGCGGGCCTGAGGTAAGTTACCGTGACCCCTTCCTGGCCGGCGAGGGACGAGAGGTCCTTCTCGGACGCGCGGTCCTCGGCGGTTGTCTGCTCCTTGGGCTTGAGAAGCATGCGCTTGCCCAAGGGCGTATACGGGAAGAACTTGACGCCGAAGATGAGCTCCAGCGGCAGAAGCACCACTATGAGCCCAACGTCGACGACACCCATCGCGATGCTCATGCGGAACGCGAAATAGAGGCTCAGGCCAAGCGCGACGGTTCCGGCGATGCCGAGCATCCCAGCCGACGGGATGAACAGCTCCGTCAGGAGAAAGAAGAGCCCTATCGCAAGCAGAAGGAATATGACTCCGTAGTCCATTTGCACCTCTCTACGATCTACTTGACCGCCCTTACGATTATCGCATTTCCCTTCTGAGCCACAACCTCCACGCGCGCCCCTTCGGCAATATGGTCGCCTCGAGTGGTCACGTCCACGAGACGATCGTCGATAATAGCCTTGCCCGCGGGCCGCAGCGCTGAATAGGCAATTCCCTGTCTGCCGACGAGATTCTTTCCCGCGGTCGCCATGGCACCTTCGGCGTGGGCGATGGATGAAGGCTCCGGCGCGCCGAGATAAAGGGCGCTGATAACAGGTGTTTTCGGCAGCAGCTTTGTGAGGACAACCATCAGGGCTATTGCCGCTATGAGCGTTCCAACCAGATAGGTAGTCGATACGGCGAGATAGCGCGCATCGATGGGCGCGCGCGTGATGTTCGGCGGGATCGCCATCAGCACGAGCCCCGCCACCATGAGGCCCAGGCCCGCAAAGCCGATAAAGCCGAAGCCCGGTATGAACGCGATCTCGACAATAAGGAGTACAACGCCCGCGACGAAGATCAGTATCTCCCAGTACTGCGCCATGCCGGAGAGGTACCTGCTGAAGATGAGTATGCCGAAGCAGACAATCGCCGCTGTCGCCGGCAGCCCGAACCCCGGGGCCTTGAACTCCATGTAGAGGGCGATGAGCCCGACAAGGAGGAGTATGCTCGACACCGCGGGATAGTTCAGGAAGCGAACCAGTTCCTCCGACCACGCGGTGGAAAGGGTGACGACCTTCGCTCCCTTGAGGCTGTAGTCGGTGAGGAGCTCATCGAAGTCCTTGACGATGAAGCGGGCGAAGCCGTACTTCTTCGCGTCCTCGGCGCTCATCGTGAGGAGCTGGCCTTCCTTTTTGACTACCGATTTCTGCGCGACGTGCTCGCGCTGCGCGGCGGTCAGGGCGTCGAGCTCCTCGGCCGAGAGGTACTTCACGGCGCCGTCGTCGAACTTCACTTCATAAACGACGATCTCCTTTGTAACCATCGACTCGGCGAGGGCGACGGGGTAGCCATTTCGCTCCGCGTACTTGTGGAACATGCCCCGCGTCGGCGATTGCTCCTTCTCGCCGAGCATCTGCGGCCCTTCGGGCGTGTCCATGATCGGCGCGGCGTCGCCGACCGATGCGAGGGGCCCGACGGCCATCTCGCGCGCTCCCATGGCGATCATCGCGCCGGCGCTATATGCCTTTACGGGGATGTAGGCAACGGTCCTGGGCGTGTCGACCGCGCCGATGGTGTCTGTTATCTCCATGGCGAAGTTCAAGAGACCCCCGTACGTGTCGATCTGGAAAACTATGAGCGACGGCTTGAAGTCTCCCGCCTCCTTGATCCGTCGCCGGATGCTGTCGTAGAGGCCGCCGTCGATGAATCCTTCGACGGGTATGACCACAACCGTCTGCTCACCCGCGGGCTGTGCCGCGTCGGGGGGCTGGATCCGGACGGGCAATTGCGCCTGCAGAGGGGCGGCTTGGATAGTGCCGCCATCGGCGGACTTCATCTCCGAGGCGCCGGCGGAAGAAACGGAAGCGCCGAGGATGGCGCAGAGTATTGCAGTGAAGAGCGGAATCGTCAGGAATGCCGCCGAAGACAGCTTACGTGCCGGGTATACCACCTTCGCTACCTCGCTTTCGAGCGGCGAATAGAATGGTGGAGGATAGGGGGCTCGAACCCCTGACCTCATGGCTGCCAGCCATGCGCTCTCCCAGCTGAGCTAATCCCCCACTCATACCGGCATACGCTTTTTCGGCGTATCTTAATTCATTTTCCAGTATATTCGGTTGGGGAGGGGTGTCAAGGGTTTTCGCCGCTGAAGGGGCATCGCTCCGCGTATGGAAATGGATAATAATGGGATACTTGATTAGATGATATTGGGATAATCCCGGCCGCGATCCGAAATCCACGACACGGCCAGCGCCTCGGCCCTCTGCTTGGCGAGGCGCGCATTATCGAGCGTCATCGTCTACTTGCCCGCGTTTGTCTCCTCGCCATTTTCCGACGCGCCCTCTTTGTTCTCATCGGGGCCGTCGCCCTCCTCCTCCTCGTCTTCTCCCTCCTCACCTTCGTATTCGTCTTCATCCCAATCCGCATACTGCGGCGGGCTCTCGCCGATACGCTCTACGACAACGGGATACTTTTCGTCGGGCACTTCGTTCCGGATGGAGACGACCTTTATCTTGTGTTGCCAGCCGTCCCCGAAATCGAATTCGTAATAGAACACCTGCCGAGGGTGCAGATCAAGGCCGTCGAGGGTCTTTCTGTCTGAATGGCCTGCGCCATCCAGCCCGGTGAAGCCGGAGAACATCCCGCCCGGCGGCGGACCATAGCGGATTGGATTCCTGTCTCTGCGCTTCATCGGAAACGTGAACTCGTAGAGATGATCCTCCTCGTCCCGGTTGAATGCATCGTAAATGGCCCAATGCAGTTCCTCAAGCGTCTGCTTGCCGCGCATCCGTATGACGCGCGCCATCACGGGGTTTGCTTCCCAGAACTCGTCCTTGATCGGGCCGCGTACGATATCAACGCGAAAGGTATACAGCTTCTCGGGCCTGTAGACGGGCCTCTTCGACCCCTTGAGCCAACCTATCTTGACCACGCCGGCACCTCCGAAACGCAACCAATCTGACGACCGACATCAATCCAGACACTTATCTATGGTCATGCGTGCCTCTTGGAGCCATGCTTCTCTCTGCTTGTGAGTGCTTGTCACCACAACGCCAAACATCCTCCTGTGAAACCGCCTCACCCCGCACAGCCCGAAGATGCAGTTCTTCCAGAGGGTCTCAAGAGGGTCGCCGAAGGCGCTGAGCTCGCGCTCGGCAGGGGTATTGGAGGTGTTGAAGACGATTGCCGCACGGGCCCTGAGAAGCCCCACCGGCACGCCTTCGCCGCTATCGCCCTCCAGGAACTCATATGCGACATCCGGGCGGATGACACGATCGATCCAGCCTTTGAGTATGGCCGGCGGCTGGCCCCACCAGTTGGGGTGCACGACCACTATTATGTTCGCCGCAGCGATCTCGTCGCAATGTCGCCGGATTTCCTCCGGCAGGGCCGCGCCCCTCGCGATCTCGTCGTGGGGCACGACGGCGTCAAAGCGCTCCTCATAGAGGTCGCGAAACGCCACTTCGCAGCCCCTTGCGCGGAGCGCCTCAGCGGCTGCCTGGGCAATTGCGTGATTGAAGCTGCCTTTCCTCGGGTGAGCGAGTATAACCGACGCTTTCATGGAAACACAGTGTACACGGGTGAATTCGCCTTCGCCATTGCCTATTTGTTTGACAAGTCGCTTGACGATAAGTATAGAATGATGGAAATAGTCTGTCAGACGAGGGAAACCCAATGAGCGAGCGAGGAGTCGAACCGATCTTCTGCAGTGAATGCCAGGAAGAAGTGTCCGTGGACAAGGCAAAGATTGTCAACGGGCGCGTTCTGTGCCCCCATGACTTTGCCAAACTCTCCTTTGGCCAGCGCCTGAGCGGGCGCAAGCTCCCCGAAAACGCCGCTCGACGGGCGGGGAAGTGGTTCAGCGGAATGTTCACAAGCCTCGCGGCGCTCATGTTTGTCGTCGGCGTCGCGCTCATCTGGAAGGACGCCGCGACCAGGCAACTCTTCCCGGGCGTGCCGCTCATCCTCGGGTCGGTCTTCGTCGGCATATTCGGGATTTTCGTAAGCGACGCAATCGATCTTCTGCTGGATATCTCCGGCGAGTTGCGAAGGCTCAACAGGAAGTAGAGAGCTACGCCTTTCGCATCACCGCGACGAGAGACAACCCGATAGGCAGCGGCACACGTCCGAGCAAGTGCCGTTCCGACGCGAAGATCCGCTCAAGGGCCGCGTTGACCCACGCATGCGGCACCTTCAATTCCGTCGCGCCCCTGTCTCCCATCACCCTGCGCATTATCCGGGCGGCAACGGCGGGGGGGAAGAGGAAGGTGTTATAGTAGGACAAGAGCGCCCTGGTCATACCATCGCATGCAAGCGCCTTTTCAAGGGTGGCCTTCGTGTACCGCCGCTTGTGGCCGTGTATCTCGTCCCACGAGGTCCACAGCGACGGAAGCGCCGGGACGGTTGCGATGAGCACCCCGCCGGGCGCAAGAAGCCTGACAGCGGCGGCGGCTGCGCCTGAGTCGTCATCGATGTGTTCCAGAACGTCGGCCATGATTACAGCATCGAATGATCCGGGTTCCAGCGGCACATCATTGGGAAGCATCGCGAGGCACGCATCGACCCCGCGCTTGCGGCAAAAATCAATCGCGACGGGCGAAGCGTCTATGCCGATGCCGACGAAACCTTCGGGCAACTCTTCAAGATTTCTTCCACACCCGCATCCGACGTCAGCAATGCGCAGGGGCGCGTCGCCGCGTCTCACGCAGAACCTGCGCAGCAGATCCCGGATGATTCGCCTCTTGGCCGAGAACCACCAGTGCCGGTCTTCGACCTCATACATTCTGTGATAGATGTCTTCGCGCATGACGCTCCGCTATGACTTTTCCGACGTTGTGATCGCGCCCGGCCGTTTCCTGTCCATTGACCTGCCTTGGATGGCCGAAGACAATGGCGCGAGTATTATAGCACAAGGCCGTGGCGGGAACACCTGCTGGGGGCCCGAAGCGCACAAAGCACCTTGGGAAAGCCACATGGAAGAGCTGGGTAAACTCTCACTGAGCGATGCAGTGAGGCGAGCTCGCAAGAACTTTGCCGCAATGGCGGCGACTTATTCCCTCGGCGCGTTCAACGACAACTTCTTCAAGCAGGCGGTCATGATGACCGCCGTCGCTACCGGTCGCCCGCAGTACCAGGGGTACGCGCTGCTGGTCTTCACGCTGCCGTATGTCCTTCTTGCCGCGCCGGCGGGCTGGGCGGCCGACAGATATCCCAAACGCACAGTAGTCATCGCATCGAAGTTCCTGGAGCTCCTGGCGATGCTTTTCGGCGCCGCCGGCATTGTCACCGGCCATTGGATCTTGATATTCGCGATGCTTGCAACAATGGGAATTCAAGCGACGATCTTCAGCCCCTCCCTGAACGGCGCCATTCCTGAATTGTATCCCGCTTCCTACGTCACAAGGGCCAACTCATTCATCAAGATCGCCGTGACGGCGGCGATCCTTGCGGGCACATCGCTAGCTGGCATCGCCCTCGACCGACCCGGCGTCGGGCCCCTTGGCTACGAGATGGGGCGGTGGACCGTCGCCGCGGTAATCGTTTGCGTCGCTCTTCTCGGCGTCGCGGGAAGCCTTGGCGTGCCCCGGCGTGCAGCTGCAGCCCCAGGCACGCTTTTCCCGTGGTCCGGCCCGATAGACACGCTGCGCACGCTTCGCGAAACCGGCAAGGACAAGCTGCTCGCGATTACGATCGCCGCCAACTCGTTCTTCTGGTTCATCGCCTCGCTGCAGCTGCTGCTGATCAACACCCTCGGGATAGATCAGCTCAAGTTCAGCAAGACCATCACAAGCTATCTCGTCGGCGCGGAGCTTGTGGGTATAGCCATAGGCGGTCTTGTCATCGGCAGAATATCGAAGGGCAGGAGATGGTACGGCGTCCTGTGGCCGTCCACCTTCATCCTCGGAGTGCTTATGGTAGGCGTCGGCCTGGTGCCGATTCTCCCTGCGCACGCAAGGATCGCGGTTCTCTTCAGCATCCTTGCAGCGATGGGCATCTCGGGCGGTTTCTTCCTCGTGCCAGCGGAGAGCTTCATACAGGTGAGGCCCGACCCTGAAAGAAAGGGCGCCGTGATCGCGGCCGCCAACTTCGGCGCCTTCTCCGGCATTATCCTGTCATCGCTTGTGTCGACGCTCCTCAACCGCCCCATCCCCGAAGCGCCGGGGTCTGCGACCGTTCACCCCCTCGTTCTGCCGACGCTGGGATTTGCCATTACGGGCATCCTGACGATTGTGCTGAGCGTGTGGCTCGCGATCATCTGGTATTCGTCCGTAAGCCGGCGTCCGCCGATGGTGCATAAGGTGATTCAGTGGGTAAGATAGCCCAACTCGCCGGCAAGGTCTTTGACGCGTTTCTGCGCGCCGCTGTGCTCTTTCTCATCAGCCTGCGCTACCGTGTCAGGGTAAGGGGCTTGAAGGAAGTCACCGCCAAAGGCACCACCGGCATCCTCTTCCTGCCGAACCACCCGGCGTTCATCGACCCCTTCATAGTGCTCTCGCGGCTCAGCAAGCGCCTCGCGCCGCGCTCTCTTGCCGACAGGGATCAGATAGACCGTTTCTTCATTCGCTGGATCGCAAAGCGCTTCGGTTCACGGCCGATCCCCGACGCTTCGAAATATCGCGGAGCGCGAGAGGAGATCGATAAGGCGCTTCTCGACGCGGTCGAAGCCCTTCGAAACGGCGGAAACTTCCTCTTCTATCCCGCCGGGCGCATCTACAGGTCATATCTCGAAGATCTCGGCGGCAACAGCGCAGTGGAGACGATTCTCGAGAGACTCCCCGACGTGCGAATCGTTCTCGTGCGCACGAGGGGCCTGTGGGGGAGCATGTTCAGCCGCGCAAGTGGACATCACCCGGTTGTCCCGGAATGTATCGGGCACGCGGTGAAAAGCCTTCTTCTGAGCGGCATCCTCTTTGCACCCCGAAGGCCTGTCACGATCGAGCTCCATGAGCCGCAGGACTTCCCGCGCTTCGCCGACCGCGGCACGAGAAATCGCTACATGGAGGCGTTCTATAACAGGGACGCGCCACACAATACGTACGTGCCGTATACGATTTGGGAGGGGGGTGGCATCCGCGAACTGCCCGAGGTTCATGGAGAGCGTGAAGCGGCCACGCTCGACGACGTGCCGCTCGCGACGCGTGAAGCTGTAACGAAGCACTTGAGCGAAGTTACCGGTGTCTCGTCGATCAAAGAGACCGACGCACTTGGCCGCGACCTTGGCCTCGACAGCCTTTCCCGCGTGGACCTCATGCTCTGGCTCGAGAAGGAGTTTGCCGTTACCGGTGTCGATACCGAGGGGCTCCAGACTGTCGCTGACGTGATGCTCGCGGCCGCGGGGCATGCGGTAAGCGTCGGTCCGGAGCGCCTGAAGGCCGCACCTCCCCGCTGGTTCGCGGCCGAGAGGCTTGCGCCCATTGCCGGCGAGAAGATAACCGACACGTTTCTCTATCAGGCAATGCAATCGCATGGCAGGATAGTCGCCGCAGACCAGACTTCCGGCGCGAAGACTTACCGCGACCTCGTGCTCGCCATCCTGGTATTGAAGCGGGAGTTTGAGCGCCTGCCGGGCACTCACCTCGGCATAATGCTTCCCGCCTCCGTCGCGACGGACGTTGCATATTTCGCGGCGTTGTTCGCCGGCAAGACGCCGGTCATGGTCAACTGGACCGTCGGCATGCGCAACATGACCCATTCGCTCGAACTCCTCGGTGTGCGCTACGTCGTGACCGCCAAGCCGCTCGTAACGAAGGTTGAGTTTCAGGCGGGCGACCTCGGCGAACTCAAAAAGCGTTTCCTCTATCTCGAAGACGTCGCCGCGAAGACATCGAAAGCCTTGAAGGTCCTTGCCTGGCTCAAGAGCCGTTTTTACTGGGAGGAGCTGCGCTCCGCGCGCGTCGGCGACGTTGCGGTTGTGCTCTTCACAAGCGGCTCCGAGAGCCTCCCGAAGGCAGTTCCGCTCACGCACAAGAACATCCTGACCAACATCCGCGATATGATGAAGATGGTCGCGTTCCGCGACGACGACCGCTTCATTGGGATATTCCCGCCGTTTCACTCGTTTGGGATGACCTGTACGGTCATTCTGCCCCTTGTTGCCGGCATTCGCGTCGTGTACCATCCGAACCCTACCGAAGGCGCGGTCATCGCGCGAATCATCGAGGCGTACGGCGCGACGCTTCTGTTGGGCACGCCAACCTTTCTTGCCGGAATCGTCCGCGCCGCAGGGGAGGGGCAACTCTCTTCTCTTCGCCTCACCGTGTCCGGCGCGGAAAAGTGTCCCGAATCGGTGTATCTTGCGCTCGCGAAGTGCTGCCCGCAGATGAAAGTGCTGGAGGGGTACGGCATAAGCGAGTGCTCGCCGGTCGTATCGGCCAACGAAGAGGCCAACCCCGTACCGTTCACCATAGGCAGGATCCTGCCGTCGCTCGAATACGTGATCGTGAACGTCGATACCGGTCTGCGCGTCGGCCCTAACGAGATCGGCGAGCTTTTCGTCCGAGGGGACAGCGTTTTCGGCGGCTACCTCAAGTACGACGGGCCATCGCCGTTCGTCGATTTCGAGGGGCTCCAGTGGTACAACACGGGCGACCTTGTTAGCGAAGATGCGCACGGTATCCTCACTTTTGCGGGGCGGCTCAAGCGCTTCGTCAAGCTCGGCGGTGAGATGATCTCCCTGCCTGCCGTCGAATCCGTCCTCGACCATTACTATCCGGCCGGAGACGAGGGGCCGGTCATCGCCGTCGAGCGCGCGGGCAGCGAGGAGAAACCGGAGATCGTTCTCTTCACAACCCTTGACTTGGACCGCTCGATAATCAATGACCAGATTCGAAAAGCCGGGCTCTCAGGGCTTTACAGCGTCCGCCGCATCGTGAAACTGGATGCAGTGCCTGTTCTTGGGACCGGGAAGACCGACTACAGGGCGCTCAGAGCGATGCTGGATCAGCAGCGCGGCGGGGATGAAACCGGCTGATCGCTTCCTTGCGCCGGGCCGAGAACAATTCGATGGGGGAGGGAGCATGAGAGGACCGCAACTACTTGCGCGGCTTGCCGGCGAGGCTTCGCTCAGCAAGCTGCACCCCACGATGATGCAATTCCTCAAGGAGTATCTGGAAAACGAGAAGGCCGTGGAATTCGGCGGGCGTTTCGTGATAAACACGCATCTTCCGCCGTTCCCATCGCGCGCATTTGACGTCCTCCTCGATCACTTCAGCGGCTCCGAGACAGGCGCTCGCCGCCTCTTCTCGGTGACGCTTGCCGTCACTAATCGCTGCTCCTACAACTGCTGGCACTGCTACAACGACGGACGCAGCCAGGAGGATCTTCCGCTGGCCGTCATCGAGCGACTCGCGAGCGAGCTGCAGGAGCTTGGCGCCGCGATTGTCACGCTGACCGGCGGCGAGCCGTTGCTGCGCGACGACCTCGAGAAGATCGCCGCCGCGTTCGACGACCGTACAAGCCTCAATCTCGGCACGACCGGCTGGGGGCTTACGCCGGCGCGCGCGGCCGCTATTCGCGAAAGCGGCGTGTTCTCCATGGGTGTCAGTCTCGATTCGGATAACGAGGCGGCGCATGATGCGGGCCGCGGCAAGCCAGGCGCGTTTCGTGCTGCCCTTTCCGCTCTGAAGATCGCGAGCGCCGCGGGCCTCTACCCGTACGTCGTCTCTCTCGCCACGAGGGAATTCCTCGAGCCCGAACGGTTCCACGCGTTCCTCGAGTTCGCGAGGTCCGAAGGCGCCCTCGAAGTGCATCTCCTGGAGCCGAGCGCGACGGGCAAGCTTGCCGGGCGCTCCGACGTCCTCCTTGGTGCGGACGACAGACGCCGGATGCTCGAATATCAGAAGGAAATGGCCCGCCATGAGGACATGCCGATTGTCTCATCGTTCACCTATCTCGAATCGGCCGATGCGTTCGGTTGCGGGGCCGGTTTGACGCACCTCTACATAGACGGTTCCGGCGAAGTGTGCCCCTGCAACCTTGTGCCCCTCTCATTCGGCAATATCGTGCGCGAGCCGCTCGACAGGATACTCACGCGCATGGGCGAGCATTTCCGCGAGCCGCGAACAGGCTGCGTGGGCAGGATTCTCAATCGGCATGTGCCGGAGGGAGCGCTTCCGACGCCGCCGGACGTGTCGGCCGCGCTCTGCAGGAAGCACCTTCCCAGCCGCCACGAGCTCCCTCGCTTCTTCAAGTTGCGCGCCGCCGCGTCAGATGCAGTCGGACACGGTGAATTGCGCGACGCTTACGACAGCGTGCACGGCGACTACGATGAGTTCTGGCTGAAGGAGGCCGCGAGGCCCACAGACGAACTTGTCGCGCGACTCGATTTGTCCGGCCGGGAGCGCCTGTTCGAGGCGGGCTGCGGCACAGGTTACGGCACAAGCATCATCTCTCGGCGGCTTTCCGCCGGCGGTAGCATCAGGGCCGTTGACCTTTCCGAGGGGATGCTCGCCGAGGCGCGCAGGCGTTGCGCCGGCCGGGACAATATCACTTTCGCGGCGGGAGATGCCCTCGATATGCTCGGCACGGGGGGCGCTTACGACGTGGTGTTTTCGAGTTGGGTTCTGGGCTACATTCCTCTGGCGCCTTTCTTCGCCGCCGCGGAGTTGGCGCTCTCCCGGGGAGGCAGGCTTGCCTTCGTGGTCCACAAGGAGAACTCGCCGCGCGAGCCGCTGGAGATATTCGCACAGCTCGTGGCCGAGGACCCTTCGGTCCTCACCAAGCGCGTTGCCTTTGACTTCCCGCGAGATGCCGAAGACGTGAAGGCGCGGCTCGAGCGCGCGCGGCTGAGTATCGAAGACCTCCGCGAGGGTGCTATCATCTTTCGATACGCCTCGCCGGAGGCGGTTCTGGAGCACCTCCTCAAGTCGGGCGCCGGCACGGCGTTTCACGATGCCGTCGCGCCGGCGAAGCGCGCACCCCTCGAACGGCGCTTCCTCGAGGTGCTTGCCGCGCGCCACAACCATAGCGGCGCTTACGAGGTCGTGCACGAGTACGTTGCCTGCATAGCGAAGAAACCCTGACATCTGTCGCCCGCGGTTCCGCCGCGCCTGAAAAGCTATAGCGAGCGCCCCGCGGGAACGCGCCGCCAAACGTCCGGTCTTGGCAGAGAGGACGTTGACAAACGGTGAATACGATCATACGGAGGGTTACGAGATGACACTGCGATGCAAGAAGATCGGCATGCTTACTGTTACCATTTTCATAACGGCGTTGGCTCTCGGCGCAGGCGCGCCGGTCAGCAATAAGTCTTCCGCCATCACCGCCGACAAGGCACAGGCGGCCCTTAAGGAAGGCAACGCGAGGTTCGCCGCCGGCAAGGCCCAGAATCCCAACAGTACTCTCGCGAGGGTGGCGGATACTGCCAGAAACGGCCAACACCCTATCGCGGCCGTTCTCGCATGTTCTGATTCGCGCGTCCCGGTCGAACGCATCTTTGACCAGGGCATTGGCGATGTGTTTGTTCTTCGTGTGGCGGGCAACGTGGCAGACACCGATGAGATTGGCTCGATCGAGTATGCGACACAATACCTGTCGACGCCGCTTGTCGTGGTGCTGGGTCACACGGATTGCGGCGCCGTCAGCGCGGTGGCCGCAGAAACACAGGTGGAAGGGAGCCTGCAACTCCTTCTGGATCACATCAGGCCGGCGGTTGATAAGGTCCGACAAGAGCATCCCGACGCCGGCAGCCAGACAATCGTGCCTGCGGCCATCAGGGCCAACATATGGCAGAGTATCGAAGACATTCTCACGACAAGCGACGCCATCTCGGATATGGTCAAGAGCGGCAAAGTGAAGATCGTGGGTGCTCTCTACGACGTATCCACCGGCAAGGTGGAATGGATGGGGGAACACCCCGAGCAGGCTGAGCTTACCGGCGCGCAGGAGTTGGAATCCTCGGCGCCTGCAGAGGAAAAACTGCCTGCCGGCGCGGCAGAGCAGTAGGCTGACGCTCGCCGGGAGTTCGTCCGGGCGGGCTTCGCTGGTTCCGGCGGCAGGGGTCGCACGCGCGGTGGGACGCGCGCCTTCTGCAGCCAGATCCGTATTGCGCCTGCTTGCGACGCGCCTACAATTGTCCATATCCGGGAACGGCCTTGCGTGTAAGCCAAAGAGGAGACTCCTATGAGCGACTTTCCAAGAACGACCGTCGGCGGCGTCTCGCTGTCGAGGATGATCATCGGCACCAACTGGTTCCTCGGCTACAGCCATACCACCGACGCCAAGGACAAACTGGTCAAGGATTCCATGACGCGCGACAAGATCGCCGACATCATCGAAGTCTTCCTCGACGCCGGCGTCGATACGATAATGGGTCTGGCCCAGAGACCGCTTCTTCAGGAGGCCATTCAGGAAGCCCAGCAGCGAACCGGCAAGAAGCTTATTGTCGTGTCCACTCCGGGCATACCGACCACGCCTGAGACTCCCGCAAAAGGATTTGTCGAGAGCGAAGTGGCCAAGGTCATCGACAAGGACGCCGAACTCGGCGCGACCTTCTGCTTCCCGCACCAGGGCACTACCGACAACCTCGTCGACCGCTGCACCCACAGGATCCGCCACATGGATCAGCTATGCCGCATGATCCGCGAGAGGGGCATGATACCGGGCCTGAGTACCCACATGCCCGAGTCGATCATCTACGCAGACGAAAGCGGCCTCGACGTCGCTACCTATATCTCGCTCTACAACGCGATGGGATTCCTGATGCAGGTCGAGGTCGACTGGGTGGCGCAGATCATCCACGGCGCGCAGAAGCCGGTTATGACAATCAAGCCCATGGCCGCGGGCCACATACGGCCCTTCCAGGCCCTGAGCTTCGTGTGGACAACGCTGCGCGAGTGTGACATGGTAACCGTTGGCACGATGTCGCCGGATGAGGCGAAGGAGTGCATCGACATATCGCTTGCGGTTCTGGAGCGGCGCTATGCGAAGATCAAGCTTCAGGAAACACGCTCCAAGGCCTCGGTAAAGCCCGTCGAGCTCGTGCGCGGCAGCGCGGGCGACGATCCGGCGCCTGCAGTTGCCGGCGCCCGCAAGGGTACCGGCAAGCGCGGCAACGGCCGCAAGTAGCGGGAAAGGCAACTGCCGGCAACCTGTAGGGGCGATCCGCCGAAGGCGGACGTGGCCCGCAGTGCCGCCTATCGGCTTCTGACCGCGCGTACGTAATCCCCTCTCCCTCTGGGAGAGGGTAGGGTGAGGGCCGTGCCGCCCGGCGCCGGCGATATTCAGACGAGGCTCGAATCAGTCGTGCTTCCAATGCTCCGTCACAAAGTCTTCGTACTCTTTCTCCGTGCGGATGCGGTCATCCGGTATCACCAGATACAGCCCCTCTGACGGCAGCTTCGGCAGGATATCATGCAGTTGGTCGAAACGGCTGTCCACAAAGAGCGCAAGGCGCGACCGCTCAAGGATCTCCTGAAACACCGGCACAAGCGCCGACAGCTCCGGGCCGTTCGATTCGATAGTCATCTGCAGGCCCGCGAGCCCCGGGATCGTGAGCACGTCTCTGTAGTGCTGGAACCCCGTCGAGTGCAGGTGGAACAGCACGTGCGCGCCCAGATGCCGCACGATTTCACAGTTGTGCTTCATGAAGATATCGCGGTACAGGCTCGGCGCGCACATCCCCATCACGTCTTCCTGGATGGCAATAGTTCTCCCCGGAGCCCAATAGCCGAATATGTGCCCGTAGCCGCCGAGCTTTGGCCCCACGACTTCGAAGTGCACGTCGAGCGTGTCCATGAAGAGGCGGTTGACTCTTTCGGCCGCTGCATCGATTGCCTCAGGGTTGTCGTACAGGTCAACTAAGAAGTTGGTGAGGCCGCGCATTGCCGCGAGCACGTCCGACGGACCCCGCAGTATGGTGGGGCTTATCCAGCAGTCGGCCGGCGCCGCCGCGACAAGCCTTTCTGTCTCGCTTCTCAATCGCTCCAGCCAGGCCGGACGCGCCGGAATCGACGCGTCCTTGAGAGCGTCAGGCGAACCGACACACGGCTCCGGCGCGAGTGCCCCGGTCGAGAAGCGCACGCCGCAGCCGCAGGCCGCTTCGAGCCACGGGATGGCCCGCCACGGCGCTGCAAAAGGCATCCAATCGTCGGACGATACGGCGCGGTTCGCGAAGGCGAACTCATAATCGGTTGCGACAGCCTCCGGGCGCACGTCTTCCGGGAGCACCTCGCTGCGCCGGAATTCGCGCCGCAGGTACCTGACCGGGAGCCACGTGGCGCGGCTGGTGACTCCCACCGGCGGGCGGATGCCTCTTTCCTTGCGCCAGAACGCGGCCTCGAACCGCTCAATGCTTTTCTCGAGTTGTGCAAGCGTCTTCATCGCCTTTCACAGACTACCGATAGCGCTGACGGCAGCCAAGGGACGGCGCGCGCAGGCGAATTCCAGAACTCTTCGCAGGAAAGGCTGTCTTACCATTCGTAGGTGTGCTGCTTTCGCTATTTGATCCGTGATGGAGGGCATGAAACATGACCATGAGGCGCTATCTCCTCGTTCTGGCATTCGTGGCAGTCACCCTCGCGATCCCTGCATATTCCCAGGCGCAGCTTCCGACATCCGCTTCCGTTCAAGGGGTTACCAATGTCGGCTGGCCCGGCGGCATATCTAATCTCTCGAGCTACGGGCAACTCATACAGCAGCGCGCTCTGACCGCGGAGTCTACCGATGTGATAATCGACAGCACCGGTGTCATCCTCACTGTGGACTTCTCCAACCCGGCGATCGATTCATCCGGCATTATCGTTCGCTCGGGAGTTGGCACTCAGGCATCGTTTGTCCGCATCGAGACTACCGCACCGCAGTTGACCCTGGAGCCGTTCAAGAAGGTCAACGACCCTGTCATAAACGCCTCCAAGCTGTGCGGCGCCGGCTATCAGATTGGTATAGGCAGGCCGGGAAAGATCACGCCGGAGTTCCTGAGAGGGGCGGATAGAAGCATCGTCTTCGCCAACGAGACCGAAGCATTCGACAGGCTCAAGGCGCTCATCTCCTGCGGCATACCCGTCCAGGTGGACGTGGATTTCTTCTCCCTGTTCACCCAAGCCGTGGGCCAGGAACCGGGACTCGTCGCTGAAGGCCAGCAGCACGTGAGCCGCTTCATAGTGGTTGTGGGTTACGACGACGTCGCCTCAACTGTGACATACACCGACAATGGCCCGGAGTCCGAACTCGGCGCTTCGGGGGAGAACGTCGTTGTGACGCAGAGCGCGTTCCTCGAAGCATGGGGCGCGACAAGTACCCTGAAGACGAAGCGCCCCTTTGCAGGCCCGTTCTTCATGCTCATAGTTACAAGCAAACCTGAGCTTACGTCCGCGGATTTCACGTTCGTGTTTGAGGGTCAGAACAGCGCGACTGCGCCCGCAAGGATTCGCCTGGCATCCAAGACCGCTACCACGGAGGCCAAACAGAACGTAATCCTCGAGGACGCGCCGCTTTTTGCCGATGGGCGGACGTCCATGGCTGACTTCGCCGGCTTCAACGGTCAGACGACCGTGGCCGCTGACTACGCTGCTTCGGCCGTGCTCTGGGAGGCAATCGTGGAAAGCACCGAGTCGACGTTGGTGCCCGACACCCTCGGCCTGATCGCTGATGCGGAAGAGCAGGGCCTGACCGCGATGCGCGGCATCACGCCCTCGAACACAATCGAGTTGCTCGGCCCTCCCAACGGCGCCGACGTGGATGACCTCGGCGACGTAACCTTCCGCTGGTCGGCGCTTCCAGCCATTGGACCGACTTTCCTCCAGATCGCCGCGGCCAACGATTTCAACCAGAGGTCGACGGTGATTCAAGTCGCGCCAAAGTCCCCCAGGACATCGGTCACTCTGACCAAGAGCCAGATCGCGCGTGTCATCTCGAAGTCCGGCGGCACGACGATCTCGTGGCGCGTCACCGGCGTGGGCAGGCACAAGACCGACATATCCGAAGTCCGCACGCTTACCTTCACGGCGCCGCAGATCACGGCGCTGACCCCGGCCGACGGCATCGCCGTGACAAGCACCACGCTTCCGACGTTTTCATGGGATGCGCCGACAGGCGCGCTGAGGCCCCGCGTGGTCATGAGCGATAACAGCACTTTTGCCGGCAGGAAGATCACGCTTAATCCCAGGGCCGGCCAGTCCGAGGTCACAATGAATGCGGCGACGTTCAGGAGACTGCAAAGGACGCTGCGCAACAGCACCGACAAGACGGTCTTCTGGCGCGTGGAAGACGCTGCAAGCAGCAGGACGGGAGTGCTGTCGTCCGAAACAAGGACATTCATCGTGAGTGAATCGATGTAGCCCCTGACGAGGGCTGATGTTCGGGGCGCCTGCTCGACACGCGGTTCGGACTCGATACCGCCGCCGCGGCGCGCAGGCGCCTCCTGTCTTCCAGGGGCCCCTCCCTACTTCATCGTCGGCACGACGATGCCCTTCATGAGGACCTTCTGCGCCGATAGGAATACGATGATCGTCGGGATGGCGGCGACCACAAGCGACGCCATGATGATGTAGGGGCACGAGCCGGCGTTGATCTGGAACTGCTGCAGGAAGACCATGAGCGTCCACATCTTGGGGTTCTGGCAGGTCGTTACCGCCCAGAGGAACGAGCCGTATGCGCCCGCGAAGGCGAACAGCGCTATGACCGACAGGATCGGCAGGGACAGCGGCATCGTGATAGTCCAGAACATCCTGAACTCGTTGGCGCCGTCGATGGATCCCGCCTCGTAGAGCTCAGCCGGCAGGCTGTCAAAAAAGCCCTTCAGGAGAAACACCGAGTAGCCGCTCGCCAGGCCCGGCAGGATGAGCGCCGCGAAGCTGTTCAGGAGCCCCAGATCCCGTATCAGAAGGAAGTTGGGGATCATGGCAACTTCCGCGGGGAATGCCATCGTCGCCAGCATGAAGATAAGCACCTGCGGTGTGTATCTGAGCCTGTAGCGCGACAGCGCGTACGCCGCGAGCGGGTTGATCGTGACCTGCGTAAGCACCGTCAGGAATACCAGGAGGAACGTATTGAAGAGCGCCCGTCCCTGGAGGAACACCTGTTTCACGACGAGTATGTAATTGCGGGCGAAGTAGTCTTTCCTGATCTCTGAGTGCCTGGCCGCGAGGTCGGCGTAGTCCTCTTCCTGGAACGCCGGCGTTATCGAGGCGAACGACGCATAGGACGTCCCGTACGCCTTGTTGACGGCGGCGACGTCCTTGTACTTGTCTTCGAGGAACTTCGAGAAGCGGACGTCGGCCGTATCGATTACTATGCCTTCGAGGGGCGCATGTTGCTCGTAGTACTCCTGCCAGAGCGCGAGCTCGAGCGATGTCTCCGGCATGTCGGGGACGAGTTTGACTGCCTCAAGCGACGTCGCCTTATCGCTCATCAGGCCGTTGTACTTCTCGACCGTGGCGTACTTCTCTCTGAGAAACTCCGTGAACGACGGCTGGCATTTCTCCAGGTCCAGGTGGGCGTAGCGCATCGGAAGCTTCTTGCGGACGAACTCCTCCCAGAGAGCGGCGGACTTGTCGGCCGGTTTCGTCGTCGGGAATTCGATCTCCCAGAAGTAGTTGTATGAAGTGCCCCAGGCGTCATTGAGGAGCTTGATATTGTTGAATCGCTCGTTAAGGAATCTCTCGTACATAGGCCGCATTGTCATGACGTTGAGCATGTGGAGGGGCACGGTCTCGCGGAACTCAGCCCAATCGAGCGACTTGCGGTCTCGCGCCGGGTACCACGAATGACGGTCGTAGGCGTCATAGGGAGGACTGACGGTCACATAGTCGTTGGGCAGCTCTTCGAGACTCGTGTGGAGAATCGCGATGGTCGGATACTTCTTCTGCATGAAGTTCTGGAACGCCACTTCCACTTCGCCAATGGGGTAGATGTTCGAGTGGAAGTAGGTGTCGCAATACTTCCTCGGCAGCTGCTTCTTGAACTCGAGCCAATCTCCCAGGCGCGCCTTGAAGGCGAGCGAGCCAAGGTCGTACGTCTTGAGGACGGTCGCCATCTCGGCGAAGCGCCCGTACGTCTTTGTGACCTTCATGTCCCCCTGCATCGTCTCGATGGGCTCATGGGTCTCGTAGCGCAGCTTGAAAGTGTCGAACTGCTGCGTCGGGCGGTATTTCTCCTGGAGATACTTCACCCTGAGAGCGGCGTCGTCGTAGAGGTAGCGGGGCACGACGCTGTACTGCTCGTAGTCGGTAAGCGACGCCACCGAGGTGCCCACCATCATCAGGAATGGATAAACGGTTGTCACGGCGCCGAGGATGAGGACGAGATAGACCGTGGCGATGAGCATCCTCATCTTGAGCGACCTGCGTCCAATTTCCGGAATAATCGGCACTAAGAATTCTCCATTGGATTACGCGTTCCTGTCGGCCGTTCCGCCCGCCGTGAACTGCACCTTCTGGAACATTCTTAACTGATATAGAGTGAACCCTATGAGCATGCTTCCCATGATCCAGCCCATGGCGGTGGCGTAGCCGAACTTAAGGTACTGGAAGGCATTGAGGAATATCTCGAGCGAAAGCGTGTGCGTGGCCTTTTCCGGGCCGCCCATGGTCATTACGAAGATGTTCTGGGTGGCCTGGAAAGAGCCGACGAACGCGCCGAAGAAGTTGATTATTATGAGCGGCTTCAGGTATGGGAGCGTGACGAGGAATATCTTCTGTATCACGCTCGCCCCGTCCATCTCCGCGGCCTCGTACATTTCGTCGGGGACGGTCTTCAGGGCCGCCAGATATATGATGCTCCCGGGCCCGGCGCTGGCCCAGATGCCCGGAAGGACGATGCAGTAGATGGCGAGCGTGGGGTCCTGCAGCCACGTCTGCCAGGGGATGCCGAAGAGCGCAAGTATCCTGTTCAGGAGGCCGCCCTGCGTGGGGCTGAAGAAGAGGTCCTTCCAGAGAAACATGAGGACGAGTCCGCTCGTCAGCGCCGGCAAATAGAAAAGCACCCTGAAGGTGATCTTGAGCCGCGGCACTTCCGCGAGGAAGAGCGACAGGATGATCGGCGTAAAGAAGCCGAAAGTCATGGTGAGGGCCGTGTAGTAGAACGTCGTGTAGAGCGCATGCCAGAACACCGGCTGGCTCACGGCGTCCACGAAGTTGTCCACGCCGATCCAGTTCTTCGCGCCCAGGATCTTGTAATCGTAAAACGCCATGATCGAACCGCGCACGAGCGGCACGTAGCTCCACACGAGGACGGTGAGCATCGCGGGCGCGAGGAAGAGCCACGCGTAGAAATGCTTCCAGGCGGATGCCTTCATCGTCGCGGACATCCCGCTCTTGATATTGGCAATCCCCTTGGCCAGCGATCTGATGAGCAGGTACAGCACCACGCAGACGATTATGACCAGAATTGACCCCGCGGCCGCGAGCGCCCTGCGCTTGTAGCGCATCTCGTCCTCGGGGTAGAGCTTGAACATGTGCGTGTTGAGGCGCTTGGTGACTTCCTTGAGCTCCGCCGCGGGGTTGACCTGGTCGGTCCGCAGGACCTTGCTGATGGGATCGTTCATGTCGTCGCCCATCGCGGCGTAGTTCGGGCAGAACGGCTCCGGATGCCCGTACTTGAGGAGCGTGTCGTAAGCCTCCAACTGCAGGGGATCGAGTTCGTCGTAGTATTCCTTATAACCGTACTGCTCCAGCCAGTGAGGATTGCGTATGAAGCGGGCATAGCCCGTTTCCACGTAGATCTTTGTCTCGATCTCATGGGCGCGGTCGCTCGTCGCGAAGCGGATGTATTCCCACGCCGCGTCCATCTTGCGCTTGTCCTTCACGCACGCGGAGCTGATCGCGTATGCGTTGCCGTCGACGATCGATGCGCGGCCCGCCGGGCCCGCGGGCAGCGACGCAATGCCGATCACTTCCGGCCTGATGACGCTTTTCTCAAGCACCCACTGGAGCTGCTGTAGCGGCATGATCGCCATCGCAACTTCGCTCGATGCGAACATCCTGTCGTACGTCGTTGCGCTGGTGCCGCCCACAGCCGTCCTCAGCACGCCCCTGTAAAGCTTCTCCCTGGCCTTGAGATCCCCGATCTTGTACTTCGCGCCGCAGACCGGGCAGGTGACGACCGTGGAATCGTTCCCGCCGTCATTGTCCGAGATGTCGAAACAGGTGTTTTTCGAGCTGCATGCCTCGCTGGAGCACCGCGTCCAGTACGCCCAGCGCAGCTTCTTATAGAAGTCGAGGGCCGCGACGTCGCCGGCCGAGTCGAGGCAGCACTCCCACCGGCCGTCGGAGCGTTTTCTGACTATCTCGCCGCCGGCCTGCCAGACGAAGTTGGAAAATATCCACGAGCCGCTGGTCTGGAGGAACATCCCCTGGCGGCCATAGGGCGATGATTTGTCGAGGGCCGTTTCCACTTTGAGGTTGGGGAGGCTTAACTTTTTGGCGTATTCCCACAGCTCGTCCCACGTCCTGGGTGGCCTGTGGGGGTCAAGGCCCGCCTGCTCGAAGAAGTCCCTGCGGTAGACCAGGTAGATCGTCGGCCACAGGTACACCGCGCCGTAACGCTTGCCGTCAGTTCCGGTTACGACCGGCCAGCACTGCGGGGGAATCTTATCCTTGCCGTCCCACTTATCGATGTACTCGTCCAGCGGCGCGACGAACCCCTGCTCGATGTATGTGCCCATCGAATTATAGTAAACGTCGAATATGTCCGGCGCCGTTCCGCCCGCGATTGACATGAGGCTCGCGTCGCTGAGGTTCTCGAGCTGGATGCCCTGCTGGGCGGTGACGTTGATTTCCGGGTGCGTTTTGACAAATTCATTGAAAATGGCCACTTGCGAGCGCCAGAACACGGCTGTAGAGGTCGCGTCCGGGACGGTGACCTTGAGCGTAACCCTGTCGTCCTTGGCAGGCGCTTGCGGGGATGATTCTGCTGCTATCGAAGCGGCTGACAGCAGCGCGACCGCGCACGAGATTACAGTTGTGATAGCCAGCAAGCGACGCACTTCAGGTATACCCTTGACCGCATAGAGTCGTCAGTAGCCGTAACTTTTATACACGTGGCCCGGCAAAAAGCAAGCGCCGCGAACGGCCTGCTCCCGGCAGACTTGCCAGACACGCCGGCTCAGGTATCATGCTTGGCAGAAGCTTTGCGTGAAGCATCGCGCAACCGATGACCGATGAAGGGTTTGCGCGATATGATACTTGCAGCGGTCGGAGACTGTAGTCAAGTGGGCGAGAATCGTTCAGGCGGCCCGGAGCTGTCCATAGTCATACCGGCGTATAACGAAGAAGAGCGCCTCGCGCTGACGTTCCCGTCGATCCTCAAGTATCTCGATTCCCTCGGACGTTCCTACGAGGTCATCGTCGTAGACGACGGCTCGACGGACGGCACGAGTCGGGTGGTAGATGAAGCGGCCAAAGCGAATCCTCGCGTAAGGGGCGTGCGCCTCGCCTCCAATAGCGGCAAGGGGAAGGCGGTTCAAGAAGGTATGCTCGCGGCCGAAGGCGACTTTGTCATCTTCACCGATGCCGACCTTTCGACCCCAATAGAGACCACCGGGCTATTCCTCAAGCACCTGTCCAACGGCACCGAGATCGTGGTCGGCAACCGCCGGATGCAAGAGAGTCGGCTGGAAGTACGCCAGTCGTGGGCGCGGGAGTTCCTCGGGCGCATCTTCACCCGCCTTACGCGCCTTATCCTCGGTTCCCCCGTCACCGACCAGACCTGCGGGTTCAAAGGCTTCACCCGCCGCGCGGCGCATGAAGTTTTTCGCCGCCAGACAATCCCCGGCTGGGCCTTCGACGCGGAAATCCTCCACATCGCCTACAGGCTCGGCATCAAGGTTCACCAGGAGCCGGTCACCTGGACCAACGACGCAAGGAGCAAAGTCGCCGTCGCTTCCGCGTGCCTCAGAAGCTTCACCGATCTCGTTACGATCTGGTTCAAAGGCGTGTCAGGCAAGTACAAGTAAAGGCTTGATCGCCACGGACGTCCGTGCGGACACCACGACGTCAGCCGCCGAGGTACCCCAGGGCTTTCATCTTCTTGATAGTCTCTTCATCGACCTTGTGGGCCGTCCCTGTGGCCGCCGCGTACGCCTCGGCAAAGCGGTGCGCCTGTTCGACCGTCGCGGATACGGCGGCGGCCCTGGAAGGGAACAGATCCCTCTTTTCGTGCGGGTCCGTCCGCAGGTCGAAGAGCTCGTTGAGGGGCGGCTTTCCTCCGCCCGCGACGTACTCGTGGTGTATGAGCCTCAGGCCGCTCTGGTAGGACAGAGCGACGGCTCGCTCCATCACCTTGGCCCAATCGGGCATCTTGACGAGGGCCGAGACGCAATGCGTGCGGCCGGTTTCGCCGGAGGTCAGGTCCACGCGGTTTCCGATCATCGTATCCGGCGCGGCGATGCCCAGGAGCGCCAAAAGCGAGGGCGCTATATCGAGCGTGGCGATGAGGTTTTCTATGCGTTTTCCGCGCGGCACGCCCACTCCCCACATGATGAGCGGCACATGCACGGATTCGTAGTACAACGTCTCTGCGTGACCTACCCAATTGTGGTCGCCGAACTCCTCGCCGTGATCGCTTGTCAAAACCACAATCGCATTTGACCGCCGCGCCTGGGCGGCGAGGCGATTCATGAAGTCCTGCATTGTGGCGTCCAGATAGCGCACGGACGCGTCATAAAGCGCCGACAGTCTTCGCACAAAGGGCGCCGCCTGGCTCGTAAGCGCCATCTGGTGACGTGCATGTGCGAAGTGCCTTATGAACGGCATCAGCATGAAGTCCGGTATGCCGTTCATGGGGGCCGCCGGGCACTCATCCAGATACGGCTGCACGGCGTTATACGGTTCATGCGTGTCCATAAGGTGGAGATACATGAATACAGAACGCCCCTGGGCGTTTGCCGCGGATATTCTTCCGGCCGCTTCCGGGAAGACGTTGCCCGCATAGAAATTCCTGTCATAGACGAGATCGCGGCCGATGCCCTGCGCTTTCAGCGGGTTATTGATCATCTCGGTCAGACGTGTGTCATAGCGGTCGAACCCGCGCACCGTAAGGGCGCCCAATGGGGTGTCGGCGGCAAGGAGGGCATTGGTGACTATGGCCTGCGTGCTGTAGCCCGCAGCGCGAAATACCTCGGCGAGCGCGCGGGAAGGCGACGGCATGGCGATGCTGTCGAAATTCCCGCCGACCGCCGGGTATGCGGAATACATCTTTGCCGCCACGGATGAAACTGTCCATGAGGAATGCGACACGCAGCGCTCAAACAGCGTGCCTTCCTCGGCCAGACGATTGATATTGGGCGTGGGATCTACAGAGCCGCCTCTTGTCCTGCAGCGGTAGCCGTAGCACCCCAACCTGTCCGCGCGCAGCGCGTCGGCAATGATGAAAATAACATTCGTTGGGCGCTTGCGCTGTACGGCAACGCCGACGAGACCCGCCGAGGCCGCTGTCAGTAGAGATCCCCCTGCGGCAATCAACGCATCTCTGCGCGATATGTTGCTCATACGGCAGAATATACCGACCTGCCGCGGAATCGTCAACAACAACGGCGCTTGCTGCGGAGGCGAACGCCCGCTATACTTTCGCGTGTAGGCGTTAGTCGCGCACCTGGCCCGGAGTGAGAAAGCGTATATGACTCGCTATCTGCTGCCTGTCCTATTTCTCGCCGGCTCGCTTGTGATCCCGATATATCAAGCGACGCATGATCGCATCGCTGCCTGGGACGAGCCGTTCTGGTTCATGCGGGCACAGGTTGCTCCTTTCGACTTCGACGGCTACAAGCACCAAGTCATGGCCGTTGACCAGCTCGCGCTCCAGAGATGGGTCTTCTGGCCGGCGCTCAGACTGACCGGGCTCGATGTGGTCGGGCCGGACGAGCGACCCATCTGGGAGATGAAGGACGGTCACATGTACTACCTGGAGCGCGGCTACGTGCCGTGGCGCACGCCGGATTCGTGGAAGGCTATGGATCTGCGGCGCTACACGGTGGAAGAGTGGAACGACGTGCACGGCGAGTATGCTCCCCGCAGGGCCATCGTGCTCCTACGGCTCGTGAACGTCTGCATGTACGGTCTGATGCTCGTCTGTCTGTGGCTGGCCGCCAGGATGGCGTTGCGCTCGGAAACGCTTGCGATCCTCCCGGCGTTGCCCTTCGTCCTGCTACCCTTCTGGAATGGGCATATGTCCTTCATTCTTGCCAGCGGCGATGTCTTCCTCCTGTGCGGCTTCTCCGCAACCCTGGCGCTCTGGCTGCGCTGCCACTTGGGTGGGGGGGCATCCTGGAAGTCGGCGATGGCGCTCGGCGTTCTCGGGGGTCTCACTACCTCAGCCAAACACCCCGGCGTACTCGTGGTGGCCGCCGTTTGCGGGTATCTCTTCCTTGAAGGACGACGATGGCTGCGGCTTGAATTGCCTCTTTTGTCTTTCGCGGTGGCTGTCTGCGTATTCGTAGCGCTGAACCCCGTCATATGGCTGTGCCCCGGGCGGACCCCGGCAGAAGTACTGTCATGGATTTCCCGATGCAGGCAGGTACATGCGGCGGAAGTGGCTGCGGCGAACTTGACGGTTCCGATCAGCCAGATGAGCCAGAACCTCTCATTCCTGTGGGCGGCTCTTCCTGCGACAGTTATGCTTGCCTGGGGGATGCGCACAAACCGCTGGCTGAAGCCGGTGCTGTGGTGGGGCTGTTTCATTGCGGTTGGGGTGACGGCCGGACTCTTCGCGCTCTTGGATCCGCAGCCTCGCTACTTCGCACCTGTAGAGTTGGCGGTGTTCTTCACCCTCACTCTCTGCGGAACGGCCATCGTATCTTCAGCGGCGTTGCGTTCCTCCCGCGGGACCTCTTCGTAGACTTCGGAGCGCTATCGGTTGGCTGCCTTGCGACTCACGAAATGCCAACGGTGCTGCGAGTATGGAGATGCTGCGAGATGCCGCAGGAATCCTCAGGGCGTGTCTTGCCGGCATTGTGGCCGAGAGACAAGACCGCGATACTGCCGGCAAACCATGCTCCCAACTCCATCGGCAGGCGGTAGCGATCTGAAGCGTCGCCAAGCCAGAGGATGCCCGCGAACGTGCCCACTGCAACCACAACTGACCACCAGGCCACCGGCGCGAACCACCATTCCTTGCGGCAGCGCCAGAAGACCACGGCCACTACAGGCAAGAACGGCCACCAGTAGCCGCAGTGGACGAGTATGTACCGCGCGGATGAACGCCCCAGCCTTGATACAAGCCACACCATGCCGCTTTGCCGCATCTCGACAGAGGCGCGAAAGAAGGCCGTCGGTCCGTCCGGCCATGTCCAGATTGCCGGATTCAGGGCCACCCACGTCAGAAACGACGCGAGGCCCGCCGCGAGGGGGGACAAGACGCGCTCCCTGCCCCGGCAGTGGAACACGGCCCATCCGCAGAACGCTGCGAGCGCCAGTACCGCCGGGTACTTCGCGGCGATGGCGAACCCGCAGGCAAAGCCGACAGCGGCTGCGCCCCATCTCGTTCGGCGTCGCGCGAGGCATAGCCATGCGTACAACGCGCCAGCCATGCCCGCGAGCATCCAGACATCGCCGGAATTGCATATGACGGCCAGCCATTCCCGCCAGACCGAGGCCATCACAAAAGGGGCAACCGCAACGGCGGCGAGAACCTCGTGGCCCAATGCCGCACGTCCGGCGAGCCACAGAAGGATGAGGAGAATGCCGTAACCCAGAAGATTACTCGCACGCATTGCGAGAATCGCCTTGCGCGGAGCGGTTGGGCCATGGACCCATTCCCAACTGCACGGCGGCCCTGGACGGAGGGTGGACAGCCTTACGGAACCGGACGTAAGGTCGCCAAAAAACAGCACCTTGTCTCCGTCGTAGCTCCAGCACGGGGGCTCATCGGGATGCGGCGCATACCAGCCGCTTGCCTTGAGCCCGATCGTATATGCCCAGCGGTTCACCGCGGGGCCATCGATCGCCCAGAACTGCTTCAGTCGGTCGCTTGTATCCCACGGCATCACGCGCGATCTCATGAGCCAGAGAGGTTCATCGAAGGGTTGCGTCGGGCTGAAATAGCCCTGGACGCCGGCGGTCGCAAGAACGGCGAACAAAAGCATGATGAGGAATACCTTGCGTAGCATGGACTGTTCCATCTCCAGCGACGACAGCGCCTCGCGCTACTCCGCAGCGGCGGATTCTAACGGCCTTCCCGGTTGAGTCAACGTTTTCCAGGATAGGTGCCTGGCGCACGCGCCAATTGCCCTCATGCATGAGCCCCTGGCGCGCTTGACGCCATCGGTCGACGGGATAGAATTGCTGTTACGCTCGCGGGAGCGCCGTGAGGCCACCGGTTTCCTTGAGGTCACGCCATGAAGTGCCGCGGAGGCAGAGGATTCCTGATAGTTGCCCTCACGATGGCGCTGGCGGCTTCCATCGGGCCTCAGCGAAGCACCCCCGAAATGCGTCCGCCAAGCCTCGTTGTCGTCGTTTGCGTGGACTGTCTGAGAGGCGACCAACTGGGTTGCTACGGGTGTGCGGAGCCGACCAGCCCGCGCATCGACCTCCTTGCCCGAGACAGCCTCGTTTTCGACAACGCGTATACAAATTCCAACTGGACCAAGCCGTCAATAGCAAGTTTCTTCACGGGGCTTCTCCCTTCAGAGCACGGGGTGATCAAACTGGTCGAGTCCGACGAGGCCGTTCCCGATCATGGCATGGTTCTTTCCGATCGCGCTCTGACCCTTGCCGAGGTCTTTTCCGCGCGCGGTTACCGCACCGCGGCATTTGTGTATCAGATGCATCTTGCGCCCGAGTACGGGTTTGCGCAGGGTTTTGAGACCTACAAGACCGGACCGCGGAACGCCGAAGAGATAGTCCAGCTGTTTGTCGACTGGTATGACAGCCTGCGCCCGGGAGAGCGGGCATTCGCGTACCTGCATTTCCTGGATTGTCATTCCCCCTACAATTTCCCGAGAAAGAAATGGACAGTCTTCGGGCCTACAGACGCGGTGGCCAAGGGCCACTATTTCAACGGGCCGGGGGGGTGGAAGCAGTTCCGCGATGAGGTTCACGCGGGAAAAAGAGACGTTCCTCCCGAACTGCCCGTCCAGCTGCTCAACATGTATCAGGGCGACGTCAGATTTGTGGACGGAGCAGTCGAGAAGCTTGTCGACTATCTCAGCAGGAAAGGCGGCTTCGACGAGTCACTGTTTGCGCTCTTTGCCGACCACGGAGAGAACTTCTTCGAGCATCGCGTGTTCGGGCACGATCCGCCGTATTTCTACGACGAGCAGATACGCATACCGATGATCGTCAAACTCCCGGAGTCCTGGCGGATGCAGCCCGGCAGGGTGGAGCGGCAGGTTCAGACAATCGATCTTACCGCGACGCTCTCGGCGGCGGCAGGGGCACCGGCACTGGGCCGCGGCAGCAGCCTCATCCGGACGCCTCGCCGCGCAGTTGATGAGCGGTACATTATTACCGAGTCGGAGATCGCCGCCACGGTAGTCAGGGGCGACTTCAAAGCCTACCTTCCGGCCGGAGCCATGCCGGCCACGGTGCAGCGGCTGTGGGATCCCGTTCGCGACCCATCTGAGAGCCGCGATTTCTCGCAGGATAACCCTCAGTACACGGCCGCACTGGAGTCATATATGGAAGCGTGGCGGCGCTCTGCGGCGGAGAGTTCCGCCGCTCTCAATACCTCCACGAAAAGCGCGCGTCTATCCCCGGAGAACATCAAAGCGCTGAGGGCGCTGGGATACATCAGATGACGGCGCTCGAGGGTGCTCATCGCGCTTCCGGCAGTATCCAGACGCCGTCGGGAAGTCCTTTGGGGACGCCGGCGAATCGAAGGGCTGACTTTGCGATTGCCCTTGCTATTATTGCGCTTGCCGTCGTCCTGCGCGCGCCCCTTCTTCGGTGGGACATTGTTGTCGGCGACGAGGGGTACCTGGTGGCTGCCGTCGAGCGTGTTCTCGACGGTCAGGTTCCATACCGCGATTTTCAGAGAGATTACGCGCCCGGCATGTATTACCTCTTCGCCGGACTCTTCACCATGGTCGGAGACGATCTCCTTGTGACGAGAATTGTGTGGCTCGTCATGCTCTGCATAGTCTCCGCCGGCTGTTACCTGGTTGCCCGGAAGCTTGCTCCTCGATGGGCCGCCGTCTGGGCAGGGCTTCTGCCGATTCTGCTCATGCCGCCGATTCACAAGATGATTGTGCCGCTTTCCGTGGTCGCGGGCCTGGCTCTCTGCCTGCCGCTTGCGCGCGCCGTTGTGGGCCGCAAGTCAGCCTTCGCGACAGGGGCGGCTATCGGCCTGATGGCCTTTTTCAGGCAGGACGTGGCGGCGTACACCTTTGTGATCGCCTCGCTGACGCTTGTGGTCGCGAGCGTGCTCGGTGCGCCTGCGCGGCGGGGATCTGCCGGGCGGGCGATCAGCCCGTGGGTATGGATGTGCGCCGGCGTGCTTATGTTCTGGGCGCCCATTCTCTCAGCCTTCGCCTCCATAGGCGCGCTGAGGGAGATGATTGCGCAGATGCTCTTTGACGGGCTCAAAGACAACGCCGGGATGAGCGTGCCGTTGCCCGCCATGGCAGGTGTCTTCAGCGGGACGCTATCGCAGCGCCTCTTGACCTCGATCTTCTACCTTCCGACAACCACTGCCCTGATAGGAACGTGCGCAATTATCGCTGCTGCCGTACGGCGCAAGTTCTCAGTTGGATACATCATCCTTGCTCAGTGGACGCTCATGGCTCTCTTCGTGCATCTGGTTTACATGGTTAGGTGCGACGTCGCTCACATTAAGCAGGGGCTGACCGCGCCGTCGCTCATACTCGCATGGGCAGCCGGCGCCGTGTGGGCTCACGGCCGTCAGGCGCCGCGCGGGCGGGTTCGTCAAGGCGCCGCGTTTGCGACCGCCATGCTCTGCGCGTGGGCCTGCGCCGTACTGTGCTACGGGGCGATAAGCGACCTCAAGGCCGGTTACGATGGCATGCGCGCGGGCGTGGCTCTCGACGAGCCGAAGGCGATGGTCTTCCTTCCGGAGGTAAGGTGCGGCGAAATGACCCGGCTTGTTGCCGCCGTACGAGCTAACACGGCCAAAGGGGATCCGATCTTCGTGGCCCCGTGCGAGCCAATACTCTTCTTTCTGACACAGAGACGCAACCCGACCCGCTACGATTCACTCTTCCCCGGCATAGTGTCATCGCCCGCGGTCCAGGCCGAGATAGTCCGCGACATGGAGAAATCGCAGGTTCGTCTGGTCCTGCTTTGCGATTACGTTCTGGACGGCGTGCCGGAAAGGCGTTTCCGCGTGTATATGCCGCAGGTGGCCGCACATATCGCGAAGAACTTCCGCGCGGCCGGTCGCATCAGGGGCTGGGAGGTATGGTTGAGAAAGCTGCCTGGACGGCCTATTCGTCGGAAACTCATGAATGCGCCAGGCGCGACCAGTGCTCGTATGCCGACTGGATCTCCTCAGCGGACGGGGGAGACACCACCTCAAAGTCGTTGAGCGAGACCCGGCGGTCGTGGAAGCGCTCCAGGATGATCTTCGCCGCGTCGACGACTTCGAGCACGCCTACCTCTTCGACGGGAAAGTAAACCCTGTAGCGTCCCTCGGTGTCCACCTGCACTTCGCGTTCGAATATCTCCTGGTCGAAGGATGTCAGACGGGCATATCTGCTCGATGCGACCGTCGCGAAGTTCTCCCTTCCCTCAAGCGTGAAGGAGAAATCCACAAGGGGCGGTCGGCAGCCTTCGGTGAAGTAGGCGCAGATGCTGTAAATGGTGAGGGGAATACGTTGCGGATCCACGCGTCAAAGCCTCCCTGCTTTACGGAATCCGCCTCAATACTCGTCGGCGACTTCGGGTCCTCCGCAGGCGGACGAAGCCCCCTGGGCCGGTGAGCGAGTTCTGAGCCAGACTCCTATTCGCGTCTGCCTGACAGGTACTGTTCCAAGTACCTTACCACGGTTATTTCGGCCTCGGCGGGCGGCAACTCAAGCAAAAACCCCGCCGCTTCCCTGTGTCCGCCGCCTCCGAAGTGCTCAGCGACGGTTTTCACGTCCGTACCGGTCCTCGCGCGGAGGCTGGCCTTGGTCTTGCCCCCGATATCGCGGAGAAGGACGCCTATGAGAACGCCCTTGAGCGAACGGGGCAGCTCGGCCAGTTCCTGCGCCGCCTCCGGACCCACGCCCGCGCGCTCGAAGTCCTCCGCCAAGAGGACTGTGTACGCGATCTTCCCGCCGGCGGCGCGCTTCATCCTTACCGCGGCCTGGCCCGCCAGGTACATCTGCCCGTCGGGCACGTTCTCGTAGTAAGCCTCGGCTATCTCGTGGGGGTTTGCCCCAAGCGCCACCAGCGCGGCCGCGGCTTCGAGCGTCTTGTGAGTCGTGTTCGCGTACGCGAACCGGCCGGTATCGGTCATGATCGCCGCGTAGAGACATGTGGCGATCTCGCGGTCGATCGCCTCCTGCCGATAGCGCATGAACTCATAGAGCATCTGTCCCGTGGCCGAGCCCTTTGCATCCATCCATGCAAAGTCCGCCATCTTGTTCTCGTAGGGGTGGTGGTCCACGACTATGAGGGGTACGTCCCTGACGTTCTTTCCGACGTGGCCGGTCCGCTCAAGGTCCGGCGCGTCAAGGCAGAAGACCGCTTCATAGGCGAAGTCCATCCCCGCCGGATACGCGAGGACCCTTTCTTTGGCTTGCGGCAGAAACGCGTACGCCTCCGGCATGAGCCCCTCGTTGACTATGCGCGTTTGTTTGCCCATCTTCTCCAGGTACATTGCGAGCGCCAATTCGCTTCCCACCGCGTCGGGATCGGGACGCACGTGGGAAGTGATGAGATAGCGTGAGTGCCTGGCGATGACATTCCAGAGTTCGGCTGCCTTGGACAAGACGATCCCCTTTCAAGCTCCGCCGGCGGTTTCAGAGCCGGTATCGGCTGCAGGATTCATCGGCACAAATGCAGCCCCCGCAAGAAGGAACGTGGGCGAAATCGTCCGCTTCTGGCGCAGTCTTGCAGCGTCTAAAGCCCCACGAGATCATGAAACGCGCGGCGCATACCGGTCGTCTAACGCGGCGAGCAGGTTGAGGAACAGCTTCGTTTTCGGACTAAGACAGCGGAGGTAAGGATGAGATTCACGAAAAGAACCGTGGCCGCGGCGCTCGTTCTCGCCGTTGTGACCACCTTGTCGCCCGCGCTGACCGCGGGGGAAGCTCCCAAGGCCCCGGCGCGCGCAGACGTACTCGTTGGTTCGTGGTTGGGGAAGAACAAGAGCGATGAGAGGGCATTCTTTGTGGTCTCCAGGCGATGGAACGGCGGCCTGAAGGCGTCGTATGGGATTGTCGAGCAGAAGGTTTCAGGGGTCCCTATGGAGTCCGTGGCGCTTGCCGGCGACACCGTGAAGATCGCCGCGCCAACGTTGCAGCTCTCGTTTGAAGGGACCTTGAGCGCAGATGGCAGGAAGATCGAAGGCAGGCTTAGGAGCGGCGGCCGAGGGGGACCCCTTGTACTTGAGAAAGTGGTCGCCGTGCCCGGACCCAGGAGACCCCAGACGCCTCGCAAGCCGTACCCCTACCAGGAGCGCGTGGTGCACTATCGCAACGAGGCCGCTGGTCTCACGCTCGTAGGAACGCTGACCCTGCCGAAAAGCGGCGCGCCTTACCCCGCCGTGCTTCTTATCCCCGGCAGCGGCGCCTCGGACCGCAACGAAGAGGCGAGGTTTCACAGGCCCTTTGACGTGATCGCGGATTATCTCACCCGGCGCGGCATCGCTGTGCTACGCGCGGACAAGAGGGGCGTAGACGAGTCGGAAGGGGACTGGACGAAGGCGGACGTCAACGTTCTTGCCGACGACGTGATCGCAGGACTGAAGTATCTGACCACGCTGCCGGAAATAGACGCAAAGCGCATGGGTGTCCTCGGACAGAGCGAAGGCGGCGAAGTGGGGCCCGCGGCGGCGGCGATGTCTTCAGACGTCTCATTTGTCGTGGCGCTTGCGGGAGGCGCGACGAACTGGTTGGATCTTCTCGTAGCGCAGGATGGCGCCATAGCGGCTGCCGCCGGCGCAAGCGAGAAACAGGCGGAGCTCATTCGTAACTGGTCGAGGCGCTTCTACACGGTCGCCGTGAATACCCCCGACAAGGCTAAGGCACGTACGCTGCTCAAGGACATGAAGGCAAAGCGTACCGCTGAAGAGCGCGAAGCCTATTCCTTTCTGCCGCGCGGCGGCACCCTCGATGTTGATACTTTGCTTCAGGACAGCGTTCTCGGAAACTTCCGGCTCGACGCCGGAAAGACCCTCGTGAAGGTGAAATGCCCGATATTGATGCTCTTCGGCGAGAAGGATTGCCAGGTCCCCGCGCAAGTGAACCACAAAGCCGCCGAAGACGCGTTCAAGGCGAGCGGTAACAAGAACGCCAAGGTTGTTACGCTGCCCGGCATGAACCACTGCTTCCAGAAGTGCTCGACCGGCGCCGAAAGCGAGTACAGCGAGATTGAGGAAACAATATCACCCGAGGCGCTCAAGCTCTTCGGCGATTGGATAGAGGCGCACACGAAGGCACAGGGGACAGCCAAGCCGAAATAGCATTGCCTCACGCGGCGCAGGCCGATAGGATGTTCGCGGGCGCTGGGAGCAGAGAGGAGCAGACAGGAATGAGCGGCGTCGACAGGTGGCGTTGCCTCGGCACGCCCGGCGGGCATATTGAGGTCGTTCCATGGCAGAGCGCGTGGCCCGCCCTCTTCGAGGAGGAGGCCGCGAGGATCCGCGCCGCATGCGGCGATGCTGTCGTCGCGGTCGAGCACATCGGCAGCACGTCCGTTCCCGGCCTTGCGGCCAAGCCGATACTCGACATCATGCCGGGGCTCGCGCGGACTGAGGATGGTCACAGGACCGTCGAGCCAATGAAAAGCCTTGGCTACGAGTACTTCGGCGAGCACGGGATCCCCGGCAGGTTCTATTTCGACAGGAAGGCAGGCGGCGCGACGGTCGTTCACGTCCACATGTTCGAGCTCAATTCGCCCGACTGGCGCCGCCACATTGTCTTTCGTGACGCGCTGAGAGCGGATCCTTCCATCGCCGCCGACTACCAGAAACTCAAACTCGACCTTGCCGTCCGCTTTCGCAACGACCGTAAGGCGTACACGGACGCGAAGACCGAGTTCATCTCGTCAGTCGTGGAAAAGGCCCTTCGGTAGGCCGGGCAAAGGATGTCATCTGTGCTCGGTCTGCTACCGATGGGACGCCGGCAGCGCCAGCAGCCGGCTCGCATTCGCCCGGTACCAGGCCTGCCATGCATCCTTGTCGAATCGGAAGTTCTGCCCCGTGAGCGCCTGCAGCGCGGCCAGAGCATCGTAGTTCAATATTTCTTCCACGCCGCTGGATGAGAAGTTCTGCCACGTGTCCTGCTGGTCCGGGTTAACGATGTAGTCGTTGCCGAATTCGTCAGTGCGGGCAACGATCGCCTCCGTGCCCGATACGCCGGGAGCGACCTTCACACGCAGACCTACCACGTGATCCGTTCCCAGAGATGGCGGTGTCAGAGCGGGCGGTTCCTCCTGGGGGGCGGGGGCGTCCTGCTCAACGCCCTCGCGTGTCCAGGAAAGTTTCTCAATGAGGTAAGGAATCGCCTTCGCGTCTCCGAGCGAGCCGAGAACCTGTGACGCCCTGAACCGCGTCAGGTCGTCATCCTCGTCAAGGTAGCCGACCGCCTGGTCAAACGCCGCCCTGTTCTGCTTGCGGTTGAGTATCGTCCGCCCCTGGTAACGCACGTTGGCGTCGTCATCTCCCATCGCAGCGTCAAGAACTGCAAGCGCCGCCCTGTCCTCGCGGTAGTTCAAGAGTGCCGCGAGAGCCGCCATGCGAACCGGCGCCGACGGATCCTGCATCGCCTCAATAAGTGGACTAAGGGCCGCCGGATCGCTCATCCCCGCCATCTTGGCCTCGGCGTCCTTTCTGTCCTGCCCGGCGGAACGCCGAATCGTCTCGATGAGCCCCCGGATGACGATCCTCATCTCTCGCTGGCTGCCAGGCTGTGCGCCGCTGGCCTGCGCATCATCCGCATCGCCCTTCGCGACGTAGCGCCCCTTGTAGCGGACATGGCCTTTTCTGGCCATCGCTTCTTCGCGGCTTACCCACTCCTGCCCGCTGCGAACGTATCCGAGCTTCTCGCGTGCCTGCGCGTGGTCGCCATCAGCGGCGATTGCCTTTTCATATTCGTCATGCGCTTCCCGAATGAGCCCCTTGCTCTCGGCGTATGCGCCCAACTCGTAGTGTCCCCGGGCATCGCTGCTTTCTATCGCCGCGGCCCTCTTCTGGTAGACCTCCGCCGGCGCTGGGCCGCGCTGGATCGACGTTATCTCGTCCTTACCATAGGAGATTGTCGCGTTCGGCGTAGCAAGCAGGACGCTGTCGCTGGACTCGGTAATCTTGCCTTCAAGGACTCGGCCGCTCTTGAGAGTGAGTGTGTCCGCCGAAGCGACTGCGCACAGCAGCATCGAAGCACCTGCAATCGTCGCGAAAGCAGCTTTAAGCGCACAAGTCCACATGCCGCGTGCAGCGTTCATGATCGTCCTGCCGGCGCAGGCAGCGCGTTGAGGCGACGCACGTTCGCCAGATACCATGTCTGCCAGGCATCCTTGTTAAACCGGAAGCTCTGTCCCGTGAGGGCCTGCAGCGCGGAGAGCGCGTCGTAGTTCAGCACCCGCTGGCATGGGTTGGAGGAGAAGTCTTGGCTTACGCCTGTCCGTTCTACACTGAGGACGATCAGATTGCCGTCCTCATCGTAGACGCCGGAGACCTCGTTAGCGCCGAATACGCTTCGCGGGTTCGGCGTCCGCAGCCCGGCGACGTACACCGGCCCCACGGGCGACGGGGGCGCGTCGGCTGTATTCTCCTGAGTGACGGTCTGCTGGATCGGCTTTCGTATCCAATAGAGCTTCTCGATGAGGTAGGGAATCACCTCCATGTTGCCTAACGCCCCGAGGACCTCCGACGCCCTGAACGGCGTCACGTCGTCATCGATATCGAGAAATTCCACTGCCTGATTGAAGACCGCCTTGTTCTGCTTGCGGCTGAGTATCGTTCTCGCCTGGCGGCGCACGTTGGCGCTATAGTCCCAGATCGCAACGTCAAGGACCGCAAGCGCGGCCTCGTCCTCGCGATAGTTCTCAAGCGCGGCGAGCGCCGCCGCGCGCACCGATGCGGACGGATCCTGTGTCGCTTCTATGAGCGCGCCGAGCGCCGCGGGATCGCTCATCCCCGCCATCTTATCCTCGGCGTCTTTCCTGTCCTGGCCGTCTGAGCGTCGAATCGTCTCGACGAGGGCGCTGATCACGACTCGCATTTCGCGCTCTCCTTCAAGCTCCCTGTCGCTCGCCAGCATGTTGTCGGCCTGCTCCTTCGCAATGTAGCGCCCCTTGTAGCGGACATAGCCGCTTCTGGCCATGGCATCGTCGCGGCTTATCCACTCCTTTCCGTCGCGGACGTATCCGAGTTTCCCGCGTGCTGGCGCGTGGTTGGGGTCGGCTGAGATCACCTTCTCGTATTCGTAATGCGCCTCTTGAATGAGCCCCTTGCCCTCGGCGTATGCGCCAAGTTCGTAATGCCCCTCGGCGTCGCTGCTCTCAAGGGTCGCCGCCCTCCGCTCGTACACTTCCGAGGGAGTTGGGCCGTGCTGGATTGAAGCCACCTCGCCCAACCCATAGGCGATTGTCGCGTGCGGGGTGGCAAGAAGAACGCTGTCGCTGGATTCGATGACTCTGCCTTCAAGCGTCTGGCCGCTCTTGAGGACGAGCGTATCTCCGAAAGCGGCCGCCCACAATGATGCTGCGGCAACAGCAAGCATCGTGAAGACAACTCTAGACTTGCGGCGCCCCGTCCCGCACGTGGCATTCATAACTGCCCCCGTTGCCATCGCCCGGTATCAGCCGGCCCTCCAGGACGTCCTGGTCGCTGGCAACTGTTCCACTTATATAGACATCCGCGAAGCGCTTTTCCAGTCCCATCTCGCCTGCGAACCGCACCCTCTGGTAGCGCTCGCAGAAACCTTCCCGACGACCGGCGACCATTTCCTCCGGCAGGACCCGCGCGACAGTACCCACAAGCCCCTCCCTGAACCGCCGTGCCGCCTCCAGCGCCGCATCACGCGCCTGGCGTGACCTTCGCCGGGCTGTGTTTGGATCCACACGGTCGGGCAGCGCTGCTGCAGCTGTCCCGGGGCGCGGCGAGTAGACGAAAACGTGCGACCGGGCGAAGCCGATTTCGGCGATAGCATCGAGCGTCCGGCGGTGGTCATCCTCCGTCTCGCCAGGGAAACCCACCATGATGTCAGTGGTTATCGCAGGGTTGTCAAGCATGCGCCGGGCAGTCCCTACTACCTCCATGTACTTCTGACGGTTGTAAGGCCGTCTCATTTCAGATAGAACCCGGTCCGAGCCGCTTTGTAGCGGCAGGTGAAGATGCGGGCAGAAGCGTTTCGACAGCGCCATCGTTGCCAGCAGGGGCTCAGTTGCTTCGAGGGGCTCAATTGAGCTCAACCGCACACGGAAATCCCCCTCTTCACCGGCGATTTGTTTCAGCAGGGCGGCGAGCGTCACCCCCTCCAGATCCCTTCCATAGTGCCCGAGGTGTATGCCCGAGAGTATGATCTCTCTATATCCGCCTGCAACTGCTCTGCGTAAAGCGGCCATAACCGACGATGGCGCAAGGCTTTGAGGTTTGCCGCGCACTATCGGTACGATGCAGTAGCTGCAGAACGAGTCGCACCCGTCCTGTATCTTCAAAAATGCCCGCGTGCGCTCGGGATCAAGACCTCCGCTGTGCGGCTGCGGGTTAAGCCCATACCACCTGCCAAGCCATGCAAGGGCTTCATTTGGCTCCCGAAAGAAGTGGTCAACCTCCTTCATGGCCAGAAGTTGTGGCTCGTTTGCCTTTACGGCACAACCGGTCAGCAGGATGATGGCTTCTCGTTGGCGAGCGCGCACTCTGCGTACGAGCGCACGCGTCTTGGCAATGCTGTGACTCGTTACAGCGCAAGCATTTACGACCACAGCGTCAGCCTGCGAACCCTCCGCCGCGCGCACGAAACCAGCCGCTATCGCTGCCTCCAAGAGAGCGTTAGTGTCACAGAAGTTGACCTTGCAGCCGAGCGTGTAGGCTCTTATGGTCGGAGGAGCATCGATTTTCGCCATTTTCTGCCATTTTTCCGGGAACAATTTGGCCTCTCGTACATATAATGTACTGATTCGGTGGCGTATATACAATTAGTCCGGCGGAAATAGACATTGCAGGCCGATGTGTTATGTTTTGGACGGCGGTTGCTGTTCTGGAATAGGCTTGACAGTCCCATCAATCGACCTAAAATCGCGGGTGCGAGGGGCGATTTGGCGTCTGGTGCCAGAGGTCCCGGATCTGGACCCGTGTACGCCCGATAAGGAGATACTATATGGCTGGCGAGACTGTCTGGGGTCTGGACATCGGGCAATGCGCCCTGAAGGCCGTGCGGGGCAGGGTGGCCGGACAACTCATCGAGGTGCTTGCTTTTGACCACGTTGAGTACCGCCAGCCGCTGAGTACCGCCGGCACGGATTCCAATGCCACAATTCGCGAAGCACTTCAGACCTTTCTCAGCCGTAACGATGTCGAAGGGTCCGCGTTCGCGGTGTCCATAGCCGCGGGCCGGTCGGCTCTCATCCGCTTCATCAAGCTTCCCCCGGTGGACAGACGCAAGGTTCCCGATATCGTCAGGTACGAAGCCACGCAGCAGATCCCCTTCCCGCTCGAAGACGTGATCTGGGACCACCAGGTGGTCGAGCGCAACTACGGGCCCGGCGAGGAACTTGAGGTAGGCATTTTCGCAATGCGCCGCGAGGCGATATTCGATTTCCTCTCCAACCTGATGGTTTCGGGTATCGAGGTGGAGAACATCCAGCTCTCCGCGGTAGCCCTTTACAACTGCGTCCATTTCGACCAACTGGTGGAAGAGGGCGCGATAATGGCCGTGGACATCGGCGCGGAGAACACCAACCTCGTGGTCGTCGAAGGCAACAACGTCTGGACGCGCTCGCTGCCCATCGGCGGCAATGACTTCACGCGCGCCATCGCCACCAAGTACGGCCTTGAGTTCGACCAGGCCGAGCAACTGAAGCGCAGCATGGACCGCTCGAAGAAGGCTCCCGAGATATTCGAGGCCCTGAGGCCGTCGCTGAGGAGCCTCCTCGACGAAATACAGAGATCGGCCGGCTACTACAGGTCGATCCACAAGTCGGCCAAGTTCATCAAGCTCATCGGCTTCGGCAACGGCTTCAAGATGTACGGGGTCCAGCGGTTCCTCGAAGCGGGGCTTGCGTACCCCGTCGAGGTGTTCCAGAAGACCAACAACTTCGTAGTTGACGCGGCCGCAAACCAGCAGTTCTTCAAGAAGAGCGCCCCCGCGTTCGGCGCCGCTCTCGGCCTGGTCGCCCAGACTCTCGGCTTCGGCGGCGTGCGCACGAGTCTCATGCCGCCGACCATCATCAAGGAGCGCATACTCAAGAAGAAGCGTCCGGCGCTCATCGCCGCGGCGGTGCTCCTGACCGGGGCGTTCGTCTGGCCGGTCGCGTCCGCGTACACAAAACCAGCTACCATCGACCTGAGCCAGCATCCCATCAGGAAGATCATTCAGGAGAAGTCCGAGGAGGCAAAGAACTACCAGGAGCTTGTCAACACCAAGAAATGGGAGGACGAGGTCAGCTCCCTCGCAAACCTGAGATCCATGCGCGCCGAGCAGCTCAAGGCCTTCGATGCGCTTGCCGAGTGCCTGCCCAAGCCGACTGATCTTGAAGGCCCCTACTACATACAGCAGATGGCGGTGCAGAGCGGAGGCAAGAAGTGGCTGCAGACCGTGCTGAGGAAGCCCGAAGCCGCTTCCGCCGCAAAGATCCAGGCTACAGTGGTTATGCCGGGAATCGCCATCGTGAAGCCGGTATTCATAGCCCCTGCCGCGGAGGAAGCCGCGGGCAAGGGGACCGCCGTTGTCGAAAAGAAGACCAAGATGTCGGCAGAAGACCGAGCGGCTGCGAGAGAAAAGGTTCTGTCCGACATGGAAGCCCGAATGGATGAAGCGCGCATGAGGCGCAACCTGAAGGCGGACGCCAAGAAGAAGGGCGGGCAGACGGAAGTCGGCTCCAAAGGCACGAGGCTTACAGGCGCCACCATGCCGGAGGGTATCGGGATAGTTCAGCTTGCCCAGTTATGGGTCGAGTCGCCGAGCGCGAACTACGAAGCGTACTTCCGCGATTTCGCCGATCGGCTGAGCAAAGGCGACGGCGTCATGTACTGCAGTTGGGTTTCAACGACACCCCTTGACGTATGGGAACGCTCCGACGATCACACGAGAGTGTATGAGCCTCCGCGCGATCCTGAGGGGTACACTCTGGTGAAATACCACGTCGGGCTCGTACAATGGGTATACAAGGAAGGCAGCAAGGAGAAAATTGTATTCAACGCGGGAGGCGGCGCAGCGGCAGGCAAGGCCGCCGCAAAGGCCGCCGCGGCCCCCGGAGAGCCCATGGAGCCTGGCGCTCCCATGCCCGGAGGCGAAGACGGGCCGGACAAATAGCCGGAAGCAACAGGGATAGCTTATGGAATTTCTCAAGAATAACTTGTTCTACGTAATCCTCGTAGCCGCGGTTCTGGTCATATCAATACCGTCTTACATCCTTGCGTCCGCCCGCGAGGCCAAGCATGCCGCTGCGGTTGCCGCCGCACAGACCAGCCTCAACGGAATCAAGAGCATAGCCGACAATCTCAAGCCGGTGGCTCCGGACGCTCTTAAGAAGGCGGACGAGTATCAGAAGGCATGGGTGAAGCTCGTCGAAACGGTGGAAGAACAGATGGGCGCCTCCGATGCTCACATGGACAGGGAGTTCCTTGTGCCGGCCGCGGATGGCGATCTTCCGGATCCGGCCGCCTACAAGGCCGCCTACGACAAGGCATACGATGAGCTGGTGGCCAAGCTTGTCGCCGCGAAACTCGCAAGCCCCGACAAGTCACCTCTTGACAGAAAAGCCGCCTGGACCGAGAGGACGCCTACGCCCGCGGAAATCCGCATCACCCAGAAGCAATACTGGATCCTCAAAGAATTGGTCGACATGTTCACAAGCCCCGACTGTCACGTCAGGTTTGTGACATCGGTTGGGCTCGATATCGTTCCCAACCAGACCGGCTCCGGCAATCACCCCTACAACGTTGACAAGCCTGCGGACTCGAAGTTCTGGGTATACCCTGTTCAGATTAACTTCCAGATAGACTTCCGTTACTTTAACATATTCCTGCGGAAGTTGGCCGACGACGACAAAGTCATGTTTGTAACCGATAGTTACCAGGTGACCAGAGGATTTTCCGAGCAGGATCCCGTCTACGAGCCTGTGGTGGCCGTGAGCCTGTACTGTCTTGTATACGACTATATTTCATCCGATTTCGAGAAGGCTAATCTGGCGCAGTACAAGCCCTCGGCCGGCGGCAAGGGCGCAGGTGGCAAGGGCGCAGGCGGCAAGGGCGCAGGCGGCAAGAAGAAGAACAAGTAGCTGCATATGACGGAGATCGACCGGCCCGGAATGTGAAAATGCGCGCTGCCTTGAAGCGGAGATATTTCAAATGGACAAGCTGACCAAGATGCTGTTTCTTCACTTCGAAAAAGCACTGGTTGCCGTCTTCGGCTTGGCGCTCCTGTATAGCATAGTCTTCTATGGACCGTGGATGGGCCGCATAGACCTCAATGCCCGGCTGCAGGAGCTTGTCAATACCGTCGACAAGAAGCCGCTTATCGGCGAAGATCAGGTTCCGGCGCTTCCCCTCAAGGAGGAGGAGTTCCCCAGCGCCATAATAAGCGACCCGGAGAAGCCGGTAGCCTTGGACAACATGTGGTGGCCGCTCCTTGACAAGCCCTTTGACGCCGCTTTCCTGCCTCCGTCGCAGGTGGCCGCTGAAGGAAGCCGGGGCTTTGTGAAGATCGATTGGCAGATCAATCCCAACCAGCCGGAAACCGATGTCGTGAAACCACTTGGAGTCGAGATTCAGAGGGCGGTCATTACCGCTGACGGGCTTGGACCTTTCGAGAGCCTGACGACCGCAGGTAAGAGGACGTATTTTACCCCGCCCGAGCTCTTCAGGGCCGCCGTCAAGTACGTGCCCAACCTGATAGAGAATACCCAAGGCCCGCAGGTTGCCGCGACGACCGCAAGAGGGGGCAAGCGCAAGCCCGCTTATACCCTCGACGATATCATCAACGCGTGGCACGACGGCAGGATCACCCAGAATCAGGCCGTGGCCGCCGTGCGCAAGGGCGTGACCCAGGGCGTGCTGACGGCCGATGAACGGGTGCAGTTTACCGAGAACGTCCAGTTCTTGCCTGAGCAAATGAGGACCATCAGGCGGGAAGCTCGCATGGACGGCAAGCCAATCCCCTCGGACAAAGACCTGGTAAAGATGGTGCTTGAAAGCTGGGGATATCACGGCGGCGGCACGTTCGACGTCGGCACAAGCGTCGTACAGGCGGTTCCGGAGGCCAAGAGCGCGTCGCCCGGCGTCCCCGCGCCCAAGGCCGCTCCGGAAGTGGCCGTGGCTTTTCCTGACGTCACCACCTTTGTCGATACTACCGTAAACCCCGAGCAGGAGTACGTTTACCAGGTGCGCTTCTGGACGGCCGACACCGTGACCCCCGGCAAAGACGACACTCCAACCGGCTGGGGACCGCTGACGTCGCAAGTAACCTCCAAACCGGATACGGACTTTTACCTGTCGGGCGTAAGCATCGACCAGGGCGTGGCTGCTATTACCGTGCGCAAGTGGGTGCCCTCCGCCAACAGCTGGGTCTCCCACTCCTATACAGGCGTCGCCCCCGGCGAGGAGATCGGTCATATCGAATCGATATCCTTGGGCACGGGGGCGCCCGGCGCGCCTGCGAAGCTGGAGTTGGTTGACTTCTCTACCAGCTGCATTTTGCTGGCTTTCAGATACCGGCCAAGGTCGTTTGAAAAGACCAGTACGGAAGTCACGATTGACCCTCTGACGCAGCAGAAGTCATCCGTTGACAAGGTTGAACGGGTGCTGTATGATACGCCGCAAATTGTCTACTCAGACCGCAAGGGAAAGTTGCGGCTGAAGTGGCAGACGAGCGGTAACGTAAGTTGAACAAGGTTTACAGGTTGAGGCGTTGGTGCCGGAGTTTCGCTTGCGAGGCGCTGCTCGCGGCTCCTACTTGTGACTCGCGCTGTGCCCGGGATTTTCGCGGGACGGGCGGCTCCAGTTGAGGCGGGGTTGAGGAGCGGTCCGCAAGAGCCTTTGATTTTCATCGCGTGCGCGGTCGAAAGGAGGATGAGTTGAAGAAGGCTATTGGTGTCGGTCTGTTCCTGCTGATCTTCGTCGCCGCGGTGAACTTTCTCTTGCCTACGGTGGCACAGGCCGAGAAGAAGGCGGCTGCCGAGAGCGCTTCCCCTGCAAAGGATCTCCTCCTGCAACAATACGATCAGGCGAAGACCCTTTTCAAGGAGGACAAGCTCGACGAAGCTGAGAAGGCTTTCACCACGGTCAAGACGCAGGCGCAGACTCAGGGCGTCGACCTCGGGTCTTCGGTAAGTAAGGGCATAGACAAGTACCTCGCCGCGATACAGGAAAAACGCCTTGCCTTCAAGAAAGACGTACTTACTGCCCGCCTCAACGCCGGCAAGGATCTCTACAACGCCGGCAGATACCAGGAGGCCCATGATTCTCTCGTCGCAGTCAAACAGGACGCCGCGGCCGAAGGAGTCGACCTGGGCTTCTTCGCCACGCGCGGCCTGAACTCGCTCTTGGACAAATCGCAGGCGAAGATCGATTCCGTTAGGGCTGACGAAGCCGCGGCCGCCTCGTCCGCTGTGAAAGATCAGCTTCTTGCCAAGTTCGAACAGGGCAAGAATCTCTATAAGGAAGGCAAGTATCAGGAGGCCCGCGTCGTTCTGCAGGAAACAAGCGATTCGGCCGCCAAGGCGGGTGTGTCACTTGGCTCCCGGGAGGACAAGCAGCTCGGAGAGTATCTTGCCGACGCCAATGAGAAGATCCTTGCCGAGAGCACCAGAGCCGAGGCCGCTGCGGCAGAGGCGCGAAAGGAACAGGCCAGGGACGCTCTTGTGAGACAGTTCGACGATGGCAAGGCTCTGTTCGACGAGGGGAAGTACAACGAAGCCCGCACTGTCTTCGCGAAGATAGCCGAGACGCAGAAAGCAGAGGGGATCAGCCTCGGCTTCAGCAAGAACCGCGCTGTGGAATCATATATCGCCCAGTCCGACAAGGCCCTTGCCAGGGCGCAGGCCGCCGAAGAGCAGAAGGCCAAAGAAGCCGCCGCTGCCCAGGCTAAGGCGGACGAAGGGGCCGCCCGTAAGGCCGCCGAGGACGAGAAGGCCAAGCAGTTAGCCGAGGCGCAGGCTGCGAAGGAAAAGGAAAAGGCGGAAAGGGAAGCCGAACGCAAGGCCGCCGCCGAGAAGAAAGCCCGGGAGGCCGCTGCTGCAGAAGCCGCCAAGGCTCAGGCAAAGGCCGAAAAGGAAGCCGCGCGCAAGGCCGCCGAGGAGGAACAGGCCAAGGCGCTGGCGGCTCAGAAAGATGCCGAGGCCCAGGCAGAAGCCGCCCGCAAAGCCGAAGCGGAGAAGAAAGCGCAGGAGGCCGCTGCGCTAAAGGGAGAAGAGGCGCAAAAGAAGGCTCAGGAAGACGCCGCTCGCCAGGCCGTCGCTGAGCAGAAGAAAGCCGCTGACGAGGCAGCCGAGAAGGCTGCCCGGGAAGAGAAGACAAAGCAGCTTGCTGCTGCCCAGGAAGCCAATGCCAAGGCTCAGGCCGAGAAGGAGGCGGCGAAGAAGGCCGCCGATGAGGAAAAGGCACGCAAACTCGCCGATGAAGAAGAGGTCAAGGCTAAGGCCAGAGCCGAAAAGGAAGCCGCTGCCAGAGCCGCGGCTGAGGATAAGGCCAGGCAGGAGGCCGCCGCGAAGGAGGCCGAGACCAGGAGAAAGGCGGACGAAGAAGCCGCACGACAGGCTGCTGCCCAGAAGAAAGCCGAAGAGAAGGCCGCGGCTCAGGAAGCGAAAGCCAGAGCACAGGCAGAGAAAGAGGCGGCCCGCAAGGCCGCCGCGGAACAGGCCGCTGCTCGTGAGGCTCGCCAGAAGGAGCTTGCAGCGCAGTTCCAGCAGGCCAAGGATCTCTACAAGGCCGGCAGCTACGCCGAAGCCAGGACGATGCTGCTTCAGGTCAAGGACAGTTCCGAGCAACAGAAGATCAGCCTCGGTTTCTGGAACACCAGATCCCTTAATAGTATGCTTGCCGACGTGGACAAGAAGATCGCTGAGGCCCCGGCTCCCGCTGTCGCGGCTGTCGCCGAGGCACCCGCTACTCCGGCCGTTCCCGAGGCTCCCGTGGCCGTAGCTGCCCCTGAGGCCGCGCCTGCTGCCGAGACGCAGGCCCCGGTCGTTGAATCCACGCCTGAAACCGTCGAGCCCGCTCCGGTGGTTGAGGCGCCCGCGCCGGCCGAGCAGGCCGCTCCCGCTCCTGCGGTTGAAGAGGCCAAGCCTGTCGAGCCGACCGCTCCTGCCGCTGTTGCCGAAGCGCCGGCGAAACCTCTGACGAAGTCCGAAGCGCTGCAGAAGGCTGAGGCTGAGGCGGCTTATCGCCAGGCTCTTGACGCATTCCAGCGCAATGACTACCAGGAAGCCCAGGCGCAGACCTATAAGGCGCTGCAGCTGAGGCCGGGCTATCCGGAAGCCCAGGTCCTTCTCGAGCTGGTACAGAAGAAGCTCGCCGAGATGAAGGGGCCGGAAGACCAGTTCCAGAAGCTTCAGGAAGCGCGGCGCGCTGCGGCGGAGACCGATATACAGAATGCCCTCGCCGATGCGCGCAGAGCCATGATCGAGAAGCAGTGGGTCACGGCTGAAGGCTTTGCTCAGACCGCCAAGACCACGGCGGAAGCCAACGTACAAATGGGTTTTGAGGATTACGTGAGGGAAGCCGACGATCTCTTGAAGCAGATCGAGCCCGCGGTGGCAGCGCAGAAAGAGCAGGAAGAAAAAGCCAGGGCCAAGGAAGCCGAAAGCGCCCTGGCGGTCGAGCGGAAAGCGACGGCGAGCGCGGTTGACCAGCAGGCCGAGACCTTGATGGCCAGCGCGAAGAATAACATCAAGCTCGAGAACTATGCTGCGGCTTCCGCCGACCTCGATGCGGTCCTGAAGATCAAGCCCGATTATTCCTATGCTATCGTGCTCAGAGAACTGGTCGAGCGCTGGGCCAGCGAGACGAAATCGCAGAACATCGAGCAGGATCGCCTGAGCTCCGCCCGCAAGCTCAACCTTGAGGCAAGCGAGCGTATGGTCTTCTCCGCCACGCCGCCGATGCAGTACCCACCTCACTGGAAAGAGCTGATGGCCGGGCGCAAGGCGTACGTAGGCACCACGAGTGAAACGGCGGCCGCCAACATAGAGTCCCAGGAAGTCGAGAAGAAGCTCGAAAGGCGCGTATCGAGTTTCGACTTCGTCAATCAGCCGTTCGATCAAACTATTCAATTCCTCCGGCAGACCGGCGATATCAACGTCGTGCTCGATCCAAAAGTGCCTATGGAAGAGCCGGTTACCCTCCAGCTGGCCAATGCCAGTATAAGGTCGATTCTCGACCTGATCACCCAGAGGGCCGACCTCAAGTGGACCATAATTGAGAACTACGTCTACATCTCCGACGAACAGGGCATCCTTCGTATGATACCCCGAAACCAGGAGATGACCCGCATCTACGACATAAGTGACCTCATCGCCCCTATCCAGGATTGGGGCGGGACGGGCGCCGGTGGCGCACGCGGCGGGACGGGCGCCGGCGGTACCGGAGGAGGCGCCACCGGCGGTGGCCGCGGCGGCGGAAATACCGGCGGCGGCGGTGGCGGCGGCGGCAATCGCTTTGGCGGCGGTTTCGCTGATAGTGCGATGGGCGACGTCCGGCGCTTCGGCGGCGACGTAGCGGGCGCGGGCGGCGGTGGTGGTGGCCGCGCAGGCGGCGGTGGTGGCGGCGGCCTTGGCGGCGGCGCGGGCCGCACCGGCGGCACCGGCGGCCAGAGCTTCACCCAGACAGATACCTCCGGGTACAACCTGGCAAATCAGATCATGCTTGTTGTGGACAGAGGCACCTGGAATATCCCGCCGGACCTCTACATCTGCACGTATCTGACTGGCGGCAGGCTCATTGTCTATGCCCCGCCGGAAACCCAGCAAAAGGTGCAGGACTTCCTGGCGCAGTTGCGCGAAATGCGCGCAATGGCCATCACTGTGGAATCGCGGATAATCACCGTCGATTCGGGCTTCCTGGATCTCTTCGTCAACAGGTTCCCGCTCGTGGACTTCGTCCCGCCGGGCGAGGGTACCAGTCCATTTACGACGCTCCAGTTAAGCCTCGAGCCCGGCACTGACGACAGCGGCGGGCCTGTGTCCGGCACCGTCGTCGGCGGCGGACTTCAGTTCCAGGCCGACTATCTCGACGGCATCGAGGTGCAGTCGCTGATGAACGCGGTTCAGATCAACATCGAGAACCAGAGCCTCAACTGGGCTTCGATCATGCTCGCCAACGGCCAGCTGGGTTACCTGAACATCAGCACCACGAGAGATTACATCTCGCAGGTCAACGTCGTTGTGGCGGAGAGCTCGTCGGGCATAACCGCGCAGTCTTCGAGAATCACCACCGGGACACTTCTCCAGGTGCGGCCGACCATAAGCTACGACCGTCGGTACGTGCAGCTGGACTATCAGCCGACGATATCGGACCTCGTGGGCGCGCCGACCAACTATGAGCTGCACAACGGCAATAACACCAACCTTATACAGCTCCTTACTCAGGCGCAGACGTCGCTGAGGTCCAATATCAGCTGCCCGGACGGGGGCACGGTTGTGGTAGGCGGCTTCGGACTCGGCCTTGACAGTATGGTCGACAGAGGCGTGCCCGTGCTGTCCCACCTTCCGCTCATCGGCAAGCTGTTCCGGTTCTCCAGAACCATAAGCGACAGGCGCAACATTATAATGCTCGTGACCCCGAAAATTGTCATACGGGACGAATACGAATCACGGCTCTAAGCTATGCCGAATGGACATAAGAGAGGACTGGACCCCAAGGGGTTCAGTCCTCTTTTTTGAGGGAGCGTGAAAATGACGCCTGGCATCTCCCGCGCGGCGCTCCTGACCATAGTCCTTCTGATATCGGCGGCCGGGGCGCTTGCCTTTCACAATGCCGTCCACGGCAGCGCCACCAACTTCGACGACATCTGGCAGGTCACCGGCAACGAGCTCGTGAAGTCACCGCCGACGCTCGACCATGTTACCGGCATTCTCTTTGCCGCTTACCACGGGGAGTACCAGCCGGTCAAGCTCCTGTCATACCTGGCCGACGATGTCACCTATGGCGCCATTGGCGTCAACGTGCTGTGGGGGATGCATCTTACCAACGTTCTCTTCCACGTGGTCAACGCCATTCTCGTGGCGCTCATATGCATTGCCGTTGTGAGAGACCTTGTGCCGGATGGGCGCGAAGGCTCCATGGCGCTTGCGGTGGGCCTCATGGCGGGGGTGTATTTCGTCCTCCATCCCGCGCACGTGGAATCCGTCGCCTGGCTGTCGAGCCGCAAGGACGTTCTCTCCTTCTTCTTTATGGCGCTGTCGTTTCTTGTCTTCAGGGGATTTGCTCTCGGCGGCGGGCCATGGCGCGCTGCCGCCTGCGCGGTCCTTTTCGCGCTCGCGCTCGCATCGAAGGCGGTCGTCCTTTCTTTTCCTCTCATCGCGCTCGCGTGGTGGTGGCTTGCGGGCTGGAAGGGCGGCTTCAAGGTGCTCGCCGTCCTCGCCGCGTTATTCGCCCTCACCGGCGTCGACATGGCTATCGGCGCGCACGCGGCCGCGGCAGCGGGCTATTCGGGCGCGCCGGTGAGCGGTTCCTACTTCCTCCAGTTCCTGACGGCCATCAAGACCTTTCCGTTCTACATGCGCCTCCTGCTCTTCCCCGTGCATATGTGCGCCATCTATCCCCTTCAGGCCGCTACCGGCATGACGGACCCGGCGCTGTGGTGGGGCGCGCTCATGATCGCCGCGCAGCTGGCCGTAGTCGCGTTCGTGCCCGCTCGGCCGGCGAAGTTCATCGTTCTGTGGTACATTCTCGCGCTTCTGCCGGTGCTCGAGTTCGTTCCGACGGCGGCGGTGCCGTCGCTCGCCGCGGATCGCTACGTGTACGTCGCGTCGGTTCCATTCGCCCTGGCGCCCGCCCTTATCACGTGGCGGGTACGAGGGGCGCTCACGGCGAGGGGCGCGGTGCCCGTAGCATCGGCGCTCTTGGCCGCGGCGATGCTCTATGCCGGCGTGCTTGGCGCCGCCACTTGGTCGCGCAATCGCGTGTGGCGGTCCTCGACCGCCCTGTGGCGCGACGTGCTGGCCACCAACCCGACGTCGAGCATCGCGCTTGTGAATCTCGGGCAGGTCTACATGGATTCAGGCGATCTCCTCGAGGCGAGAAAGCTCTTCCGGGAAGCGGTCAGGACCAATCCCGGCTTCCTCATAGCCCAGAATGACATCGCGGAGACCTACGAGAAGACCGGAGACCTTGTCCAGGCGAAGGCCATATATTCCCAGGCGCTTGTGCAGCCCTCGACGGTCACCGCGTACTACACAAGCGTCCAGTGTGCGCGGGCGGCTCTTGGCCTTGCAAGGATCTACTATGGCGAGGGCAGGTACCTGACGGCGCGCAGGTATGCCGAGACCGCCAACAAGCTCTGCCCGGCTCTTGAGGGCGTTGCCGGCATGCGTCTCAAGACCGACAAGGCCATCGCGGACTCTCGTGCTGTCGCCGACGATCTTCTGAGGATGGGGGACGAAGCCGCGAAATCCGACGCCGAAAAGGCCGTTCGCTGCTATACCCACGCCGCGGAGGCGGCGATAGAGTATGCCGCTCCTCATGTGAGCCTCGCGCGGCTGTACGCGAGGTACAACCGCTGGGACAGCGCTCTCGAACAGTACAGCATTGCGGCGCGCCTCGGCGCGTCCGATGCCGCGTTCCAGTATGATTTCGGCGTCGCGGCGCTCAAGAACGGCGACTACACGGGCGGCGCTGAGTGCCTTTCCCGCGCGCTCCAGACGGACCCCTCCATGGAGAAAGCCAAAGTCAAGCTCGCCATAGCGCGCGCTTATCTCGGCGAGCCGGCGACGGCGCTTCTTCTCTTGAAGGAGGTCCTCGACAAGGACCCGTCCAACAGCGAAGCGCGGGACAACTTCAACGCCATCAAAGCCGCCGTCGAAAAGAACGTCAGGAAGATGACCAATGCCGCCAAGTAGCCCGGCCATGTCCATTGTGATACCGATGCGCGACGAATCGCGCGTCCTTGACGAGCTCCTCGGGCGTATCGAGGCCATGCTCTCGGGCCTGCCCAGGTCATGCGAGGTGATCGCCGTTGACGACGGTTCAGTTGATGACACGTGGCAGCGCTTGCGCGAAGCGGCCGCTTCGCGCCCCTGGCTGCGCGGCATCCGTCTTGCGCGCAACTTCGGCCAGCATCCGGCGACCTTTGCGGGTCTCGAAGCGGCAAGGGGTCCGGTGATTGCCACGATGGATGCGGATATGCAGGTGCCCCCGGAGGATATGACGCTCTTGATTGCCCATATCGACGAGGGGGCGGATATCGCGTTCGGGGCTCGCGGACACGAAGGCGAGGGGTTCATCCGCAGCGTGATAGGTCCGGCAGTTCACAGCTTCCTCGCGCGTCACGCCGCCGGGCGTCCGCCGGGTCAGATCTCAACCTTTTTGGCCGCGAAGCGAGCGGTAGTGGAGAAGGCGCTCCTTTTCAAAGAGCAACGCCCTGTTACGCCTTTTCATCTGATGCTCGGCGGGCCGAAGAGGGTGGATCTTGTGGCCGTTGAGAACGCCCCGCGCGCCGGAGGCGCGACGAAATACGGCGCCTTCCGGCTTATGAGGCTCGCAGGTGACGTGTTCTTTGCCTATACCGACCTTGCCTGGCCTGCAATAGTCGCGGGAACCGCGGCTGTGCCGCTGGCGGCGCTTGTGTTCTGGCTTCCGGCGGTGCTTTTCGCGATTGCGGGCTGGGAAGCGATAAGCCTTGTCTTGCTGATGGCAGGAGCCGTTGTGGTGCCGACGGCGCTTGCGATCCTCATATCCCTCGCGGCCGAGATGGCGCTACGCGCTCGCGGCGCGGTATCACGGCCGCTCTATCTCGTGACCGAAACTTTCTGACGGCCGCCGAGCACCTCGCGCCACGCCGCGACTGTGAGCTCCGCGGCGTGCCTCCAGGTGTAGTTGGCCTCGAGCCTCCTTCGCGCGGCTTGCGCAAGGGCTTCGGACTCGGCGCTGTTTTCGAGAAGACGCGCTATTGCCTTCTCGAGGGCGTCCACGTTCCCCGGCGGATATGTGAGCCCCGCACCCGCAAGGTACTCAGGGATCATGCCGGCCGCGGACGCCACGATGGGCTTGCCGGCGGCCATGTATTCGAATATCTTGACCGGCGACCACCACATGCCGTACTTGGCGAACTGACGCCGCCTCACCGGGTCGCGTTCAGGCGCGAACGGCGCTGTGAGAATGTCCGCGCGCGCAAGACAATGAGGCACTTCACTCGGCGGCGCCGCTCCTGTGAAATGGCAGTTCCCGGGGCCAAGCGATTCCCGCGCCATGTCCTGGAGGGCTGCATGACGCCTGCCGCCGCCCACCACAAGAAGAAACGCCTCCGGGTGGCGCGAAAGCAGTTTGGCGCCGGCCGCGAGAAGATCTTCCACCCCGTGCCAGGGCCGCAGGCTGCCGGCGAACGCGATTACCTTGCGGCCGGCGGTGGCCCCAGGCACCGGCGCCGGCACTATATCGGGACTGAAGAGCCGTGGGTCCGCGCCGTTGGGTACCACAAAGACGCGCGCCTGCGTGTATGACTCGATGATGTTGCGGGATATCGGCGTCTGAGTTATCACGGCGTCGGCGGCGCGGGCCTGGCGGCGAAGGTTCATGTCTGCCACCCTGCGCAGGATCGCGTTGGGATACCCCGACAGCGGCGTGTTTATCTCGAGGACAAGAGGCTTTCCCGTCGCCCTTGCGATGCGCACTCCGGTTCCGCCTGATTCCTCGACTCGCTCCTGGATGATGTCGGCGGCTTTCGCGGCTTCGAGGAGTTCCTTGGGCACGAGTCTGGTGCCCCCCGAGCCGAAAGGCTTCTGTGCCGCTGCCGCGACAAAGGCGATCCGCCCTTTGCTCTCGGCAGGCTTCCGGGCGGCCAGCGTCACCTCGACGCCCAGTTCGGCAAGCGCCTTCACGACGCTCATAGTATGCGTCGTGCCGGCGTCCGGCTGCGACAGGTCGCGTCCGAGGGCCAGATAAAGGGCCTTCATGCCGCCTCCCTTATGACCGCAAGCATTTCCCCGACCGACCGCTCCCATGTGAACTCCGCCGCGCGCGCGAGCCCCTTGGCTCTCAGCTCGGCGCGAAGCGTATCGTTGGCGAGCACCGCCTTGAGCGCTTCGGCGATAGCTTTGGGGTCCCGAGGATCCACAAGCATCGCAGCGTCGCCGGCCACCTCCGGTATGGATGTCGCGTTGCTTGCGACGACGGGCGTCCCGCATGCGAACGATTCGAGCACCGGGAAACCGAACCCTTCGTAGAGCGAAGGATAGACGCTTGCCGTTGCGAGGTTGTAGAGCGCTATCACGCCTTCGTCGCTCTGTGGACCCAGCACCATCACCCTTCGCTTGAGTCTTGCCTTTGCGAAGAGCGGTTCGAGATGATCACTCTTCCACGACCTGTGGCCGGTCATGACAAGCGCCACATCGCGGTCGAGGCCATCGAAGGCTTCGAGCAGGCGTTCGATGTTCTTGCGCGGCGAGATATTCCCCGCGTAGAGCGCAAACCACTCCGGCAGCCCGCTGAACCGCTCCGCGGCCGACCGCCGCTCTTCATCAGAGAACGGCCTGAACGCGCCGTCGATCCCCGGATAGACCACGCGGGTCTTCTCAAACGCATCTTTCGAGAGATACCGCCCGATGTCCTCGCGCGTGGACCGGCTTATTGCGACGATCCTCGCGGCTGCTTTGGCGCTGCGCCGCATCATCGCCCTCGCGTAGAGATTGTTAAGGGCCGGATATGCCTCGGGCATCGCGAAGTAAGCGAGGTCCAGAAACATGCAGACGCATGGGCAGGGGAGGCCTCTGGGCACCGTGTTCTTTGTCGCCACAAGCACGTCCGGTCCTATGCGCTTTGCCGCTCGCGGCACGAGATAGTGGTCGAAGAGAGCCGGATGCGCCTTACCGAGGTTGACCTCTGTGACGTTAGGCCGCGGCGCCGTATCGAGCGGCGAGTCCGTCAGGATGAAGAACTCATCGCCAGGCGCGGCCTCCGGAAGCGCCCTGACATACCCCTTCGTCAGCCGCGAAACCCCTCCCGGCCTCGCCAACCCCCGCGCGAGTATTGCTATCTTCATCGCCCTCGCGTTCCCCTCTCGGCGAGCACTCGCTCATATATGCCGAAGTACTTCCCGGCCGTAGCTTGCCACGTATAGGCGGCTGCCGCTTCCCGCGACGCCCTCGCAGCGGCCTCGCGCCTCTGCGAGTCCCTGAAGAACTCCGCCGCCGCGGCCGCCGCCGCCCGCGCGTCGCCCGGCGCTACCACTGACGCCCCGGGCGCTGTGATTCCGGCCAGCGCGTCCGCGCTCGCCATGATCGGCAGTCCGGAAGCTATTGCTTCGAGCACCGTGTTTGACATGCCCTCGCGGGCGCTCGTGAGCATGAAGACGTCAGCCTCCCTGTATACCTCGGCGATCTTCTCCCTCGCCACGTACCTGCGGAATTCCACCCGCTCCGCCACGCCGAGCGACTGCGATAGGAGCCTCAGCGGCTCGGCTTCCGGCCCATCGCCCACGACAATAAGCCGCACGTCTGGGAACTCCTTCGCAAGGAGCGCCACCGCATGAATCGGCGTCGCAATGTCCTTGCGCGGCACGAGGCGCGCCACTGTGAGGATCGTACGCGCGCCTTCGCGCGCCTCCGCCGGGCGGAACTGGTCCATATCGACGCCGTTCGGTATGACTTCTATCGCCACGTCCGGCGCCGTCCCGAGCGCAAGGTCTTTGAGCCCCTCGCTGTTGGCCACAACCGCGCCTGCCTCTCGCCATATTCTCTTGAAAAGAGGTCCGAGTACCCGGTACAGTGTCGTGTACCTGCCGCTGAAGCCCGGCACGTCCGAGCCGCGCAGAGAAACAAGGTAGGGGCGCGATCCGGATTGCCACCACGCTACCGCCCCCGCGGGGAGCGTGAAGAATGCATGGCACAGGTCGAACTCCTGCTCCCGCGCCAGCTGAGAAGCTTTCCGCGCCGCCGCGAACGCATATGACAAGAGCTCTCGGTTGCTCCAGTAATGCAGCTCCGCCTTGCCCATCGGCAGGTAGTGTATCCGGCATCGAGAGGTGAGGTCGTCGACGAGCTTTCCGCCGCGCGCTCCCGCCGTCACAAGCGTCGCCTTCACCGGAAACTCTGCAAGCTCCTGCAGCAGATGCTTGGTCGCCGTCGCGGCCCCTCCGCCGATCGGCGGAAACTCGCAATTGAGGACCAGCAGGCGGATCTCGCTCATCCGATGGTCTCTTTGATGTAGTACGTAGGCTTGTTCTGGGATTCGTGATATGTGCGTATCTGGATCTCGCCCAGCAGCCCGAGCGATATGAACTGAACGCCGACCACGACGAGGAGCACCGTCGCGAGGAGCAGCGGGTTTCCCGTCATGTCGTGACGGCCGGCGATCTTGTCGTAGACGACGTATACGCCGGATATGAGCGACGCCAGAAAGCACGCGATCCCCATCTTCCCGAATACCTGTATCGGCCTTGTCGCCCAGGAAAGGAGGAACTTCACGGTTATGAGGTCGAGGATGACCCTCAGGATCCTGTTGAGCCCGTACTTGCTGTGGCCGGTCGTGCGGGGTCGGTGGTTGACCTTCACCTCGGTTACCTCCGCCCCCATCCACGACGCAAGCGCCGGTATGAAGCGGTGCATCTCGCCGTACAGCCGCACGTGCTCGAAGACCTTCCTGTCGTATGCCTTGAGTGTGCAGCCGAAGTCGTGCAGCGGCACGCCCGTGACGCGCCGCGCGATGGTGTTTGCCAATTGCGAGGGAAGCTTTCGCAGGAGCCAACTGTCTTTGCGCATCAGCCGCCACCCGCTCACGACCTCGTAGCCCTCGCCAAGAAGCGCCACCATCCTCGGGATGTCGGCGGGGTCGTTCTGCCCGTCCGCATCCATGGTCACGATAATCGACCCGCGCGCCGCGTCGATGCCCGCGGCCAGGGCCGCCGTCTGGCCGAAGTTCCTTCCGAGGATAATCGCCCTCGTGCCCCCTCCGCAGACGCGCCTTATAGCCTCGCGGCTGCCGTCGGTCGAGCCGTCGTCGATGAATATGACTTCCCAGGCCGCCTTCAAGTCCTTGAGCACTCCCACGAGTTCGGCGTGCACCTTTTCAATGCTATCGAGCTCGTTGTAGACGGGCAGGACGACGGTTATATCCACCCGCCGCGCCTTCTCGACCTGTGGTCTGATGGTTTCAGTCAACGAGTTCTCCTTGACGCCGCGCGGCGAGGCGAGCGAGCATGCCGCTCGTCATCAGCCACACAGCCGCGGGCACCACATTCGCGAAGACAAACTGAACGAACGCCGCGTCAACGGCCGCCGCCGACGTCACGCTGTAGTTGAACCGCGCGAAAAGCGCTCCCGCGACGAATTCCCTCACGCCCAGCCCGCCGAAGCTCGGCACGAGCCGGCTCAGCGTGATGAGCGGGAAAAGCCCCGCCGCCTTCGCCTCGATCTGGGGCGAAAACGCATACACGATCACATATAGCTGACTATAGTAAACTGCGACATTCACCGCCGCCAGCGCAAAAGCCGCCCCCAGCACCCCGGGGCTCACGTCCCTCGATGCCGTTACCGCGCGCCTCAATGCTTCGGCCATCTTCGACCGCGGCAGCACCCTGTCGGCGAGCGACACAAGCGGCCGTGCCGCAAGCCAGGCGCAAACCGCGGGGATTATCGCCGCCGCCGCGACTATTTTATACCCTCCCGGCGCCAGGACAGCCAGTCCCGCGCAGGCGAAAACGTAGAGCATCGTTACGTCGATCAGCTTGTCGAGAAACGTGAGTCCTACGAATCCCGCCTTGTCCGTCGGCGCCGCGAACGCGCCCCTCGCGAGTTCAGCCACCCACGGCGCAACGACCGATATCGCAAGGCCCCCCATATATGAATCATAGCTGTCCCTGAACGGGATGTCCGCCTTCCTCGTGCGCGCTATAAGGTGCCAGCGGGAGATTCTGAGTATCATTATGGCCGGCACAAACGCGAGCGACAGCGCGACAAGCCATGTATTGGCCTTCGCGACCGTCCTCAAGAGTTCCGCGGGCCGCGCGACGACAGCCACGAGACCGAGAAACACTATTGACGCCGCGATCTGAGCGAACAGTACCCATCGCCGCTTGACGGCCATGCTATTTCTCTGAGGTAGGTATTCTGTAAATGCTGACGTACTTGCCGGCATACGCGAGCTCAAATCCGGGCAGATCCTGCGCGTATCTCACGATGTACCGCGCCGGGCAGCAGTCCGCCGCGGCAATGACCCGCCTCGCGTCGAGCCTCTGCGATAATGTACGGCTGTCGGCGCCAAGGCGCGAGCCGCTCTCCTCATCAAGGGGCACGTTCAGAGCTTCCATCCTCTTGAGCCACTCTCCCGCCAGCCGCGCGTTGAAGAACGCAAGCGTCCCGTCCTTATACGTGCCGAAAACCGGTCGGTCCGCCGCAACACGGAAACTCTCCCATCCCGGCGGGACTATGACCGTGTCATCATTCGCCGTGTGCCCGCTGACCCAGGCTGCCGCCTCCTGAAGGGCCTTATCCGGCGCAAGCTCCGTGCTGATCCTCGGCAGATACGCCGGGCTGTCCAGTACCGCCTGCTCGCCGAACGCTCTTCTGGCTCCTGCCGCCGCCCATCGCGGCCCGGTTATCCCGATGAGCACGATTACCGTCACAAGCGTCGCGGCCGCCGCCTCCATTCTTGTTCGCGTTGCGCGCGTCACGAGTATCGCCGCGGCGACGGTGCCGAGTACGAGTATCACAAGCGTCTTCTCGTACGCGAGCGTATAGCCGAGCGCGGCCACAGCCAGTGTGACTGCGGCCGTTCGCAGAGGCCATGACTTGTCCTGTGACGCGAGCGACGCCGCGAGAAACGCCGCTCCCACGACGTAGTGCCCGAACGAAAGCGCTCCCAGCGCTCCCACTGCGGTCACCCGCGCGACAAAGCCCTTCTGCATCGCGCGCCACAGCACTCCCCCTGTAGCGATAAGCACCAGCACCCCGAGCGGCCCCGATATCCTCAGCGGCTGCATCGTCGCGAAGAGCGGCGGGTGGAGAAGCGCTATGCGCGGATCCGCAAGATGCGCGAGCCTGCCGCCTATCTCCGCAGCGCCCACGTACATGAACAACACCGCTGAGGCTCCCGTCGCCGCCAACAGAAGCTTCGATTGTCCGCCTGCGCCCTTGAGCCAGTACGCCGCCCACAGCGCGTACGCAAGAAGCCCCGCGAAGACCACGAGGTTGGTCGACGCGATGTGGTGAATGTTGCGTGCGAGCATTACGATGTACCATTCTTCCGGCGCGTGCCACATCGGTGCGGGCGATGGCAGCACGTAGTAAAGGGTGAATGCCGCCGGAACTGCCATCCCCGCCGCAAACCTCCACGCCGTCCTGTACCAGCCGCCGTTTGCCGCCATCGCCGCCGCGGCAATCACCGCGCCGTATATCCCCGTCAACGGATGAAGCGCAAACGCGAGGCCCATCGCAAAGCCCGCTTTCACCGGCCGCTCCTCGAGCAAGAGCCACCACGACAACAGAAGTAGCGGCATCGCGGCAACCCTCGGCAGCAGGAGCGCATCCCAGGTGCGCGCCCCAGCCGCCACGTCCTTGCCCACCAGAAGCAGCACCACCGCCAGAAACGCCGCCGGGCGGCTCTGCAGCATCCTGGATGCGAGAAGGTATATTGCAATCGTCGTCGCGACCGACGCCAGAACGTACACCGCAAGGTACGCGTGCTCGATGCTGAATGCGCGGGCAACATAGCCCATCATCGGAAAGAAGAAAGACAGCTTGAGCGGCGGGTCGAATATGTAATCCTTCAGGAACTCGCCTCTCGCAAACCCCCTTACCATAGGCACTTGCCATGAGTGGTCTGCGATGCCGAAAGCGTACCCTTCGACCCAGAGGCGGCTTATACCCAGAAACGCGATAATCGCGTAAATCCCCGCCTGCGCGGCGGGCGACGGTCTCACGTTCCTTGTGTGCTGTACGGCTTCTGGCGTCACAACGGGCATTCTATAGAGACCGTGTTTTCGGTCAAGTGCCTACTCCCCGCACGGGCCGCCAGTCCTCGTCTCCCTGCACCCTTCACATCCTTCTCGCTCTTCATACTCTTCTCACCCCGCCCTCAATCGAGCGCTGGTTGCCGTGGCGTTTGCGCCCTGATATAATGCCTCAGTCTCTGTTCAGGAGCCCTCTTGGATACACTGACGCGCGATACCGCGAGAAGCTACATCTGGAACCAACTGGCGTTCGTTCTCGACGGCCTTACCCTCACGCTCGCGTCCGTCTGCGTGGGCCGGCTCGCAGGCAGAGACGCTCTCGGCACGTTCAGCTGGGTGCTCTCGATGGCCGGCCTCGTCGCGCTTGTCGCGGCGCTCGGCTTCAAGGAAGGCATAGCCGTCCTCGTGCAGAAGGTTGAGGATGACGCTGCTCTTCGAGGCCTCTTTCGCAGGCTCCTGACCATCAGGCTGTGGGCTGCTGTTGTCACCGTCGTCGTGACCGCCGTCCTTCTCTGGCACCGCGCGAGCCCCCCCATAGCGCTCGGCGTCGCGGCCTACGTCGGTGCCGTCCTTGTTGCGGGCCTGCTTTCCGCTTTCAACGTCGCCCTTTTCCAGACGCGCGCCGTCGCCTTCGGCAAGATCGCCTCCTGCATAGTGAGCGTCGGCATTGTCGCCGCAGGCGCCGCCGTCGGTTCCGTCGCCCTGGCCTTTGTCGGCCTTTCCATCGGAACAATTGTTGGTGGGGCGCTCTTCTTTCTGCCCCTCAGGCGGATCGCCTTTGGCCCGGCCTCGCCCTGCCGCCTGTCGCACGCGCTGCAGCTGCCCCTTACCCTCGCCATCGTTGCCGTCTCGAACTACCTCATCGGTTCGCAGGCGGCCTCTTTTCTCCTTAAGTACGCCCGCATCGCCGACGGCGAGATCGCTGTCTTCAGCGTCGGCGTTACCGTAGCGTTCGTCTCCAACCGGGCCCTCATGGGCGGCTTCACCAGTGTCATCCTGGCCGCGTTCAGCCGTGCTGCCGACGCCGAACACCTCGCGCGGCTGCACTCGCTCTATGTCCGCGCCACAACCATCCTATCCATGCCGATGCTGCTCGCGTCGGTCGTCTTCGCCCCGCTCATCGCTCGCATCTGGCTCAAAGGCGACATCGGTGACTCGGCCTTCATAATCAATGTCCTCGTTGCCTGGTCGATCGCCGCGCGCCTCATGGGCGGCGGGGCTCATTCGGCTGCTCTTTACAGCTCAGGCCTCCAGAACATCGGCCTTGTCGTGCGCGCATTCTTCGGTGCCCTCTCCGTCGTCGCAGTGTACTTCGCGGCCGCGCACATGGGAATTCGCACAGCCGCCTCCGCCGCCGGCGCCGTCGGCTTCCTCGTGATCGCTGTTGAATGGATCGTCGTCTACAGGATGCGTGCCATCGGCATGCCTTGGACCGCACTCGCCCGTCTGACCCTCTATTCCCTTGCCGCCTCCGTGCCCGCCTGGCTTCTGACGCTGCCCGGTCGCCCGGCCCTTACAATCCTCGCCGTTCCTATCTTCGCGCTCGGCGCGATCGCCGCACTCATCCTCGCCAAGCCCCTCTCCGCCGGCGAAGCCTCCGACATCGCCGGCCACGGCCTCCTCTCAAAGGTCCTCGTCCGCCTCGAAACACCAGCTTCTGCTGCCACACTTGAAAGTCAGGCGTCGTAACCTGCACTTCCCATGCATGGCCACGCGGGTATAATGTAGCTCGGAACACCGGAATTCACTCACGGGAGCCTGGACTTTGGCATCGTCTCAGACCGCAGCCGCAACTCACAGCCGGCAAGTCAATCTCCTTTCCTGGTGTATCCAGAATCCCTGCAAGACCTTCGCCCTCCTCTTCGCCTTTTTCGTGACCTTCGTGTTCTCGACCGCCCAGTGGCGGATCGCTCACGAAAGCCACCTCGTCACCGGCGACGGCTTCTACTATTACTGCTATGCTCGCTCTCTCTTCTTTGACCACGATGTGAACTTCAAGAACGAATATGAGGACTTCGGCTCCGTATGCATGGGGAAAACGCTCTTTCCTATGTCCGGCGGCGGTGCCCCCGCTTCCGACAGGCCCTCGGGCCTCGTCCCCGACGAGCCCCAGCCCTCGCGCGTCCCCGCGCCTTATGGCCCTTGGGGCGGCAAATTCCCCGAATACCCCGGCAATATGTGGGAGATCGGTAGCTCCATCCTCTGGCTGCCATTCGTGGCCCTCGCCCACGCTATTACTCTCGCGGTGCGGGCTGCGGGCGCGACGTCGCTTGCAGCCGATGGCTATTCGGTTCTCTATCAATGCGCTGTCGCAGTAGGTTCATCCTTCTACGCATTCCTCGGCTCCTGCCTCGTATATAGGATGCTCCGTACCCGCTTCGACGCAGCCGTGGCATTCTTCCCAGTCCTCTTTCTCATTACCGCGACCACACTCGTATGTTACCTTGTCTACCAGGTGGCCTACAGCCATGCGCAGGAGTTCTTCGTCGCCGCGCTCGTGCTCTTTCTCCTGTTTCGCCGCGCCCGTTTTGACGACATGAGCTTTGGCGATGCCGCTGTTCTGGGTCTGTCCATAGGCCTCATGGCGCTCGTGCGCTGGCAGATGGCCCTCTGGGGCGCAGTCCCTCTCGGCCTCTGGCTGTGGGCGCTTATGACCTCGAAGGGGAGGGGGGCTGTGTTCGTGAAAGGCCTCGTCCTCGGCGCGGCCGCCTGTGCCGCGTTTCTGCCACAGATGCTTGCGTGGCACAGCATCTATGGTCACTATATTACGATGCCGATGGACAACGACTTCGGAAAGCGTTTCCTGATGCTCCGCTTCAAGGAAGCGCTTCTGGTCCTCGTGAGCAACAACCACGGCATGTTCTTCTGGCACCCGATTACTGCCGTGGGCGTCATAGGAGTATTCGTCTTCCTCTTCAGCCGGACGTCGGCCGGTCTGAGAGGTGTTATCGTGCTATCTCTTGTCGTCTTCGTGGCGGAAGCGTTCGTCAACGGCATGGTCCCCGACTGGTGGGGCGGCAGTTCGTTCGGCATGCGGCGCATGGTGGGCATGTACCCGCTCGTCGCGCTCGGCCTGGCGGCGCTATTGCATGTAACGCGCCTTGCGCAGGGCAGGGCGCTCCTGCCGGCCGCTGCCTGGGTCGTCGCCACCTTGTGGAACGCCGCGCTCCTCTTCATCTGGACGTTCCACCTCGGCGGCCGCCTTCTGCCGCATTGATGACAAGTCCCCTCTCCCTCTGGGAGAGGGCAGGGTGAGGGCGGTTCTTTGCTCAACTGTTCCACTGCTCTACTGTTCCACTCTCTGCGGCCGAAGGCCGCCGGGAGAGGGTAGGGTGAGGGCCGCGGCGAGATGCAACTTCCTCACCCTTTAGGGAAGTTGTAGTCAGGATGTGCTTCTGAGGCGCTTTCTATGGGAAGAACCGGTATCGCCATCGCGACGCTCATCATCCTCGCATGCGCTATCGCGCTTCGCGTCGCGTACGTCGGATACGACCCTCCCCACGGCCTGAGCGTCTCCCGCGGCGACTACACCGACGAAGGTCTCAAGTACTATCAGGCGCGCAACCACGCCCTCTTCGGCCAGTGGCGCGTCGCCACCCCGTTCGCTATGCAGGGGACCTTGAAGCCCTGCCCGGTCCCCAATCTTCTGGGTGCCGCCGTCTTCAAAGCACTCGGCGTAGGTCGCGTCCAGGCGCGCTCGATCTCCATCGCCGCAGGCGTCCTCTCGTGCCTCATCCTGATCCTCATCGGCGTGACCCGCGGCGAGCCGGTGACCGGTCTCCTTGCAGGGGCCTTCGCGGCCGTAAGTTCCGTCATCGTGTCCTACGACAGGCTCGCGCTCTTTGAATCACCGATGGTGTTCTTTTGTCTCGCCGCCGCATTCTTCTACCTGCGCGGCGGCTGGTTGCGTTTCATCCTGACGCCGCTATTTCTCATGCTCGCCTGCTACACGCGGATACACGCCGTCGCCATCGTTGGCGCTACCGGCCTGGTTGCTCTCGCCGAGCTTTGGCGCCGCCTCTCCTGGCGGCGCTCGAGAAAGGCCCTTGTCCTTGCGGCTGTCATTCTCGCTGTTGCCGCCGCAGCGGCGCTTGTAGCCGTCCTCCTGCCGTCGAGCCAGATCGTCCTCAACATCAAGATCCGAATCCTGAGCGCCTCTCACTTCAGCGACTATCCTCCTCTCGCCTCCGCCCTTGATCTCATGGTTCGGACCTTCAGCGATTCCATCCTCTCACTATGGATGCCGCTGACGCTCATCCTCGCGGCTCTGGCTCTTCGCGCGGCACTCACGCGCCCCTGGAAGGGCTCAACGCCTCCGCCGGCCTTCATGTTCTTCTGGTGGTTCGCCGCTGCATTTGCGATCGTCGCGTTCCTCGACTATCGTCCGACGCGCTACTTCGCTCTTCTCCTCCCCGCGGCCTGCTGGCTTGCCGCTGACTGGATAGTTGCCTTTGCCAACGGCGCGATCTCGCGTCCGCGCAACGCCGCCCGAACCGCCGCCTGGGCCGTCATCGGCGTCTTCTCCGGACTTCAGATCGCCGCCGTCGCGCTCGCCTTCATCCTCGCCAACCGCGCCGAACTTCCGCTCTTCTTCAACATCGACGCGCAAGGCATACAGCGCTTCAGAACCTTCCTCGAAACCCGGTTCCTTGCCGACCGCTACACACTGGGCGTCTCCGGCCCCGAGGCCGTTCGCCTCATGTGGACCCACGTCGCCAATCTCTGCCTCGTCGGCGCCGCGCTCTTCATCCTCGGAGTTGCCGTGTCTTCCGTCGCCCGCCGCTTCATGAGAAACGCCGCCGCCCGCGTTCGCCCCGTCGCCGCAACTCTTCTGGTGTTCCTCCTCGTCGCTTCTCAGCTTCTGTGGGCCTTCTCGTTCTTCAGCCTCAACGAGCGTCGCCGCCAGGTCGCCGACGCCGAGAGCAGCATACGTGCCCTCGTCGGCAATAATCCTCGCGCCTGCATCGGCGGCAACTGGGCTACCACGCTCTGCATGGGTACCCCGTACTTCACTTTCCCGCTCGCCCGCGGCAACGGCAACGCGTGGGACACCTTCAAGCGCTTCCCCGTGACGCACCTTCTCATCGAGCTGGACTCGATGGACGAAGCCCCTTATCTCTTCCACACGTATCCAGGCGAGATGTCCCGCGCGAAACTGCTCAAGATTTTCATCATCGACAACTACCGCATAGGCTTTTACGAATGTGCCCCTCTCCCCGGCGCCGCAGCACCACCTTGGCCCTTTGATCATCTGAGGGAATCAAAGTGACAGATCGAACTTCAGCATCGAGAGTATCGGACAACTGTAGGGGCGACGCATGCGTCGCCCGCAGCGCCTCTCCGGCAGAAGAGTCAAACGCTATTCATCCAGTCTCCGCGCCGATGTCGGCGGTTTCTCCCGCCTCCACCGGCGGCCCCGCCGTCAGTGTCGTAATCCCCGCCTACCGCGAGGCCTTTTCCATCGGCCCCTCTGTCCACGAATGCCTCGATTACTTCGATGCTCTTGAGATGTCAGTTGAAGTGATCGTCGCCGACGACGGCAGCGACGACGAGACCGTTGCTATGGTCGAGCGCGAATCCGCCCGTGACGCCCGCGTCCGCCTCGTGCGTCTTGGCGAGCACAAAGGCAAAGGCGCCGCCGTCCGCGCCGGCATCGCCGCCTCGTCAGGCGTCCAGGTGCTCCTTGTCGACGCGGACCTCGCTATCCCGCTTTCCGAATACCCTCATTTCGCCGAAGCGCTCTCCCACTGTGACCTCGCCCTCGCTTCCAAGGAGCTCGGGCGCCGCCTGGGCTACGTCCGCCAGCCCTTCCTCCGGGTCGTCATGGGCCGCGTCTTCAATCTCGCCGTGCGCCTGCTGCTCCTCCCCGGCTTCCTCGACACTCAGGCTGGCTTCAAGCTCCTCCGCGGCGACGCCGCCCGCCTCCTCGCCTCCGAATGCGAGATCGACGGCTTCGCTTACGATGTCGAAGTGCTCGCCCTCGCCCTCGCTCACTGCCTCCGCGCCAAAGAGCTCCCCGTCCACTGCCGCCTTACCGGCAAAACCAGCGTCCGCGTCCTTCGCGACAGCCTCCGCATGCTCCGCGACATTCTCGCTGTTCGCCGCCGCATGCTCCGCTGGCGCGACCACCGGGAAGCGTCTCTCTCCTGACGTTCGCTCTTATGCCTGTGTGCCACTGGCCTGCCGTCGGCGGACCTGCCGGTACTCTCGTTGAGGCGATGTCCCGTCGCGCGCGCTTCTTCCCCCATAGTCCAAGAACACCGCGGGCTCGCGACTTCTCGCGAGCCCGCGTCCGGGGCTTTCTTCCCTTCACACCCGCGGCCCCCGGCCGCGCTATTGCGCGTCCAGCGGCAGCCCGTAGAACCTCAGCCGCCTCACCTTGGCCGTCCCCCCCACGTTCGTCGTCCTGAAGTCCATATCCACCTTGCGCGGTGCCGTCAGGCTGCGCACGTCTATCGAG
>Ga0315282_10000529_pt1 | contig 75140 bp, 69 predicted proteins | sample YL17G07_20_MG_FD_203693 | JGI IMG/M metagenome (GOLD analysis project Ga0315282, IMG submission 203693) | Sediment microbial communities from Yellowstone Lake, YNP, Wyoming, USA - YL17G07_20 | ecosystem: Environmental > Aquatic > Freshwater > Lake > Sediment | place: USA: Wyoming | collected... | reverse complement strand
TAAATGGAATTTTGCGCATATTCTTTAATATATATAAGATATATATTAAGATTTCGGTAATAGAAAATATAGGTTTTTTATTGACTAAGGAAAATCAAGAGATAGTCAGGAGCCTAATACATACGTTAATGAATCATATCAAAAATCTATTTTCTCTGAAAATGATATTGCAAGTAATTTTAGCATATAAAAAATAACTATGCATATTATACGGAGAATAATTGTTGGTTGAGTGGCAAAATAGACTGGTATAAACCATTTCTAACGAGTGATGGAAACTATTTTGCTGTTGATGAAGGATTATTTGAACTAGTTGGGGATACATTTAAAGATAGAATAACTGACCTGAAAGACGCAAAAATGGTATTAGCTTTCCAGGAGATGGATTGTATCGGTTGGAATCCAGTTGAAGATCTTGTTGCATTTAAGCGAAGTAAAGAGACAGCTCATTTATCAGTTTCTGGACGGATAAGGAGCAGTTGTCTACACCAATCCCGGTCAGAAAATAAACTATGCTTGGTCGTGTAATCAGGACACCTTAATCTCTGTACCTCTTAAGAAAAATGGTTTAGCAGGTGTTCAGATGATTAATGTAAAGACTGGGAAAAAGGAATCTCTTTTTGGGTCTAACTGCAATAGGCAGGAAACTTATTTTTTGATATAAACCCCGTTTACTTTCTGAACTTCAATAACTTCTGAAGTAGTTTTTGATTTATGTAATGGCTTTTTTATCAATGTAACTGCATCTACGGCTGTGCCAAACACTATTGAAATAAGGCTTATAATAATTAAAAGGATTCCAATAATAATTAAAGGTATACCGATAAAAGAGAATATGATTGACACTGTAAATACAATTCCCAAAATTATCAGGAAAACCGCGATTATTAGGAAAATAATTCCATTTATTAGCCTGCTTCTGATCACCATTTTTATAAGATTAAGAAATCAAATATAAAAATTTTACTTAAAAAAATTCTAAAGCGCTGATGACCCTCTTCTTGGTTGAGGAGTCGCACTTTTTTGACCAGGGAAAGTTGGCGCATTGCTGCCTTCAGCTAATATGCCTCTTGTGTAAGCAGGAGTTATATCTGTGGAACCTGTTCCTGCATAAAGAGATGCGTAATTAGGTTCTGACCCTCCTCCTCTTCCGGTTCTGCTGTGGCCTCTACGGATTTCATTCCTGAAAACAAAATCATCAGAACTATATAAAGAATAATCAAATATCCTACCAACTAATCCATCCATCTCATCATCGATCATATTCAACAATCATCACCGAAGTTTACGGGATTATAAATCTTTATTTAAAGCTATTGCTTTGGCGTTTTGGCTTCATTTGAAATAGTTTTGTATCTCTACCATTGAACAAGCCCCAGACTCTTAAAGAGGCATCTCCTCCATTTGTCCTTTAACCATAATTGCAACAGCAATCATGATAAGGGCTGCTGGGATCATTGTTAGGTATTTCAGAGGTTCGAAAAACACAGCAGCAATAAGAACAATAGGCATTAAAACTGCCCCATAAATCATGCATTTGGAACAGATTCTTTTTAACTTGTCTTTTATTTTTATCTTATCAATCTCATAACCATATAAAATGTTTATAATAGCTAAAGCAATAAAAGCTATATGGGACAACCTTAACATCCTTCGTGGAAGAGATGTATAATCTCCAACCGGAGAAGGCATTGGGCCATTAAAAGACCACATCCCCATAATCGCTCCAACTAAAAGCCCAACTAAAATCCAAATCCATCCAAAAGAAATATTCCTCTTTCCTATTTCCATGTTAGATATCTGCCGTCTTTCTTTGCATAAACTAGGAACCATACAAACAATACCAGGAATATTGCATCAAATATTGCAAACCAAAAGAAGATTATATTGGCTAGGTCTGCAAAATAAAAATAGCTTGTCAACCCACTATATACAAATTTATACACAATCCCTAATTTTACCAAATCAATATTTCTATAAAGATTTCTGTAAATAAAATAGTATCCGACACCCATTGCCATCACAAAGGCAACAGCCATCTGAAGGTAGATAGGATAATTTGGCAAAGCAATATTAAAATATGCATAGACTGGTTTGTAAAAAAAGAAGAACACCAGTCCTAAAACAAAGTCATATATGGCAGCAACTAAGAATAAACCTCTAAAAAACCCATCTTTATTAGCCATATTATCCCTAAACTATTTTAAATATTTAAATATTCCGAAATGATTTAGGGAATGTGCCGTCTTTTGACAAGTCTTTTATCCTTTTCCTGAATCCCAGACTGATTGCTAACAGACCAACTACACCTAAAAGCCTTCTTATAGATGGGCGAGCAAAAAAATTTCCTAACTTGAAAACTAATCTTTTTGCAGCTAATCTCTTGGAATAGAATTCTTTTGTTATATAGCTCACTCCATCATAAACCTCCTGCGCAGTCATGTTTTTTGGATTGAAAACAATATGCCTGAAATCATATTTTGAATAATCGTGACTGATGAGCCTTTCTTGTAATTCTTTATGCATTGCCGTTCCTGGGATTGGGGTTAGGTATATGGCAAGAAAAGAATCTATCTTTGTATCTTTTAAAAAATCAAGGGTATGCTTAAAGATTGATTTGTCATCCTTGTCAAATCCAAAAATAAATCCTGCTTCGATGCCGATACCATATTTATGAAGGATATTTATTGTATCCTTGTATTTGTCAATGTGATTATGATCTTTGCCCACATCCAGCAGATTGGATTTTGATATTGATTCAAATCCCAAGAATAACCCAAAACAGCCGCTTTTTGCAGCTAATTTCACTAATTCTTCATCCTCTCCGATATCAGCCGTTACCTGGCTGATCCAATATATATGTAGTGGAATCAATGCTTTGAAGAGCTTCTTAGCGTATTCCTTGTTCCCGATTATATTATCATCAACGAAAAAGATAAATTTTTTTGGGAATGATTTAACATTTTTTATATCCCGGATTACATCTTCAATAGGCCTTGTCCTGTGCTCGTTATGGTAAAACAGGGATGTTGAGCAAAATTTGCAATGATGTGGGCATCCTCTTGACGTCTCCACAAAATTAGTGGTTACATAACCCATACCTTTGAAAATTTCCCATTTGGGAATGGGGAGATGCTTTAAGTTTCTTTCCTGGCTATTTACATATTTCTTCTCTAACTTGTTGTTTTTGAGATCCTTTAGAAGTTGTTCCCACATTCCATCTGCATCGCCAATGATGACAGAATCAGCATGATCTAATGATTCTTCAGGCATCAAACTGGGGTGTATCCCTCCAAATACGACTTTAACCCCTTTTTTTCTGAAATTATCAGCGATTTCATATGCACGATTAGCAATTGAGGTGTTTACAGAAATTGCTGCTAAATCAACATCCAGACCATAGTCAATAGGAGAAATTTGCTCATCAATAACTATAATTTCATCTTCTTTTGGGGTGAGTGCTGCAATATTTGCCAAAGCAAGTGATGGAAATCTCAAAAAAATAGTCCCTTTTGGTTTGTGGGGTTTATCAGCCCTTATAAAATCCTTAATTAATGATACTAAGAGTATCTTCATGATATCATGTAAAGATGGCTTCCCTATAAATATGTTTTGGAGTATTAACTTCTTTGGTCTGTTTTCTTTTTTTTGGTTTGAATTTATCTTCGTTGCAAGAAGACTCCTCCCTCAAATAACGGAAGCCACAAATCTATCCCTTGGACTTAATACTTCCCACTTGAATTAAGAGTTATATAGCAGCTGGCTGACAAAATACAATCAAAGAAAAAATAAAATTATTTTTTGGTAACTTTCTCTTCCTTTAATATTATCTTTGCAATCATAAACACTACAAATGCAATGATTGCAAAATTTATGACTTCTCCTAAAAACGGGCCCCATCCAATAACCATAGGGCCTAGAGCAAATGTTGCGGTCTTCCATGCCCCCCCTGGAATAAAAGGTGTAATTATTGGCATTATGATGTTGTCTACCAATGATTTCACCAATGCTGTAGCCGCCGCACCCATTATAAAAGCAATCGCCAAGGCTGCAACTTTATACTCTTTAATAAACTCCATAAATTCAGAAAATATCTTCATCTAAATCACCCCTATTGGTTGTTACATGCCGTTGGTTTATAAATATTACTGTGAGATTCAGTAATCTTTGTTAACAAACTTAGATTCTTTTAAATTTCTTATAGAGTGAAATCCTCAAACTGTCTGTAATAAATGTAGCAAAAAACCTTGCTGAAAAATACTAGCTTCTACCGATAGCAATACTTTGTACACAACCATAAAAACTTTTTACAACAATATCCATTCGGAGTTATTTCTTCATTTTTAACAATATTATTTATAGAGGCATTGTCTAACTGTGCAGGTTTGCATATAACTGTAAGATTCAATGGTGAATATACCGTTATTTTACCTTCAGAACTAGTTATGTTATTATTGGGATCTATATAATACTCCATGAAATATATATCCCCTGGGTAGGTATTAACCTTTCCCTCACACTCAGATTTTGTAAAACAAATGCTCATCCCTATCGCTTGGTCGGACATTGTTTTTGCTTCAATAGTCTTAAATCCACTATGTGATTCTATCCCGCTTTCTTTAAGGGCACCTGAAACTTCTATTGACACAACAATGTTCCTGTCAGAGGGGTTAAATATATCGTATTGAAGACATGTCTCAGAACCTTCAATAATTGTAGCATTTTCTGTGTAAAATTTGACGCCAACAGCAAAGACAAAATTAACTAAAATTAATAAAGTCCCTATGAAAATGCCGACAGTTAAAAAGCATTTTTTCATTTTTAATACCCCCCACCCCTCTAAGATTACGAATGAATCTATGCTTATAAACTTTTCTATTATACATATTGTAAAATGTATATTAGAAGCTAAGCTTTCCACCAGTCTATGACCAGCGGATACAGTTCTCAACTTTAATTATTTTACTAATCCATAACAACATATAAAAAAATCCTGCAGAACACGAAGCTGAAAACAAATGCAATGGCAGCCAGTAACACGATAACAAATGATAATTCCTGTATCAAGACAATTACATAAGAGAAAAGCGCAAGGATTACCAACGTAAAAAGCAATGCAGGTAAGAGGATTTTCCATTTTTCCCTTATGCCAGCTAAAGTCTCCTTCAGGATCTCGCGCAGTTTATATTTCCCGATCATTGTAAAAGAGACAAAGATGAAAATCACAAACAGGAACATAAGGGACAAAACAACATAGGTTCCGGCAGTCATAGTTGCTGTATCAGCTATAGACATGGTTTTGAAGGCCAGGAAGAGTATAAGGTATAATACAAGTGAATAAGCGATTGTCAGAAAAGTGAATTTTCCAAAATAACTGAGGAGATTTCTCTTCTTGTTAAGCATGCTGTCAGTTAAAGCCCAAAGCGACCCTTCAAAAGCGACAAAGCATAACAGGCTCAGAAAAGCGAGTATAATTGAATTGTCTATTATGGATTTCGCATTTCTGTAAACAAGCATAGGGTCATCTCCTAGGATATTGGTATTGTTCATAAGGCTTGACTCGATAGCAGATTCCTCAAAGTTCTGTGCGCCAAGGTAATCCATAACCGCCAAAGAGCTGTCCATAATTTTCAGCCAGTAATGAATCTGTATTGAGAAAAAAACAGCAAAAAAAACTAATTGGATCAGCAAAAGCATTCCGAATAGGGATTTATGGTCTTTTATCAGGTTAAATGTTTTTTTGAAAGAGCCTAGGAGGGATATCATTTTTATGGCAATATTTCGACTTTGGGGTTTTGTTTATAAGGATCATAATAATACCATCTGCTATTATCATATTCGATAGTGAAAGTGGTTGTATTAAACAAACCCTCTGCATCATAAACATTAATATCAATATAATACTCAGCATTCTCTGGTAAGGGAATATTAGAAAACCAAGTACTGCTGGTTGTACCGGATAAATCTGCGTTCTGTTCATATGAATATCCTGGTTTATAAACCCTTAATTTTGCCCTGCTTAATCCCCTGTCATCTGCTGCTTTTACAAAGACATGTATTGTATTGCCAGTCCCTTTTTTAACTTCTATCGGTGTAGGTAGTACAAAAGTAGGCGGATTATTCACCACACCAGGAGGCGTTTGTGTTAAAGATGGGGTTACCCTAATGTCATAACTCTTAACCTGAGGATTTGAATTATAAATCGCAACATCATTTATGTTGCAATCGCTATCTGATGTATAACTCTTACTTTGATCTTTTAGGTGAACTAACTTGAGTGTGACGGTCTTAAGTGTTGTCGTTGCGGTGGGAGTTACAGTATATACCTTAAACTCAGCTTTGGTATTGCCTAGTAAATCTATATCCTTTTTGATATAAAGATCTACCCCATATTGTGGAACACTAACAATTAATTTATCAGGATCTTGCGCACTATTAAATAATTGTCCAATCAGTCTGTCATTAGCATTTTCAATTTGTATAACATCAATGGATTTGTTATTGACATCGATCTTACCATTTACACCAACTTCCCCCTTATCATTCCCTTTATCTATAAAGGTAATTATAAAGTTTACATTACTCTGCAGAGTCGCTGTTCCATATTTTGCCCAATCTAAAGTTACCAGGTTGGTTGATCCGACAGGAGAAGCCTGCTTAGTCATGCTCTCTACCTTTAAGGTAGGCTGATCATTTAATTTAAGGCTGGCAACAACTGGCCCTAAATCATAGTCTGCCTCTCCTGCAGACAATACAGGCCATAATAAGCCTTGTTTTCCATTTGCCTCTTCCTGATTGGTTTGCTTATCAACCACTGAAACATAAATGCATTGGTCTGGCCCTTCTGAACGCCAGACTGTTGTTTTTATTGTTAAAGGCGAACCTTGGGATAATGAGATAACTGTGCCAGGAGGCTCATCAGGATTGTTATTGCTAAGTTTTGTTTCAACAAAATAAGCAGAGCCTTTTGCACCCCAGAATGCATCCCCCGACACACATCTAAACATTCCAGAAGATAGGTCTACATAGCATGCTTCTATATCCCCTGCAGTCTTGTCGTTTATTGGGAAGTAAAATACTCCACTTTCATATCCAGTAGGGAAACACCTTGACTTTAGGTCTCCTCTTATGCCTCTATCTGGTTTTAATACAAACTTAAGATGGTCAAATCTATATTGAGACATTACAACTTTATGGGCATCCCTGTCCTCTAAAACCCCCTGCGCTAACTGCTTCCCATCATACAACAATACGTCATTAGGTTTGTTGGCTGAGGTTAAATATTGGCAATCACAGTTAACTTTTTCAGGATCATTTACAGCACTACAGTCTATACCTGGATTGTTCTCAATCTCTTCACCTGTAACACAAGTCAAATAAACATTATAATCAGATAAAGTGCATCCTGGATTTATTATCCATGAAGCCCGATATTCATATGTTGCTTTGCCATCATATGGATCAAAAGTAAGATACTCCCTGGATTTTGTAACAGCTTGCACTAAAGAAGCATACGGTGTTGAATAAGCTGCATCTAAAATATCTGTAATCCCTATGTCCCAGTCATAACCAAATGCCATTAAGCATACCTTCCTTGCCAAAGCCTCATCGCTCTGGCCGATTAGATTGTTCCACTGCACATTTCCATACTCGCTATTCAGCTCTTTCTGGGTTTCACCAACAGCGCTCCACATTGAACTCAATCCGCCAGATATTGTTCCCAATGCGCCTCCCTGGTTTAGCTCAATTTTGCCTCCGGCAAATGGTATGCAGCCCTTTGTAAATAGTGTGATTAACCGCCATATTATGGAACAAATATATTGGCTAAAAAGTTCTTTGCATACCCCTGCATCAGCAGTGCCTGTTGTTCTTATGGTTAATAGGCATCCCTTCATCATGGTCATTATGCTCACTAAAACTTTTATCCTGTTATAAATACCGCTAATACACAAGCACTGGAATGCTGCTATATGGTCTTTGAATGGATCCATCATTAACATAGGTTTTTGAGTAATCAAACTTAGAGCATTATCCATTCCAAAGCAGGCTGACATGTCCCTGCCTGCTACATACCTATAAGGATTGTACTGATTGTGGCCTGATGATTTTGCTACGTACGGTATTTTTTGGTATCTGTAGCTGAATTTTGGGTACTCCTTTCCATCTTCCATTTTGGTATTTGAGTCTCCTTCCATCTGACCCTGCTTTGGGTCGGTAGCAACATCCGTATAATCATAATATTTAGAAGGAGCTTCTGCTGTTCCACCTGGTTTTTCGCAACAGCATTCTTGTCTGTCCTTTGGTTCTTTGCTGACTGTTGCAGGATTATTACCATTAAAAAAACAATCTGTTGTGTATCCAATTGTTTTGAAAGTTTTTGTCTTATCCTTGGACTTATCGCTGCAGTCATTAACAGTTGTACATGTCCCTCCAGAAGTATACCCTTTTTCCTTGCACAAATCTAGGCAATTTCCTGTTTGAGCTGTAATATACTTGCTTCCTTCTTTGACAGCATAAATGGATCCATAAAGTTGACGGCTACCTGTTACACCTACCATCCTAAATTCATAGATGTTATTATCCTTATAATTTTGAGCAGAGTCCTGCAATTTTACCCAGATATCAACATACTTTTGATTTGATAAATCATGGTAGTTCTGAGCTCGATAACATTCATCTCCTGCGTAATTTGCATTCACTGTGTTCATGTCAATGTCTTTTCCTTGGCTGCACCTAAAGGGCTCCAATGGCTGCCCCATTGTTGCAGCATCACCTGCATCACAACTACCGCTATCTTCAGAGATGTACTGTGATTTAAGCTGTGCATCTGTCTTGCTTTTAGTAGAGCCTGAAGGAGCTGTATGACAAAATACCCTATCGCAAAGCCACCTATATGCAATGTATAACTTCTCCTCTAACTGCCAGGCACTATAACAGCTAGAGCACTGATTCTGCAATTGGGTATTGCTCAATTTATCCTGTTCTTTTGCCAATGGGCATTTTTGTTGACCGGAGCTGGTTCCTGCACTACCAGATGAGCCTGCGACCCCCTGCACTGTGCCCTTCAATCCTTCTGAATAACATGCTAATTTTCTATAAATAGTGACAAAAAACTTCAGGCCAAAGGTTATTACGCAGGCTATTGCCGTATACTCGAGAACCTTCCTTATCTGCTCCATTACATTGGTTAGTGCTGTGGTTGCCTTCTCTAACCAATCAACTGCATCGTATAAAAGCCAGTCAGGAAGAACCTCTTTGAAATTAATCTTAGAAGCATCTACTACATAAGTCAGGGATTCACAGCTTGACTGGAATGTGCTTTGAGTCTCTGTTCCTTCCTTGTAAACATAATTTATTCTTATCTTGAATGGGAAAACCAATTCATTATTTATTGAGTGCATGAAACTTTTCCAATCCTCTGCCAGCCATTTGTCCATACCATCTACATTGTTAAGCTTGCAGGCAAAATACCATAGGTTATTTCCTTGCTTGTCCTTGCTTGATTTGCTTGTGCAGCTGTCAGGCATTATCTTGCAGCTGACGTTATATCTAGGTTCATTTGTTATATACTTATCACAAGCCTTTTTTATGGATACGCTATTTATGGTTGCAGAATTTATGTTATAAGGGCCATTGTAGCTGAAGTTAAGATAGAAATAAATTGTCTCTGTACCTTCTGCCAGCCTTTCTGCACTCAAAAAAGTGGGGCTTTGGTATTCCATTAAAGGTGTAATATCCCATGAATAGTTTCCGGACCAGCAATTCCTGATTGGATATGTAACATGCTTTGCTCCTCGTAAATAACCGTCTGAAGCAATAAAAAGAAGTTCAGCATTTTGGTCTTCTACGGTATTATGATCCCCTAAATCTTCAGATTGTACAATAGTTACTCCGCTCCCTATCCCAATCAGGTCGGTTAAATCAACTTTATTAAAAGTAAATTTTCCATCTGCGTCTGCCCTTGTGGTAAAATCCGCAGAAGTTCCACAATGGGAGCGGCCTGCAATATTCAGTGCGCAATCTCCCCTTAATTGAGGGTCTGGATATCTAATAAGATCGTTTAATAGAGCTTCAATGCTGAATGAAACATTAAACTGGCCTAGCGGTATCCTTTGAACATACAAGAAAACCTCTGAGTTTGGGTCTGTAGCGCCTTCAATGTCCACTTCATCGGCATAGCTTTCATAGATGTATGTGCCAGCTTTAGGATTAACAATGTCAATCTTGGGAGGTGTTGTATCCAGCCTTATTGTTTTATAGATAGAAGCAGCATTGCCTGCTTTGTCATATGCCTCGATGTATATCTGGTAGTTTCCTTCCCCCTTGTCAAGATTGAAATCTACTGCAAATGTTTTGGTAACGTTGATGGACTTTAGTAGCTTTTTATCTGCCAATGTAGGTATGTTAATTGCCTCAGGCATTGGCATATTGGTTCTTCCGCCAGGCAATATATTTACCTCCAATGGCTCTGATTTGTTCCCTATGTTGCCTGACGTATCCCTGGCAGCAATCCTGTATGTGTATGTTCCTCCGCTGTTCACCCTTGCATCAGTATACCCATTGTAATCAGCAGGCTTTGCAGTGGCAATAGCCCCAACATCATTCCTGTACACAATGTAGTAATCAAAATCATCATCAAGGTTTTTGTCCCAGCTAAGCTCAACAAGGTTAGAGCCTAAGGATGTATTAACAAGCCCTGTTATCTTTGCAGGTGGTGTTGTATCCAACGCGCCAAATGCATAATAGACATTAAGGGTAACTGGCTCGTCGACAGTCCCATTTATTTGGAGGTCTTTTTTATTTGTGATTGTTGGAATATCATTTGTTTTTAAAGTTGGAGGCGTTACATCAACAAAAATCTTATAATCTGCCTGGTTGACAACCATAGACCTGTCTTTTGCCATTATCTTGATGGAATTTTGACCTACAAGAAGCTTAACATTGTAGAAATTAAAGACCCCGTCTTCAAGAGTTGTGATCTTTCTCAGGTCGGTTCCTCCTCCATTAACATATAAGGTGACTTCTGTAAAGGAGTTTGTCCTACCAACAATGTCAATCCTGTCATTTGTGTAGTATTCAGGAATCTGGGCAATTGGTTTCTGCAGCTGCCTTGTTGAAGTCTTGAACGAATAAAAGCTTCCTGCATTATTGTCAACTGCCAATCCAGCCAGATCAGAAGATCTGACCTCATAGTAATATGTTGAGTTTGAATCCAAAGGGCTAAGGAAGACTGAATGCTCTCGCTTGTACGTCATGTCTGATTTTTGCTGGCCAAGGAGCTTAGTCTTTCCATATCTGACGGTGCCGTCGCTTGATGTGTCTGTTGTCCAGTTTATTGTTGCTGTTGCGTCATCAGCTACACTTCTTACATTGCTTATGGCTATAGCCTGTACAAAGTAGAATGGCAGCAATATGATTAACTCAATCATGAACAAGGCTATGAGCTGTAGATGGTGTTTTTTCATTCTACTATTAATTCCGGAGGCTTATTGGCTTTTGCTGAATATGATGGCAGACCTGCAATAAAGAGAGATTTGCCATCTTCATCTTGCGGTATTGGGTCAGGCTCCAAAACATGTATCTTAATCTTGTTAGCACCTGCGAGATCATACCATGAGACAGGCCAGTCTGCGATATAGCCGCCTGTTATATCCTCGCCCTGCACAATATAGACTTGCAGCTGATACGTATAATCCTTCTCTGCCAAAAGCGTGATTGGACCTCCGTCAGAGGGATAAACTGCGTATGAGGAAAAAGTGCTATTAACCATTGTTATCATTATAGATGCAGTCTGATCTGAAGCTAAAGGCTCTTCCTCTCCGATAAGACCATTATTATACTTATGCTTGACTACCTCGAAATCAGTTATGGTCTTTGTTGGGGTCATATACATCTCGTATGTGGCATCTTTTCCTGTTGAGAGTATGAGCTGGGCCTCTTCATAATTTTCTGCCTTTGCTTTTAAAAAACCGTAGACGCAATAGGGCAAATTTTTAGTTACCCCAGCAGCAGCTCCATAATCAATCCATTCTGTAGAACCGATATCGCAGCTAAATATCCCACAGACAAAGGTGAGATTAGCCCTGGGAATCGGCTCATCAGTCACATTGTCCCATGTTGTAATAAATATTTGCTTGCCAGCTTCATTGCAGTACTCATCATTGTCAGCAGTATCCCTTCCTTCAAAGATTGTTGTAGCAAAGTTTTCCCTGAAAGGCTGGTTATGGTTTAAAGATACCTTAAATGCAAAGATAAAGGTGTATTCATCATGGTCATTTGTTTTTTCATCATAGATGGTTGCTTTCACTGGATATACAATATCATAAGTAAAGTGCCAGATCTGAAGGCAAAAGAAAGACAGCATGTTCTGGCCTTTTTGGGAGTTGCTTTCAATGTAGCTCCCTTTATTTGGCCTCACGGAGAATCTCATTGGATAGAGCTTATCATAGCCAAAGCTTGTATGCATGCCTTCATATTTTGTTTCGCTGACATCCCAAAGATAATGTTGTTGGTAGTAAGATGTGCTGTATTTAACTCCCCCATCTGGTGTTGGCACATAGGTGTCCTTGTAGCTCGTGCCTCTAATCCTGATATAAGGAAGATTGATTGCCAACAGGTTCTGAAGGTTGCTCTTTAACTTGGCGATGCTCCACGTTTTTTTCTTGCAGCTGACCTGCACATCAGTATATGGGATATCCTTGTCAAGTGCAATCAGGTCAATTGTCTTTTTTTCAAGGAACATATCCTCATTTTCTTTTAGCATGATTGCTTTTGCAAGCTCATAAGCCTTCTTCAACCTTACATGCTCTATATCGAAAAATTTTGACATCTTTATCTGATTATTATCAGATCTGTCAGTTATAGTCAAAGGAAAGTTTACCTTGATGTCCACGCTATTTTCAGTAAGGTCCACACTGGTTTGGATATTTCCCTGCTCTATATTGAAATCATTCTGGAAAGTGGTGAAATTTGCAGTGCATATCCTTAGCTGTTCTGTTATATAGTTTTCCAATTGCATATTGATAAATTCCTCTGTTGGAATGGCGCTAATGCCATCGTACCACCAGTAGGGATTTCTCAAATCCTTGACTGGACCTATTGAAAGATATGAGTTGGGATTGTACTGGACAGCATTTGGAAAGGTGATATAACCCCCATTAAGGCCGATAAGGGTCACAGCTTCCTTTGATATGTCAGCCAAACATGACTGAACATAATTCTGTATGGGCTCAAACCTTGGTTCAATATACTCAGGCTGAAAGCTTACCTTTTCCTTAAAGTAGAAGACTAAAGCTCCTGCAATAAGAATTATAATTCCTAATATTACAAATAATGTAACCTGAGCTTTCATCTCAAACCTCTTTTTTTGCCAATTGAACTGTATAAAATCTAACCCACTCAAAATAAACCAAACTCACCAAGCCCTGTACTATTGTATATTTGGCAAATGGATTTGTTGCCGCAATAATGCCAAAGGGCAGCAAAATCAAAAGCAAAACCAATGACATCAATAGTAGGTGAAACGCAATTTTCCTGAATCTGGTAAACAGGACTGTGAACGCTTTTCCAATGCTTAAAAATGTTTTGTTTATTTTTGAGAAATAGTAATATACTAAAATATACAGATTCACTATCATTACCACTATAAATAGGACAATAAATGACATTAAATAGGTTAGGACTAAAATCCCTACGGATTTTATGAAGTACATAATCAGAGATAGAAGTAATAATGCAACAGCAGTTATAATCGCTATTAATGGAGCCCATACTAAACTAAGGATAATTGATTTCTTAAAATAGCTCAATGTGAATTTCTTGTTCTCAATTATGCACCACACAAGGCATTGTGTTATGGTATAGATCAGGAAAAGCAGTACAATAAAAACAAAAAAGGATAGAAAGGAGTAAATTAAAAAGGACTTCATAATTGGTTCCAATCTCATCAGTTCTTCTGCTGTTAAGGAGCTTATCCCCTTTTCCAATATATCGCTTTCTTTTGCCATTGGATGCCCCATAATTACCTTGTTAAAAGCTAACGGAAGGAAGACCAAACTAGCAATAAACAAAAGGTCAAAGAACAATACAAATAGGATGTTTACCTTTATGTTTTTAAATGATTTTCCAAACTCTTTTAATTCATTCTTAAATGTCATTTTCTCCTGTTCCTCCGCCGGTTGAACCACCTCCACTTGTAGGCGGTGTGCCATATTGAGTAGGTGTGCTTTGGGATTCAGATATTGTGTTGCAGACCGATGTCTCTAATTTTCCATCTGCAGTCATGATGGATTCCATAAACTGAACGCATATTTTGTTGTAATTGGTAGAGCTGCTCTTGATCACAGACTTATCACCTACCCTATTGAAGGAATCCCCTTCTTGGAGTACAATATTCTCTTTGTAAAGCTTTACTGTCCTATCTCCATAAACGAAAACATTAAATGTTATTTCTGGTTTTCTTTCAGCAGGCCTTCTCTTAACACCATTAGGGTTAGAAACATAGTATGCAAGCTTGTAAAGGTATTCTGTCCTAGGGGTATTGTTAACAAATGAGTAACTGACCCTTTCCCCTTCAACATGAGCTCCAACCTCTATCATTCCCGAAGGGGATGTAACATACATTATGCCCCCCCCTTGCTTGTCAATGCTCATCGCACATAGCTTTGAACTCCAATAATCTGTTCCTAAATACATTTGGGCAAATGTCCTGTCAACCTGTTCCCTCCAATTCTGAAGGGTTTTATCATCAAAGAACAATGATGAAAACCCGCTTAATCCCCTAAACTCTGTCATGGCGCTTTCAAATCCTGCTACAGTTTGTTGGAATCTTTGTAAATCCAATGATACCTTGCCGTCTCTTTTCCGCAGTTCATTTATGCCTTGCTTTAATTTGGCTTGATTGTCAATTAACTCTGGATGTACATCCTGAGGATTCATTTTGTTACCATTAGAATCATAAAAATCATTGCCATCAAAATATAGTTTAGTTCCAATGTTATCAGTTACCTCATATCTGCCACTATTTTTCCCACTTGTTTCAGGTGTTGTACTTGCAGATATTTGAGTTCCATCAATAGTCATACTGTTTGTTTTTAGGTCATATTTATAAGCAACTGCTTCATCCCCCAATTTGGTAATCACAGAGTTGAGGTTACCCTTGCTATCTAAAAAAATAGTCTTTTGATTTGTTCCGTCTTGAGTGTCAATAACTATTTCACCACCTAACATATATACCTTAATGGTGCCGTCGGAACTGGAAATAGCACTTCCAGTATATTGGGAATAATCAGTAATTCCTGCCTTCGCAGCTTCCACTATAGCTATATCTGTGGAATCCCCAAAATATGATTTTAAATCATTAAATTGAGTTTTATCAACAGTAACTTGGTTTGTTTTTGAGTTAAAGGTATATTTATAGGTGTAAGAAGAAGGTGCAGTAGCTTTAGCACTATCATAATTATAGGTTAGAGTTATGCCATTTTGGGTTGTTGAAGCAGGTCTATTAATCTTATCAGCAGTAATTTCCCAGTTTGTTGTGACTCCATTTTTAACTTCTTTAACTGTATTGGTTCCATCCGCGGATTTTATAACATAATTGTTAGTATCAGTTATAATTAATACACCCCCTCCAGAAGTTGGGAACCTGTTACCAGTACCAGAATATTTTGCGATATTAATACTTTCTCCAGCAGGAATAGTATAAGAGGTACCATCGCTTGCCTTTATCGTAGTCTGACTTCCAGTTGTAGTAGATTCGAATTGTCTTCTAGTCCCGTCAGCAGATTTCATTTCGTAATATTTAGTTACTGTACCACTGCTTGTAGTTGAACCTGAGCCAGTATTAAGATCCCCTTCATTTGTAACTGTTATATCCTTATCTGCCGGGATAGCGGTTTCAGTGTCTCCGTATTTATACCACTGACCCTTTTTTATGTCTACAGTTTCACCTAGTTTAACAACAGTAACTGTAGCCCCTGACGGCGGCGTACCTGAATTAGAAGTAGGGGGATTTGAGGTTCCAGCTTGTGTTGAAGAAGGACCAGCAGGCATATCATGGTCTGGTGCAGTAGTACTACTTGTCCCAGTAGTTGTTTGAGTATCACCAGCCGGTTCATCATGGTCCGGCGCAGTAGTACCACTTTGTGCTTCAGATGGGGGTACTGGAGTAGTAGTTGAAGCTAACGATAAACTTTTGGAATCTGGATTAACAAAGATAACGTTTCCTTCCGGGGATGAAAAAGCTAAAAAATTTTCATCATTAACATACAAAATCGTACCTGTTATTGTTCTTCCATCTGGATAAGTATATGTTGCCTGTTGCTCCAACCATTTAGCCTCTAGTTCCTGTTTTGTAACTATCCTCGTAACATCCTTAATAGCTTGGCCTTCTGTCCCGTATAGATCACCGTACCTAATCGCTATGAAAAACAATCCTGCAAAGACTAATGCGAAGATTATTCCTGCTATTAGGGATTGGGATTTTTTGAATCGGGGATTGCGCTTTGATTTTTGATGTTTCATTTTACAACTCCCCAATGACCTCCTTTATCCGGACCGATTCTTTTAAGCAGGCCTTTTTGCTTCAACTTTAGTATATTTTCTTCAATTTTTCTTGAAGATATTCCAACACGTGTGGAAAGATCTGCAGCAGAAATGGATGGATTTGTTATTATAAACTGGATAACTTTCTTTTGATTTTCGGTCAATTGTTCTCCGACCTTTTCTCCGACCTTATGCAATAGTCTAAATGTTGCAATAAAATATCCATTAGTTTCTACATCAAACTTGACATTGCCATATTTATTGCACTCCTCTTTAATCCTTTTCAATCCAGTGCCGATTTTTTCAACAAATCTAATCCTATGAAATAGGTCTGCTATCAAAGGATTTCTTCTTACTGCTATTCTGCCTAGATTAGCCTTATTCAAAGGGGGTATTAAAGCGCCAATATTAGAAATTTCTATCCTGTTGTCAAAAATGTCTATCTGAACATTGGCTCCTTTTTCAAAATAGTCTCTATGCATCACTGCATTTAATATGGCCTCCCTTAAAGCCCCAAGGGGATATTCAGGAATTTCTTCTCTTTGGATATCTTTTATCTTATAACCTGTTCTTGTGTTTCTTCTGATAAATTTAATAGACTCCTCAACCTGCCCAACAAGATTTGATTCAATGTCTATCCTGTCAAGAACATTAACCTTTTCCTCTCCTGCGTATATTACACAACTGACATAAGCATTAATAAGGTATTTTTTTGGTTTTTCTGAAAAAAATAGAAGTCCTGCATGATTCAGTCTCCCCTTATTGTCAACCACACCCATATTGAATAAAATTGTTTTTTTATCAGCTTTTGATTTTATCCCTGCTTTTTCTAAATAGTCTTTAAGCGCTTTGTCATCCATATCCATAAAATCAAAATCTTTAATTGTCTGTTCGTCAAATAAACCTTTGCCACTAGACAATATCAAGTCCCTTATGTCATCCTTTTCCATCTTTTGTGAATTTGGGCCTTGCCTCATATAGAATCCCGAAGAACATTTGTAAGGCTTGTCTTTACCCTCATCAACAGTTATTACTAGTACATTTTCAAATTTTTGAAAACTAATATCAGTAGAAGGATCACACTTTTTTGCAATGTCTTGAATTTGGGATTTTAGTTTATTGGTCACTTCAATGCCTTTAATTTTACCGGTATCGGTTATCCCTAAAAATATTCTCCCCCCTTCTGCATTGGCAAAGGCAACCATTTCCTTATCTATATTGTTTAAGCTTTCTTTGAACTCTATCTTCAAGCCTTCTCCTTCTTCAAGTATGAATCTCAATTCCTCTTTGTTCATTTTATATCTGTCTTGTTAGTCTTTCAAGCATCATGTCCGGTCTTATAATCCAAATTCCCGTACCTCATCGCTATAAAAAACAATCCTACAAATGCGAAGATTATTCCTAGGACGGATTGGGATTTTTTGAATCGTGGATTTAGATTTGATTTTTGATGTTTCATTTTACAACTTCCCAATTGCCTTTTTTACTTGGCCCTTTCCATGCAATACCTTTTTCCTTTCTTAACTTTTTGATATGATACTTAACTCCATCAATTGTAAGGTTCAATTGCTTTGAAATCTCTTCTTTGGTAATTGAGGGGTTTTCCTTAATCAATCCAATTATTAACTCTTCAGTTTTGGGGGTAGTTTGGGGGGTAGTTTGGGGGGTAGTAGCTACCCTTAAAAAAGTCACTGTGAAAAATCCATTAAACTTAAAGATCGGTTTTTTTAACCCTTTTTCTTTGAGTGCATTTCTGATCCTTTTTATTCCGCTGCCAATTTTTTCAACAAGCTCTGTCTTGCTTAGGGTAGATAGCATCAAAGGATTCCTTGTCATGCTCCTCTTTCCAAAATCCTCTTTTTTTAGTCCTGCAACAAGCCCTCCCGGATTTGTAACTTCCATCCTATCTTCAAATATATTTATCTGGACATTAGCACCTTTCTGAAAGTAATCCCGGTGAACTACTGCATTTACCACAGCTTCCCTGACAGCATCTTCCGGTATCTCATAGTATTCTTTTCTATGAAGCCCTTTAATTTCATATCTTAATGGAAGGTATTGCAATACAAATCTAACTGAATTTTCTATATTGCTTATGATATCTTCGTTAAAGTCTTTTCTATCCAAAACAGTTGCCCTGTCGCTTCCTTTAAATCTTACACAAGTTACGGTAGTGTGGTAAAATATGCTGCTTAGGTTTTTCGCAAACAGCATGGCTCCTGTATTATTGATAATCAGTTTATTTTTTCCTTTCTTTGCTAAGTTCAGATTAACCAAGGCATCCTCCTTATTGAAAACATCTGAAATTTTTGCCATTTTTAAAAAAGCTTCAAGTTTTGCATTGTCAAAATCCTTTTTTATGTCAAATTTTTCACAGGGCAATTCATCGAAGAATACTTTGCTTACTTTTACAGCAAATTCTAATATCTCGTCTCTTTTCATTTTTTGTGAATTTGATCCCTGTCTTACATAAAATCCGGAAGAACACTTGTAAGGTTTGTCTTTACCTTCATCAACACTTATTATTAATATGTTTTTAAATTTTTCAAAGTTAACTTGGATAGAAGGATCACAATTCCTTGCCATATCCTGAATTTGCGACTTTAGTTTGTTGTCTATCTTAATGCCCTTTAGTTGGCTGTTGTCAGATATACCTAAAAAAATTCTTCCCCCCTCTGCATTAGCAAAGGCAACCATCTCCTTATCTATATTGTTTAAGCTTTCCTTAAACTCTATCTTCAGGCCTTCTCCTTCTTCAAGTATGAATCTCAATTCCTCTTTGTTCATGATATACCTATCCCGGTACTATATTTAGTACCGTGTACAGTAATATAAGTCATATCCCTGCATCTCATGGCTATGAAAAATAGTCCTGCAAAGACTAGTGCAAAGATTATTCCTCCTATCAGGGATTTGGATTTTTCAAACCTTAACATCATACCTCTCACCCAAAAACATAGTAATCTTCTGCAAAACAAAGTTTGCTTTATCGAAGGCCTGTTTTGCATCATCTTTTTTGTATTCCTTGCTTGGGATCCATATTGGTTTTATAGGATCTCTGAACAAGGGATATCTTGATTTTGAGCCCTGCCTTTCCAAAAATTTGGCTTCAGCTGCCACTTCCTTCACTGTATTAAACTTTGAAAACAATAAGCTAAACTTGTCTGAAACCAGATGATCATCAGTAATAAATATGCCGTTTAAAGCCAAAACAGATTTCAGTGATTTCTCAACCGCCTGTTGTGAATGATAGACCGATTTGCTGAATATTGCGTTCTTTAATAGAACATCAGCTGCCTTCATGTCATCTTTTGCATCAACCATAAATGCAAGACAAATATCTTTATACCTTGATTGCAAGCTCGGGCACCTCCCAAGTGAACTTATCTATTTTTTTAGCATCCCATTTTTTAATATTTTCCTCAAGGAGAATCATCTGTTTCTTAAAAAAACCTTTATCATAGATTATTTTATTATTCTTAAAAACCTCAAACAACAATGGAGCTCCCTCCCTTACTGAAAATTCAAATTCCTCTTCAGTTATAAGTTCTATGTGCACAGACCTTCCAAATTCAAAACCTATTTTTTCTAACTCCAAAATAACTAAATCCCTTTTCCTCCAATCTTTAACTAATTCCTTACAGATAATGATCAAATCAAGATCAGAATCTTTTCTAATCTCATTTCTTGCAACAGAGCCGAAAATAACAACAGCCCTTAGATTATGCTTAAAAATCTCTTTTGATTTCAGCAAAACCCTTGAGATCAGATTGATTACAGGGTCTGTTTTTTCCATTATACTCTTCAACTCATTAAATAACACAAAATCCTTATTTGCATAATAATAATGCAGATTAGCTATTTTTTCTGTTCTTAACAATCCAATACCAGTTAGTCTGTTCAGCTCATTCCTGACTGCATTGGGATGTTCGCCCGTCTTCCTTGAGAGCTCCCTTAAATAATATTTGGAATCCGGATTAGTTAATAATATATTCAATATCTTCCTTCTCGTTCCTGATGTAATAAGCTTATCCAACATTTTGTTTAATTTATATGTACTTATGTACATAAATTATATACAATATTTAAACCTATCTATCTGAATCCATATTTTTAAAATATCCCCTTATCCTTGCAGTAATCCTTCTTTAGCGCAAATGTTGCACCAAGATTAGACAAATCGCCATAGAGTTCCCCAATAAGGCTGGCAAGTTTTGTGATTTGGCATACTGTATGCATGGTTCCGCTCTTGGCACAAAGATAATAACAAAGTACGCCAAGCACAACCCCCATAAGCGCCAGGGGATCTGAAAATGCCTGTTTTATGAGATTCATAAAATAATCAAACAATGCTGTCCAGGGGATCAGAGCAAATATCTCCCCATAAACATATTTGCAGGTTGCATAGCTCTTTTGCTCTTCGCAGGCCTTAATAGGCAATCCTGCCTTTGCGTATGATTCGAGGCAATCAGAATACATGCATAATATCTGCCTGTACTTGTTTAAATTATAAATTATGCCAGGAATGCAAGCTGTTAATAAGGATAAAACAATGCTATCTTTTGGATTCAAATACTTGCTAGGATCCACGCCAAACATGTCTGCACCGAAATTGATGTTAGATATTAAACCCTGTCCTCCTGCCTCCCATTTTCCAAATACCCCATCTTGTCCTAATCCCCAAAATTTGGTGTGTGTGAAATCCAGCCTACATGAAAGGAACTTACAGAATTTATTTAGGCCCCAATAAGCGTGTTCTTCAGCCTGACCAGCTGCAGATGATCCAACGCACCCAGCTACTGCTGCAGGAACGGTTGCAGGTGTCAAACGAGCTACATCCAATCCATTTGAAATAAAATCCCATATAAGTCTTATTTTGTCAATTATGCCTAAAAAGGTGCATAACATGTTTGCATACTGGATGAACTTGTCTATAGCACCGATAGCCTTCCAGAATCCACTATCCCTTGAATCCTGGGCACTCTGTATTTTGTCCTTAACCTCTTGGGTGTATTCACCTAGGGGCATATTGTATAATCCGATGGAAATGGGAACTGGCTCCTGCTCCGGGATTGTTGTTACCTTGCCATCTGCTAATGAGACAATAGCGAATGTGCAGTTAACATTTAATGTATTCAACTTCATCTCTTTTTTTGCAAAAGACAGCTTGATGTAGGGATCTGTGCTTCCCTCCTGATTGTTCATTATTGCAGAGCTTTCCAGATTATCTCCCTTGCATTCAGCTAATCTTATGGAAATTGTCTTTGGGTCATCCTCTTTTGGTGTCAAAGCAACCCTGCAATAAACCTTCTGCTTAACAAGCATTGCGACCTCCCTATCTAATAATGTGGGAGAGCAGGATACTTTGTTATCCCAATAATCAACAGTCCCTGTTGTGGTGCCATAAACTGTGACATCCTTTGTATAAGTTATATTGTTGCCTGCAAAATCAAAGACATTAAACTTCAGGATGGCTGCACCTGCTTTGTTAATTGAAGGGGTTTCCCATGAGCACTGATATGTGCTCTTGCCTAAATCAGTGCATGTGCCTTCAACTGAATCTGCTCCCGATATAATACCTGAGAAGTCAGCAATAGCAGAAACAGGACTTTTCTCAGAGATATTCATCTGGATTGATAAGAAATCTCCAGTCTTGATATATCCTTCATAAACAGTTGTTGAGCCTCCTCCTAACCTCATACTAAAACTGGTAATTGTTGGGAGGGTCTTATCCACTGTAACATCTACAGGGTATGGCTGAGCAAGCTTATTACCAAGTAAATCCTTTGTGCCATCTGTGATAGAAACTTTGTTAATTCCCTCTCCTCCAAGAGCATTAACACCCTGCCAATAGCACATCGACCCAGTGCAATTGCTTGCAGGTATGATTCCAAGACCAAGAGAAGTTGCATCCAGAAAAACGCTAGAAGCTCCGACACCTACTCCATAATCTAAAATACCTGCTATGAATGTGTTGCCCGATTTTCTAACATAGCTCATACCAGAAGAATCTACCCTTTCAGTCTGCAGGAAATTCACAACAGGGCCTTCTATGTCATACTCAATGACATAAGGAATGTTAACTTCATTGACATTCCCTGTACCATCAGGCACGGACATCTTGAACATATAGGCATTGCTCTTAGAAATCTTGATGTATATGATCCAGCTGCATTCTATAAAACCATTTTGCTCCCTGCCGCAGGTTGCCGGTAAGTTGCTGTAATCCTGAGAGGGATTAAATGCGGAAAGATCTGCTGTAATGCTGCTTACATCGAGGTCATCAGTTGCTCTAACCTTTATTTTTACAGTAGCTAAAACCTGCTGTCTGGCTAAATAATGGATTTCCTTTCCAGCAGCGTCTGTTATGTTTAAAGAACTCTCATCAACATCTGGGGGTATGGTGTCAATAGAAAAATACGCTTTGACGACACTGCTTGGATTGTTAAACCTGTCATAAGCCTTTGCATATAGAGTATAATCTCCATTTGGGAAATCATATGCGCTCCGCGTAGTTACTGTTGTGTTTGAGCAGGATTTTGATGCCCAATCAATAGTCTGGACTATATTACTAGGATCATTCAATGAGAATTCTACCCTACTTATTCCTGAGCATGTTGCGCCGTTAAGGTCATCAAAATCCCTCACTGTTGTAATCCATTTAATCTCTTTGTTTGCCCGATTAGGATCAACCTTAAGGGTTAGGGTTGGGGCTATGCTATCAAAATAACCATATACTTTTTTAGTATCATAAAAACTGCAGTCATCCTTGTACAGATAAATGTCAAACGGAGTCCGTGGATGGGTTAATGTGGAGCCTGATGTGTCCAAGCTGATGACACAATGAAACTTCCCATCCTTATCAGGGTCTGTGCAGCTGTCAAAAGGAAGGCCGGCAGTGCAAACACCTTGGCCGCCTAGTCTATTTTGAGCTGCATTTACATCAGTATCTCCTGAAACCTGGCTATCAGCCTCAATTGTTACTGTATCTCCATCTTTAATGTAACCTTCAACACCATCTTTTCCGTACACCTTTATGTTGCTTAAGCCAGCAGCATAAACATTTGAGACATAGATTGGAATAGTGATGATCAAACAAATCATAAATAATGCAATGCTGTGCAGGTAATTTTTTCTAAATAGCCTTGTTTGTTTCATTTTATTCGAATCTTGGTTTTAAACTTGAGCTGTATTTTTCTGAATAGTTTTCTACTTGATACATCTGGTCCAGATCCTCTATTTTCCTCGCTGATTCAGGGATACCTGCAATATCTGGATTAACTGCATAAAGGATTAGTTTATTTTTTGCTAAGTCCTCTTTGGTGAAGGTATACTCTAATTTCAGTCCGCCTGAAGGATAAGTGCTGTAATTGAAGTCAATTTTAGGGTATGTGATAGTTTTCTCTGAAAACAATCCTGTATCCACCTTTTCCTTCCTTTCCGGAATAACAAGATCTCCTTCTGTCAGCAATTGGATATCAATATCATATACCCCAGGAACTATTCTTAAAGTACCGTTAGTCTGATTTCCCCTAATATCTGCTGAAGAGAAAAATTCCTCATCCTCAACTGCTCCTTTTCTTGTTAAGGTAATCATTGCCTCCTCATTATTGTCAAGAGGTATGGAAGTAGTTTGGAATTGCCATCCATTTGAGGTCTTAACAACCTTATTCTTCTTCATTACAAATGGAATTTCTTTCATGGGGTTTAGGATGAGATCATCCAGAACTTCTGATCTGTCAAGCTCCGTAGTTAATATTTTTGATTTCCCCAGATAACCCTCTTTAATGTATCCTAAAATTCCTCCTAAGCAGATAGGAAATTTGCTGTTAAGAGCTCCATTTTTTGTTTCCCCCATATAACAGCTTTCTCCGGTGCAGGTGTAGGTTATTTGGACTCCATCCAGGGGCTTATTGCTATCACCATCTTTTACAGTAACAGTCACATTGCCGCTATTCCTCTTGTCATAATCGCACAACATGCTTTCAGATCCAACTCCAGTAGGGGCCTCAATCGGATTAAATTCTGGGACAAGGGGCTGATTGTTTCTTATATTTGCCTCTAAAAAAAACCTGAAATCATAACCTCTATTGTTAAAGGCATTTGGGTCATTAATCTCAACAAGGGTTGGAAAACTAATGTCATAAACAAATTCATATCTTTGAAGCCCCATAAAATTGATGAAAGGATTATTGCCAGATTCTGGCTGGCACAGTTCTCCTTTGCAGTTTAGATCAAAGTATATGGGATCCCAAAAATTCAAATAATTGAAGGAAACAGCCAGTCCTGCATAACTGGTATTTGAGGGTATTAACATACCTGCGTTATATAGGTTGGTTCTTACGTCATCTCCAGGGAAATTATACGGCTCGAAATTCAAGCTGCCGTACACCTGTAATAATTGTATATATGTTGCTAGCATTTCCTGGATCCTAACTTTTACATCACTCTTCCGCCAAGTAACAGTCTTTCCATAAAGGAAGGTAGATTCAGACATTGGAGGCAGTCTGTCTGGATTAACAGCTGTATATCCGCTTAACAGGTTGAGTGTGTCTTTTTCTAAAAACTTAAACTCGCCTTCCAGATTTGCAATAGTAACAGCCTGTTCGTAAATCTTTCTTAGATTCAATGGGATTATTACATAATAATGCTGTAAAGTGCTTCTCCCATTTCTCTCCACTTGAACCGGGTAGTTTACATATATTTCAATATCAGTATCCCTGACCTTGGTTGTAGTTTTTATTTCTCCTGAGGGGTTTATTGTATAACCCTGATCTTTGAATATTTGAAAATCCGCCAGACAGCTGGCTAAATGCTCATTGATATAATCATCAACCTGGCCCTCTATGCTTACCTTTCCTGTTTTTCTGTATAGGAATAACTCATTTTCAGGCACTATCTTAAACTGACAGTTTCCAGTGCATTTGTTTGAAGATTTTAGGTAGACCCAATATGGCACTTTCAAATCCGAGCCTGGAGCAAACCTGACCAAATCTGATTCTGTGGGCTCATTTCCCAATCTCAATCCTTGCTTTTCAGGATCTATATATCCCCCCCTATCCCCCAGCATCCTTAAGGCTTCTTCTGCTTTCTCCATGAGGCATGACTCTACAAAGGATTTTATTGGTTGCAAGTCTGCAGGTACCTCGTTTATCTTTGCTATTTCAGGTATGACAGCTTCCTCAGTAATCCTTTGGCTCATGTATAACGCTATTCCTGCTATTATTAATATAATCAATCCTATAATTATGAATAAGGTTACCTGCGCACGCCTTTGAAATCGTAAATTTATTTTCATAGGTTTTGGAACTCCTTTTGTATCAATTCAAGATCATACATCTTCTGCTCCATCAATTCCCTTGCAAGCATTGACTTTTTTTTCCCAAGCTTCTTAGCAATCTTGACTAGAAGGGAGTCTAATTCCTTGCTTACAGTAATTCTAATCTGCACACTTCCAGCCATTAAACTGCGTCATTTTTTAGGAATATTTAAACTTTTCTATTTACAGGCAAATATTTATACATAAATTATACTATAAAAAGGATAAATAAAGGTATTTTAATGTATACCTACATTAATCTATACTTAATAAGTTATGAATTTATACTTATAAATGTATAAATAAGGCATATAATAGATAAAAATATTAAAATTTAATTTATGAGAAAAAATAGAAATATTTATATATAAAGTGTTACTGGATATATATCAAGTTTGACTTGATATAGATAAAGATGGTCGAAATAAGCAAAAAATCAAAAAAGGCATTGGAAATCATCTTTAGGGACTTTTCCAGTAGCTATAATGCCCACAATATACATAGAAAGATAGGAACAACCCACCAAGGGGCTGATTTTATCCTAAAATCCCTAGAGGAAAAAGGGATATTAACCAGTAAAAGACTTGGCAGGGCAATTTTCTATAATATTAACTACAAAAATGAATACGTTGCTAAACTTCTGGAATTAATCCTGATGGAATATGAGGTAAGTTCATATACGAAAGGATGGATAAATGATCTAACACCCTTAAAAAACAGCAAAGCGGCAATACTAATACTCTATGGATCCCTTCTTCGTAAGGAGAACAAAGCTAATGATGTAGATTTATGCGTCATACTTTACAGTAAAAAAGATTATAACGATATACAGGATAAAATTGACAAGATCAACAAGATTAACAGCCAAAAGATCCACCCCTTATACCTAACAAGAGAAGAATTTAAAAGCAAGATAACTGACAAAGTGATATTGGAAATAATAAAAGAAGGAATAATCCTAAAAGGTTTTAATGAATTTGTAGAGGGCGTAATAGATGTCGCAAGCTAAAAACCATCTAAGATGGTGTATTAATAAGGCAAAAGCAGAAATCCAAAAAGGGGAAAAACAAAGAGGAATTGTAGAAAGTAGCCCTGATATTAAGATGGCAAAAAGCTATATCAAAAAGGCAGAGCACAACCTTGAGGTGTTTTTATATAACAAAGAGGGAAACTATTTTGACTGGGTAATCAATATAGGATTTTATGTTTTTTATCATTGTTTTTTGGCGGTCTTGAGCAAATTTGGTTATGAATCAAGAAACCAAGAATGTACGTTTTCAGCCATAGAATTCCTCATTGAAGAAAAAAAGATAGAAAGCAAATTCAAGGAATACATTGATTTTATGAAATCCGGTTTTGACAAAGAAGAGGATAGTTTATTGCCTCTTAGGGAATTCTATCAATATACTCCTTCTATAGAAGTTGAGCAATTAAAAGTAGAAAGATTAGAAAATATGTGTAAATCTGTTTTAAGAGATACAAAAACGATAATTGAATCATGATAAGCTACAGGAAAGAACAAAATCTATTGGAGGTGCCACGGAATTGGGTAAGAAGAATTCTGCGGAGACTGATTTATCTGCAAATTCTCGAGGTGCTATCAATAAGATTTACCAATATTTCTCGAATAGTTTTTGACACATTAACTTTTTATATGAGACATGATTGGCACCTAACAAAATGAAAGAAGTTATTAAATATCCAATAATAATCTTTGTGGGTGGCCTAATCATGACTGTTGGTGTTTATATCTCCAGGGGTTATTCTATAGGTTATCCTATCTTGTTAGTTGGACTAATAGTTTTTATTTATGGATTATACAAAGATGTAAAATGATACCATACACCGCTCTCCTAAGATATAATATATATGGTTTTAAAGTATCTCCTGAAGCAATTGCTACTGTGCTTGCTTTTACTGTTTTTTTTATATATGTTGCTTCACACTTGAGGAAAGAAAGGTTTAGCAAGCAAATCATAAACCCAAGAGAATTTGCAAAATTTGTTTTAATAATTATTGTTTCCAGCATATTGGGTGGGAGGGCCTGGTATTATTTTATAGACCTTAAATGGAGGGGATGGAGCAATATAATCTGGTTTATTGATTTAAGGAACGGTGAAGGATTGGTTAGTATGGGAATGATCCTTGGAGGATTTATAGGCTTACTTATCTATGTTTTATTTGTTATGAAAGAAGGGAAAAATAGTAATTGGTTAATTAGTTTGGCAAAACTGGCAGATATTATTGCGCCTGCAATAGCCCTCTATATCTTTATATTTAGATTATTTGGTTGCTCAATAGTAGGAGACACTATCGGAACAAAAACTGCTGTCCCATGGGCTCTTTATTGGACTAAAAATGGTGTGCCAAGGCATCCTACCTCTTTTTATTTGGCATTGAAGGGTTTATTTATATTTTTTATTTTGAGATTGTTCTTCAGCCATAAAAAAATAGAGAAAACTAGATTTAGAAAGAGGTTTGATGGGGAAATTATACTCTGGTTTTTACTGTTGTATTGTTTTAATAGATTGTGGATTGAATTTTTTAGAATTGGCAAACAGATGTATGGACCGATGAATTTGGTGCAATGGATTTGCTTATTTCTAGTAATTTTTTTATGTCAGGAATTATTCTTAAAGTATTATGTCATTAAAAAACTCAGATTGAATTCTTTATACAAGTATGCAGATTGGATAAAAGCGAATACATGGTTACGACAACATAAAATATTTTGGCAGCTATTATTCAAAAGAGACAAGAATTGGCACAGGATGTAGTTTCTTAGGATGAATTCTTTTATGTAAAAAACAGAGTTTTGCTTTTAGCTCTATCTTTTTTACTATGATAAACATGTACAACTCCATTTTATATTTGGAGTATTATCCGAGTCCATCTTTTATAAAACGCTAAACCCCCATTTCGTGCCCAGATTCAAAATCTGTTCAATCTTCTCCAGTGGGATATTTTCTCCGATAGAGTAATTTTCATATTTTCCTTCCAAATCTAGTATCATTGGTTCTGCCATACATGCAAAAACAACATTTTTTGGGCAATCAAAATTTATACCTATGTCTACATCATGAGGAAGCCTTACCAAACCTCCCTCAATAATAGTTATATCGCGCCTTTTTATGTTTCTCCTTATTGCGGAAGGTTTTGATACATCAATTATTGTTGAGTTGGACCTTAGCTTTTTTTCCTCTAACAATTCTTTTGTCGTATTTGTGGTAGACACTATTAAATCTGCCTTATACATTTCTGAAAAATTACATTTATTAACTTCAATAAAACCTTGATGATTATCTCTTTTTAACAATTTAATCAAACCTTTGCCAATTGCGCCATTTGCCCCAACAATTGCTATTTTTTTGTTCTTGTTAAAAACCCTTTTAATTTGTTCGTAAACAACTGCTACGGTATAGGCACGTCCAGTTGTAATATTTATGTTAACCTTACCAATCAATTCATTTCCTTGATCTGTTGCAATAGCTGAAAAAGCACCAAGGCTTATTATTTTTGCGCCTAATCTTTCAGCTTCATCACATGTTTGAATTATCCTTTTCAGGACAAAATCTTTGTTTAGGTTCAACATCTGCTCAGAAGTAAGAAGGCATCCGATAAAATACCCCTTTAATCCTTTAACGCTGAATTCAGCAACCTTGTAGGGCTTTTTTAATAGTATTAGTTTGTTAACCAGAAAGCTAGGCAAAGGTCTAGTAAGCCAGGTTCCCCTATCTACGTATCTTGCTGTCAAAGGATGCAATAAAAATGCAAATGTCATGAATCATACCATCCTGGTTTTATTCCATATTCTAACTCGTATCCATCTCTAAAGGTTAACTTGTTCCAAATGTGTTGGGTTCCTAATCTCAAAATCTTCTTTGCAAGAGATTTTTGCACACTTTTTTTCCTTTGGTCTTCCTCCTTCACTATCCTTCTGATAAGGTTCCTTGGCCTGAACAAGACATAATCTAATAAGGAAAACTTAAACCACAAGTCAAGCATACTTTTGGAGATATGTTTAGTCCCCATTATAGGTAAATGAAGATTAAACTTCCTCAAATCCACATTTTTCAATTGCCCTTTATGTTCATTCCAAAGCTTTGTGCTGGGGTAGGGTGTGTAAGGCATCATAAAAACCATATCCGCTATATTAGAATGAATCATCTTATTTATTTTAAATAAGTCCTTCCAGTTATCATCAGGCATGCCGTATATTAATGTTAGAATGGTATAAACAGAAGGGTATTTTTCTCTAAGGATTTTAAAAGCCTGATCACTGATCTCATAAGAATTGTTCTTTTTACCTAAAGCATTCATACTTAGATTATCAAATCTTTCCATACCAATAACTGCCTGGACCAGGCCATTTTCAACCATTTTTTTTAGGATACCATCTTTCTCATCCCTTACAATGCAATCTGATCTCATCCATGTTGTGTGTTGAACCTGAACATTATTGGACGCCAGCAACTTAAAATATTGTTGATTCCAGTTTGAATCAATGTTAAAAGTTCCATCTGCCCAATTAATTGTTTTTCTTCTATATTTTTTAACAAAAAACTCTGTTTCTTCAAAACTTCTTTGAGCTGATTTAGTCCTGTAGCATGGCCTCCCTTTTTTGGACATTTGCATCCATATACTGCAGAAATTACACCCCCCAATACATCCCCTGCCATGCTCGAGAGCAACAAAATCTTTATGATTTTTGCTGTTTGCCCCATAAAGGTGCATTGGAAGCAAATCATATGCAGGGAAAGGTAGACTGTCTAAATTGCCAATCAATTCACGTTCTGGATTAATCTTAATGCTACCTGAATGTCTATAAGCGAGACCTTTAATTTTGCTTAGTTGCCTTTTAGTTTGAATTGCTTTTACCAGTTCTAACAAAGTTAATTCCCCTTCCCCCTTCACAATATAATCTACTTTAGTCTCTTTAAATGATTCTGGAATGGTATTGCCAAAATGGTACCCTCCAGCAACACATATGATTCCCTTATCTATGGATTTTGTTAAATCAATTAACTTAACAGCTTCATAATAGGATGCAGTTTCATCCCCAACACAAAGGATATCAGGTCTTCTTGTTCTGATTTCTTTCTCCAAGGATTTCCAGCCAATCTTAAGCGGAAGGCAATCGAGAATTTCAGCATTAAAATCATTCTCTCTTAAAACAGCAGCCATAGAAGCGAAGCCCAAAGGCTGCCAGAATGACGAGCTTTCTGAGTTCATTGGCCACATATATCTTGGCGGCCTTACAAATAGTATTTTCATCATAAATTCCCCCTAAAAATTCATAAATTCCTGTCTTTTATAAATCTTATTCTATTTTATCACCTTAACATAGGGAGAAACTTTTATATAAATACTAGAAAAGGTGTTGTCTATGCTAAAAGATGTTAACACAGTATTTATTGATGAATTCAAGCAGTCTTTTAGAAACAAAAAATTCCTTTTTCTCATCATAGTATTAATCCTTGTATGGTTTATAATGAGAATAGCTAGTTCAATGTTGGTTATATTGTATGTCATCATAAAACCGGCAAACATGCTGCCGCATACAATTTTGATGCCTTTCTACCTAAGCTACATTATCTTGCCAGTTACTGCAATAATCATGTCATACGATTCAATAGCAGAAGAAACTCAAAAACATCATGTAAGATATTTAGCTTCAAAAATAAGCAGATCTTCTATATTCCTTGGGAAATTTCTGAACAACGTATTACTTCTCTCTGTATACATAATCATCTTATTTAGTTCTGCCTTAATTACCACTTACTTTTATTCCAAGGTTTTGCTGATAAAGGAGGCCTTTCTAATAGTAATACAGCTTATCGCATTCACCATTGCTTTACTATCCATAACAATGCTCTGCTCAACAATTTCAAAAACCACACATGGCGCACTAAAATTATGCATATTTTTATTGACGTTATTAATAATAACTGCAATGAACATCAAGATTAGGATGCTATCACTTATTTATTATTATCCTGCGATTCTAAACTCATTTATTCCTGTTCTGATATTCATGATTTACATCATAATATGCACATTATCTGCATTAGTAATACTAGAAAGGAAGGATTTATGATAAAAATTATTAATTTAATTAAAAAATATGGAAGGAAGATTGCAGTCAATAATCTAAATTTAAGTATTCCTAAAAGAAGTGTTTACGGTTTGCTTGGCTTAAATGGAGCAGGCAAAACCACTACTCTTAATATAATAGCTACACTTACTTTGCCAACAAAGGGAGATGTTATAATTAATGAGTGTAGTATAAGGACAGAACCTGATAAAGTTAGAAAGAGCATAGGCATATTGCCACAGGATTCTGATTTTCCTGAGTATAGAAGCGTTTTAAGCATAATGGAATACTATTGCAGCTTAAAGTCTGCGGATAAGAAGGAAGCATTAGATATAATACATACTGTTGGACTTGATGATGTTAAAAATACCAAGATAGCAAAACTGTCGCATGGTATGAGGCAATCTTTAAGCCTGGGTCAAGCCTTGATTGGCAATCCAAAAGTACTGCTCCTGGATGAGCCTTTTTCAGGGCTGGATCCAGTGATAAGAAACAAAGTTAGAACTGTAATCAAACAATACGCTGGAAAGTCCACAATCCTGATATCATCTCATGATCTTAATGAAATTGAAAAGGTTTGTGACAGGATCGGTATAATTAAGGATGGCGTTTTGGTTTTGGAAAGCAAACTTAGCAAGAAAAAGAAAATTTCTCTGGAAAAAGTATTTCTTAAAGCAGTAGAATAACTATTCCATATTAAAAAGTTTTGAGTAAATGGTCTTCCATTCTTTATTAATTTGGGATATGGAATTTGGCAGTGTTGAGCATACGCTTCCGCATCTTTCACAATCGGCATACTTACCTAATGTACATAACTCCTTTCGGCTGCCATCTGAATAGTAAGATGCTGTTAATCCTTTAATATGCTTTTCTTTGCACCTCTGAACCTTATTTTTATTGTTTTTTCTCTTAAACATTTCAATCTGCTCTCTTGTTAATAATATGAAATCTCCATATTCTTTCTTTAAATTCAGCAATTTATCTACAACCTTATCCCTTAGTCCCCATTGAAGCCAGTAGTTGTTTTGTTTGTTAGTAAATGGTGTTGCAAAGTTAAAATAAGCCCCTCTTACAGAAGTTTTTATCCAGGTTTTTACAATTTTTTCTGGTTCGTCTTTATTTAGGTTATTGATTGTTGTAAATGTAAAAGCATTTTTATTGTTGTAAAAGTTTAAATAAGCTTTTTTATAAACACCTTTTCCTCTTATTCTATCATGTATTTTTTCATTGCCATCAATGGACACTCCATACAAAAGTTTCTGAATTTTTGGCGGTACAATAGTGCCGTTTGTTACAGTCCAATTTATTGGGATATACCTAGAACATAGCTTGAGCACATCTGGTCTTAACAGAGGCTCTCCACCTAAGTATATGCAATACAATACTCCTTGTCTTTTAAAATTTACAAATAATTTCTTAATATCTTCTAACTCTAATTCCGATTTCTTAGGGAAATTTTTCCAATAACAGAAAGGACATCTTAGATTACATCTATTTGTAACATCAAAACTAATGGCTATTGGTTTTCTAAAAATTCTTGATTTTATTAAGCTATACACAAATCCCATCATACTACAATATAAAGACCTAATTAATAATACTTACTAAAAGACCTGCTTAGTTTTTCCCTTTCAATGATTAATAAGCTTTAAATAGATTAATCTATATTCAATAATAATGGTTGAACAAGGGCTGGTTAATTATATTCAACAAAACATAGCAAGAGGCTATGATATTAATGCAATAAAGGCTCATCTTATTAATTATGGATATCAACCTGCTATGGTGGATGAAGCAATTAGCTATATATATAGAGCTCCTGAGGTCAAGCATGTAATTCATTTTTCTCCCAGCGCTCTTATTGCGATAGTACTTGTTTTAGTGGGTGTTGGAGCCTTAATATCTGCAATAATATATCTAGTGCCCAAAGAAAACACTCCAAAACAGCTTCTTGATGTGAACATTAAAGCTCAGGATACAAATGTTTATCCTGGAGACATTTTTAGGTTTAATGTTGAACTTTTTAATCTTGGTAATTTGAATAGGTATGACATAACATTGAAATATGAAATAAAGGATTCTAAGACTAGTGCTATATTGACCACAAAAACAGAAACAGTTGCAATTGAGACTGGAAAAAGCCTGAACGCTGAGATAAACATCCCAACTAATTCCGAAGTAGGGGATTATACATTGGAAACAACTGCAAAATACCAGGAGAAAACAGCAACAAGCTCAATCATAATTAGGATAGTAAAAAAAGAGGCAGAATCAACGTGCACAGATGGTGTTAAAAACCAGGGTGAAGAAGACATTGACTGCGGCGGACCATGCAATTCATGCGCAACATGCTCTGATGGAATCCAAAATCAGGGAGAGACTGGAATTGACTGCGGTGGGCCTTGTCCAAAATGTTTAGAGTGCAGCGATAACAATGAATGCACTAAGGACTTAATAGTAGATGGTGAATGCAAATTTGAGGATATTGTTCCATGTTGTGGCAATAAAAAATGCGAAGATGGAGAAAGCAGCCAAACATGTCCTATAGACTGCAAAACCGGAGACATGTTTGAAGGTAAAACGATCTGGGAAAAGCTGGACTTAATCCAGCAAATAAGCAAAAATGATCCTCAAGCTGCTGATAAATATTGCAGTGAATTGGATGATGCAGCATTTAAAGACCAATGCTATGCCAACATTGGTGGTGAAACTGGCAATAAAAGATTCTGCGAAAAAATTAATGAAGAAAGATTGAAGGATAAGTGTTATGCAGATGTTGCAAAGAAAATCGAGGACAGCTCAATGTGCGCAGAGATTAGCCAGCCAAGCAGGGCAGATTCATGCTATATGAATTTTGTCATGGATTATAAGCAGTATGAGCTTTGCGACAAGATAACAAATAAGTATCTAAAGGATTCCTGCAATTTGCTAAAAACATCGTAACTGGGTTCACATTATATATCTGAGGACATTTTTTATCTTGTATTTTATACCATATCGTTGAAATAAAGTCTTAAACTCTTCTGTATGTTCTAAAGGCACTTCAATAACGCACCTACTTATTTGCACTCCTTTTCTAATTTTTAATAATCCTTTCTGGCCACGCCTTCCCTTTAAGGCATAATAAAGCATCTTTTTTTGGGAGTAAGATAGATTTGATAACGAATATTCAAACAAAACAGAAATAGAGAAACCAAATAGCTCATGCAGATATTTCTTATGGATAAGTGAAAATCCTTCAGCCAATATTGCCTGTCTGGCAATGAACCCGACATCCATGAAATCAGTTAAATCTATTACCTTAACATCAACTTCACAATTCAAAAAGTCAAGCTGTCTTTTGAATTCTTCGGCATACTCTAATTTTTTATTAAGATTTTTTTGATCCCTAAGAATCACACCCATATCTAAGTCATTAATTTTTTCTTTACCCTTCACTAAAGAACCATAAACAACTATATCAAAAATTTCTCCAGACCTGAACTTTCTTATTTTAGAGAGTAATTTTGGCGATGTCAATAAGTCTTTTAAGATCATTCTCCAATACACCTACATATTCTTTGTTTAGCTTGATTCTATAACTTTGCCGATAAACAGGAAAATCCTTGTTTAGGATATGATAAATCGAGGGATATTTAGATTTTAATATTGAAAATCTCTCTGTATGATTTTTCGGTATGAATCCTTCCTTTCCTAGAATAAAAAGATCAGCTGCAACTGCCTTAAATAAAAGAGTTACAGCAGAATTATAGGAGCCAGATTCAGCTGATTTAGCTGTTTCGGTGGAAAACTCCCTAATATTCTGCAACAAAATTTCACTGCTGCTCATGGTTACAATATGTAACCAATAAGACCTATTTAAACCTTTTGGTTCTTTTGAGTAACCAATAAGGATGTTTAATTAAATTTGGTTACTTAGAGTAACCAACATATAACTAATTTTAAACAGGTGCTAGTCAGGTAGAAATAGACTGGTTTCACCCAACTTAAGAAAATCTGATAAAGTGGTGAGTGATATCTCCCATTTATAATTCAGATTTCAGCCTTTAAAATACTGCAAGACATAACTTTGCTGATTGATGTTTGGTGTTTGAACAGCTACATCTCTGCATCCAATATAGTAGGTGTGATTTCCAGGTATTCCTGCTAAATTCTTGGAACATAAATATTTATCCCCGGAAGCAACGCAAGGCAAGTCATTTGTCATCGCTTCAAATTTAAATGGAGAAGAATCATATTTACACACAGATTCTTTATCTAAAAGCAGGGTTAATTGAACTGTATCTATATTTACATTTATTTGTGTGTTATTATTTTTTAATATCCTATCATTTGTGATGTTTATAATATAAGTGCTTTGAAGGAATACCATATTAGAATATTCCTCATGGGCTACACTAAAATTTGTGGATTCAACTAAGTGGAGGACGTACTGATTTGTAGCTGGAGGCTGGTCTGCACACTTAATATAAATGCTTTGGCTAGCTCCAGAGACAGGAATCGTATACTTGCATTCATATAAACCGTTATTAAAATCAAACCATGACAATGCACAATCCATTGTGTAAGGCATAGAGCTATAGGCATCATCTGCCCCTAAAGAGAATTTGCAGATAGAGGGCTCATTCAAAGATATTTTTAAATCGAATGGGTCTGTAACCAAACTGGCATTTGGGGGAGTAATGTTCATAAGTTGAGGGGGTTCCTTATCTTTTGCCACTGTATACTTGATAAAAAATTCAGCACTATTTTCATTCCCTGACTGGTCCCTGCATCTTACAAAAGACACTATGTTCTTCATAGTTAGCTGAACCATCATTTCATTCAATAACTCTCCTGCTCCCTCTTTTAATTGTTTTGCTTTTGGCATGATGTCTGTCCTAAACATATTTAATGCCCAGTCTATCTGGCTTGTATCCTGGCCTAATTTATCTGCAAGTTCTTTTGCGCCACTGGCTAAGGTCTCAATCTTGTTCTGAATCAAGTCTAGATCTATGAAACTAAACAGATTTGTAAATCCGCTAAGCTGCAATATTAAACTCTCAATATCATGCAAGGATACAACAGTTATTTCCGTAGTATAAGTTGTACTAAAAGGAGGGCTTGCTCCAAATGAAGGTATCTGCCCATAATTTAAAGCTGGAAGAGGGCTTAGCTTGCATTGCGCCGGTTCTGACAGATTCAGAGTTAACTTCAGCTTTGAATAAGGCTGAATACCATCCTCTCCTGAGTCATCATCATTGCAGGAATTACCATTACAAATCCTTACACCTTCCATATCTAAAAGGTAATCTGGCTGCATTGTATAATTGCCTGCTATGTTCTCATAACCCAAGATTCTTGGGCCGGTCGTATCTTCCCCTATTTTATCAGTACAGCTACCAACACCTGTTGTTGAATTAACAAGGTAACTGCACTTAGTTCCTAAACTTTTACATCTGTACTCTGTACAAGGCTTTGAAGAATCCTCACTGCATTTTTCGCAATCGCTTCCTGTAAGGGGGGCTTCCCAGGGCCTGCAGATTTGGGGTATAAACACTGTCTTGTCAAATTCACAATTACCTGTAGGAATCCCAAAAGCACAATCGCAAAAATCGCATATGTCCCATTTGGAAGCTTCCTCAACAAAAGCGATAGCTCCATCCAGCATTGCTAAATAGTTACCCTGAGGATTATCAAACTCTTGTCCGTTTAGTAAACCTTGATTTCTTTTATCAAGCGGCAATTCTAAGCGATTGTCAGATGAATCTGCCCTTTCAGGCCAGCCATCTTTTAAATATATATAATTCCTGGGAGTTTCCAAAGTAGGTAGATCCCCCCCTATTTTATCAGCTATATTTCTGTACCTCCCACAGTCTCCCTGAAAATAACAATACTGAATTACTTTCTCTTCCCAGACTAAAGGACAAGCAAATCCATCACATCTCCTCCATTCATTTGCAACATTACACACCTGTTCTGACTGACCTATCCAAAATCTAAAACCAGGTGGAACATCTGGATGACAACCTCTATCTGTCCTTTGCATAGCATAGGAGGGGTGGGAGGCATTAACTAGCCAATCATCCCATTTACAATCTCTTTTTGATGCATCTTCACAAGCAACCTTATTTTTTTGTTCTGCGCAATCCTGCCACCTATTTACCCTGCAAACAGCTTTTTTGGGTGTTGAACTGTTATCCTCTGTGCACAGTTCCTCCCTAAAATCCCTGCATTCAGTATCATAAATCCTGCCGTCAATACATGTCTGCTTGTAATGCCTTGAGCCAACATAATCATAGCCATTTCCCACAATACTGTCATATACGCACCAGGATTCTCCATTGGTGTGATTGCCGCAACTTCGGCAGTTAGTGCACCCATTAAGGTAGCTGGATGGGGACTCGCATTTTGGCACAGTGGAAGAAACACCACCTAAACTTGTACAGAGACTTATATCTGAATTTGCATAACAATTTCCGTCAGGCATATTGCAGTAAGGATTGGGCACTTCCACCTGAGATGGAAAACCGATTAAGGAAACAGTATCTTTACCCTGAATAGCAAAATTAAAAGCATACTCTTTTTTTGTTTTCGTGTTATATTTCTTTAATGAATATACTGTATCTGGATAGGGTTTATGCTTTTCTATTTGAACCTCTCCTCCAGCATTCCTCATCCATTCATCTTCATCGAAATAACCTTGGGAAATCTCATTGTTTGTTATATTAACAGCCAAATCATATAGTTCCCCTAGATCGGATTTAATAGATGCCTGGTACTCTTTTATCTCTATAACAAAATCATTTTTTGATATCTTAATTGGATAGTTTAGCTGTATTTGGACTTCTTCAGATGCAATTGTTGTCTGTACATTCTTTGATCCCTCTATAACAGTATATCCCTTATTCCTAAATTGCTCAAGATGGATGCAATCATTCAATCCTTCTTTAATTTTACTATTCAGTTCATCTTGCATTCTTTTTCTAACTATTAATGAATTGACGCATCCTTTAAACTCATTATATTCACAAAAATAAGTATAATTGATTTTAAAATAATAAGGCTGCAAATCTGTGGAATTTAGATGGGTGACTGCATCAATATAGGGTGCAGATTCAATATATCCTATCCCTGGATATGTTGTGAATGAATAGATGCTTCTGTTTAAAGTCCCGCCTTGCCTGCCCAGCTCTTCTATTAGTCCCGTACTCTCCTTTATTATGCAATCCTGGATATAGGCAGCAATGGCGTTTTTTTCAACTGGAACTTCTATTATAGCTGTAGGCTCTATTTCTTTACTCTTCACAGAACTATTTTTAACATAGATAAGGATACCTCCTGCAATTAGAATTACTATGCCTATTATTATAAAAGCGCTAATTTGTGATTTCTTATTCATTTAGAGCCTCTTTTTTTAATAACTGTTTAATTCAAGATATTTAAAAGTTGTTATTTAATTCTGAGAAACTTGGCAACAATAAAAAAGTTTATAAAATACAAACTATATCATAAAAATAATGTCAAATATAGATAAAATTAAAGATATATTATTAATATTATCACTTATAAGTGTGTTTATTATTATTATAGGTGCTGCTGATAATAGCGGTGGTTCATCCTGTGGTTGTGGTAATTGTGGTTGTGGTAATTGTGGTTGTGGGGATTGTGGGAGTTGTGGGGATTGTGGTTGCGGTGATGTGAAAGATACCCAAGGTGATGGCAGCGAACAGACTGAGGCCGCAATAACACCTGAAGAGACAGTACCTGAACCTCCTCCATCTATTTGCAAGGATAGGGAGCCTTTTATAGATAGACCCGTTTCTGGTACTAAATCCCCAGGAGCTACTTTTAATACATATACATATTCATACAGCATTACAGCCTGCAATGGGGATTTTGCATATGATATCTATTTAAAGGGATTCAAGAGATTAAAATGTGAAAGCGGCGCTGTTGCTTATGAACATTCCAAGTCCAAATCTAACTCAGTTACATCACCAGATGACTATACCCTTATCTGCATATACAGTCCTTCTATTGGTGATGAGTGCTCTCCATTAAGCTAATGGACAGCTCCTTCAGAAACCTTCTCAACCTTAATCTCTTCTTTCTCTGTCTTTAAAACCTTATCGTTGAAGAGAACCTTGCCTTCCTTAACTTTTATGCATAACTTAGAAAACTGTTCAATATTAATCTGATTTTTATCTAGGTCAGCGTCCTCAATAGTTACAGCATCTCCAGAGTCAGACTTATCTGCATAAAGTATACCAACCTGGTTATCTTTTTCTCCTGCCAAAAGCATGCCCTGACTTAACTTACCCTTTAATTTGGCTGGCTTTAAATTACACACAACAACTATTTTTTTGTTCAACAATTCTTCTTTCTGGTAATGCTCCCTTAATCCAGCCACAATCTGCCTTTGCTCTGAACCCAGATTGACCTTAAGGATGAATAATTTGTCAGCCTCAGGGTGTTCCCTAATTTCAACAACCTCTGCAACCCTTAAATCCAAAGGAAATATTTCTTTTTTAGCCTCTTTGAGCTTCTCTACCAATATTTTTTCTTTTTTTATTTTTTTATTTTTAAAGTTAAAATTGATGTCATTCCATTTCAAATCCTTAAGGCCCAGCTGTTTCTGCAATTCATGGGAAACACCTGGAAGGATTGGGGCTGCAACTATTGCAAGGTTCTTAGCGATATTTAGGCAGAGCCCTAAAACCTGCTGTGCTTTCTCTTTGTCTTCATTGATTAATTTCCATGGCTCTTTTTCCTGAAAATATTTGTTTCCCAGGGAAGAAATAGCTAGGATGTTTTTGACAGCCTCAAGTGTATTAACATCAACATAACTTTTCTTTATTTGTTCTACCCTTTCACTAATCTCATTGATAATACTTTCATCATCATCAATCTCTTTTATCTGTCCATTAAAGAATTTGTTTGTAAAAGATATTGTCCTGTAACAGAAGTTTCCGATGTTTGCAACCAATTCATTATTAATACTGTCCCTAAAGTCATCAAAATCAAGATTTATATCAGACATCTTTTTTGAAAGAACCTTAGCATAATAGTATCTTAGATATTCTGGCTTGTATCTATTCAAAAATTGCCTTGCAGTCATGAAAGTACCTCTTGACTTTGACATTTTTTGGCCCTGAACTGTGAGAAATCCATGAGTTACGATATACTCTGGCAATTGAAGATCAGCTGCAGTCAGCATTGCCGGCCAGAATAAATAGTGAAAGTATATTATATCTTTCCCGATAAAGTGAATTATTTTGCTTTTATTCCATTCCTTTTCTGCCTTCTTGACATCCAAACCTAGAGTATTGGAAAAAGAAGAGATATAGCCTATAGGGGCATCAAGCCAGACATAATAATATTTGTCTTTTTCTCCAGGAATATTAAATCCAAAGTAAGGGCCATCCCTTGAAATATCCCAATCTCTCAATCCTTCTTTGATCCAGTTAAGAATAAAGTTAACTATCTCTGGCTGTAAATTTTTGTTCTCATTTAGCCATTTTTCCAATATGCCTGAAAAGGTACTTAACTTAAAGAAATAATGATTTGAGAGTTTCCTTATTGGTGTATTATGGCAGATAGTGCAATAAGGATCAACTAAATCAACAGTGGCATATGCTGCATTGCATTTCTCACAGACGTCTCCATACTGATCTTCTGCTCCGCATTTTGGGCATTTGCCTTTAACATATCTGTCAGGCAGGTTCCTTTTACAATGTTCACAATATGTTACTTCTACCTCTTTAGTGTAAATAAATCCCTTTTTCTTAGCCCTTTCAAATATCAGATCCGAGAAATATTTGTTCTCTTTGCTGTTTGTGGTATAGTAAGAGTCAAACTTTATTAAGAAATCTTTGAAATCCTGCAGATGCTCCTTATTATATTTGGCAATCAATTCCTCTGGTTTTATCTTCAACTGCTCTGCTTTTATTGCAATTGGAGCTCCATGTGTATCATCTGCACAGCAATAAACTACATCTTCCTCAACCAGCCGGAGAAACCTTACAAATATGTCTGTCTCAATGTATTCCACTAAATGCCCGATATGAATGCTTCCGTTTGCATACGGCAATGCGCTTGTTACAATCGTTTTGATTTATATTCACCTTCTAATTGATTTGTTGCGTATCAGACAATCAATATTTTTAAAAAAAGATATTAAGTTTAATCTCTAATCACTTAAAGGACAACCAAAGGATAGCAATTTCATTTTAGTCATCTTTCAAATCTCCTTTTTTCTTAATATCCTTCATCTTCTTTGTGATGCCAATCTTTTCCTGGCATTTGCCACATGAGAAAACATAAGCTGGAACCCCCTGGAAATTTATTCTTTTATACACTGTGGTTGCTTCTCCGCTGTTATTGCAATGAGGACAGGTATATTTTACCTCTACTTTAAGGAGTGCATCTGCCTCTTCCATTGAAACCTGATGCTTGCAAGCCGGGCATTCGTAGTAAGTTGCTTTCTTATCCACCTTTCCTCCTTTTTTTATTGGTTTGCCTAGCCTTCCCTTTTTGCAGTTAGGGCATTCTGGTCTGTATACCCATGCCATTGCTTTACCATTTTCCCCAAATGTCCTGTTAGTAAAATACAGACACTCGTCCATCGAAATTGGTTCCTTTAAAATTTTCAATCACCTCTATTCTGTTGTCGTAAACTCAGTCCCAGTTACCTGGAACAATCTTTTTGCGCCATCATCCCTTAACTCTGAATGAAGCGCTTTGCCGATAAATATTATATGATCTCCTGCATCAACTTCATCAACGACCTCACACTCTATAAAACCCACTGCTTCTTTTAGTCTTGGGCAGTCTATTTTTTCTGCCTCTTCCTTTATGATATTTCCCTCTTCAAACTTGTCCATGTGCTCTCCGCTGTGCCTACCGCAGAAAGCAGCCTGTTTTTCAAAACTGATTGAAACAAAATTTACAACAAATACCTTGCTTTGCCTGATTAGTTTTGCGCTAAAACGGGATTTTCCAATTGCAATCGCATACATCATTGGCTCAAAGCTGACAGGCATGTGCCATGAGAGAGTTATGATATTGTCTTTAGTAACTTCTTTCCCCAATATTGAGACCTTTCCTCTCATGGATACCAATATTGTTTGTCTTGGGTTTGTTATAGCAGGCATTTTAGTCTTTACTGGTGTTTCCGTTTTCTTTTTTTGGCAGCCAATCCATCTTTAAGGCGTAACCTACTGTATTAACCGTATTCTTGCCAAGCTGAACAACCCACACGGAAAATTTGCCTAAAAAAGACCTCCTGTCTTCAGGTTTATTCAGATTCAAGTTGTAGCTTGTGGCTATAATAAATCCGCCTATTACCAAAAAAATTAATATCAATGCAAAGATTTTCATTTTAAGAGGCGTAATATGCAGGTGTTTTTAAAGTTTTTTGTCTATTAAATTTTTTAGTTTGTCTATAACAATATTTAGATCAGCTTTTTTATTCTCCAAGTAGATCTTATCTATGGGTTTTCCCTCGTATGAACTTTTATTTCTTTTTACCCTTAAATCATCAAGGAGGGCAATCTCATTATCCGAAAATATATTATGTTTGGACAATTGCTCTATCATCTCTTTATGGGCTCCATCTCCAGTTGTTTTAAGCCCGTCTAAAAGAAGCAGAGATATTATTAATTCCTTGATTATCTCGTAATAATTTTCTGCTACTATTGTGGAAAATTCAGATGTTTGTATCGTGGAAACAAACTTCTCTCTGCCCTCGATAAGATTTAGTATCGATTTTACTTTTTCTTTATCAGGAGTCACTTTGATTATCATCGCTAAAACACCTTCAAGTATCCTTTAAGAATAACGCCATTTATTATGTTGTTCTTTAATTCCTTTGAAATACTATTAATCTCTGGCTCAAAAAATAAATGGATGGTTTTACCAAATTTTTTCTCAAAAGGTTCTATCTTTGTATTGCCTTCCTTTCCTAAAATAAATAGATCTATATCAGAATCCTCGATAGATTCCCCTTTTGCGTAGCTTCCATAGAGTATTATTGCAACAGGAGAAAGAGTTTCCCATAAATAATCTATCAATCCTGAGCTATGAAGTTCATAAATGATACATATCTTCTTGTATAAAATAAAGTCTTCATTTTCCCTTGAAGCCTTATAGAATGGAATCCCTCTTTTAATATAGCTCTTTATTAAAGATTGCTTCTCAAATTCTTTTAGATAGGCCATTACTGAAGGTGGGGATATCTTGCTCAGCCTGCTTAACTCCCTAAGCCTAAAACTATCTGTGGGGGAGTCCATAAATATCTTCAATAGTTTATATTTGTTATACTTTTGTAACATATGTTATAATAATATAACATTTGTTAATAAATCTTTCGTTTTACAATCTCTTAACTTCAATGCTCACTGCATTGCATTCCACCCTTATATATCTAGGGCACAGTGTAAATTCATAGTGATTTCTGTTACAGTATTCAATGATCTTATTCTTTTCTTCAATAGAACCATACTTTACAACCACATTTATTCCTTTATTGTTTCCATGAATAATATCAAATTCTTTTAAATCCATCTTTATTTTTTTGTTTACTTTGTCAAATAACTCATATCTCTTTGATAAATTGTTAAGATTTTTCAATAAATCTCTATATCTGGACTGGTCAAAAGAATCTGTGTTGAATATTTCCTTTGGAATCTCAAAATATTCTTTATTTTGAGCTGATAAAAATCCGCCATAACCTAAATTAACTGGTTTATTCTCACCAAAAGATGCCAGGCAATAGTCAGCATATTTTCCAGGGATTTTTCTACCAATTATTCCCGTCATATCTAAAATAACTGTTACCTTATGTTTGCTGCATATTTTATATACCTCTTCAATTGGTTGCTCTGCAAAATAACCTGCTGGATCAGAATATATGATACAATTAGCTTTTGGTGCTTTTTCTTCTAGGTCCTTTAGATCAATAACACCAAAATCAGTTTCCAGTTGAACAGGAATCAACTCAAGCATCTTGGCATATTTTTTATAGGTGAACCAGCCACCCTGGTCAGGAATAAGAACTATTTTTTTGTCCAACTGAAGCTTTCTTGCACAGTATAGCGCAGCAAAAATGGCAGTATTGCCCCTGGATGTAAGTTTAATATAATCGTGGCCGGATAAACTATTAAGTTTTTGTTCTATTTCTTGTTGCATTTTTTCAAGAAGAAGGTTATCATATATAAATATTAGGTATCCAAAAAATTCAATGTTTATTTATTGTTTGAATGTAAGATAATTATTAGAATTAATGGAATGCACATCACTATTATAGTTTACCCTTAGTTAGAATTCATATTTTTTAATAATATTAAATGGGTCCTTATCTATTCTATTGTTTATATATTCATTTGAAAAACCGCCTATAATATCCTCTAATGAATTTCCCATAGTTGAATCCGAAGGGATATAAAATTTACTAGGCCCTGTTTGTTGGCTTGCTAATTGAAGAGATATAGATCCTTCACGGACAACTATCTCTACTGCTGGCTTTTTTCTCCACCAATTCTGTGTTGCAAATGATTCAGGAACATATAAATCACCTCTCTGAACAAACCCCTGCACCACTCTGGTGTTTGGAGAACGAGCATGAATTACTTCACCATATGTGGCTGTATCATATTGTACGTTAACATCTCCTTTAACAATATGAAAGATGCCCTCTACGTTTGGATCTGAAAGTGTGACATTAGCTTCATTTGCCTTAAAATGAACTTTTGGAAATCCTGCAATATAGCAGTCTCCAGCTAAAACCAATTCCAGAATATGTTCCCTGTTTTCATGACCAACAAGCCCTAATTTCATATACCTTCTATCCTGCCAAAAAGTAACATGTCCATCACCTACATAGAAAACATCTAGTACCTTAGAAAAATATGCATTAGGGTAATTTGAGAAGCTTCTGCCAAATTCCCTTTGCTTTTGTTCAAAGCGTCTGGCTGATTCCTCAATCACTTCACGAAAATGAGGTATTTCTTCAGGAGGGAGTCCAGCTGCCTGAGCTGCCATGTTGCTCATCTCTGTAACAAGCTGTTCTTTTGTTGCATCAGATCTCGCTCTCTGAAGCCTTTCCTTAAGTGCAGTAAATTCTGGGAATTTTTCAGCTGTTTTTTGTTCCACTTCGGCCTCTTTTTTCTGAAGCTCTAACTTGATTAGCATTATTTCAGAAAGTTTTCTTGTCCTGTCTCCTTTATGGGTTATATAGCCATCAAAATCAGTCTCTAACCGGCAAACCTCGTCATAATGCCTCCTGCGGCTGTGCTGCGGCCCAAGTTTTCCTCCATCATCAAGAAGGATTTCAGCAACGTGGGCAAGTGATTTAAACGCTGATTCTGTTTTTTTTGGATCAGGATCGTTAGGATGCTTATCCGGGTGAAGCTTAACTGCAAGTCTCTTGTAAGCATGGTCTATCTCATCAGGGGATGCATCTCTACTTACACCTAAAAGAGTATAATAACCCCAGGGAGTATGCAATAGTTCTATACCTTCAGGAGCACCAAATGTTATATCTCCAAATTCCAGTCTTCTTACTAAATCGCTCATAGCTAAGAAGAGATTTAAAAGGATTTATAAATTTTTTCTTCATAGCAACTATATAGTGGTGATTTAATAATAGCTATTTTCTGGAAGCTGATTAGGTTTAATAAAATATCATAAATCTTAATGAAATATACAATTTTTAAGGTAAAATATTCAGGACGTTTATCATACAATAGAATTAAATTTTATTCATTAAACAGTAAGATTTATATCATATTCGCTGTCTACATAGGCTTAAAATGGGCTACTACGATGAAATCTCAGAAGGTTATGAAGAGCTTCACAAAGAGGAGCAGCTAAAAAAAGTTGAACTCATAAAAAAATATCTTAAGGTAAATCCCCATGATAAACTGTTGGATGTAGGTTGTGGAACTGGCCTCACCACAGAGCCATGGCTATGTAAAAGATATGGCATAGATCCTGCTCCTAAATTGCTTTCAAGGGCAAGACAAAAGGATGACATTGAATACAAACAAGCTCCTGCTGAATCCATTCCATATCCAGATAATTTCTTTGATATTGTAATATCAATCACTGCAATACAAAATTTTAATAATATTGAAAAAGGATTAAAAGAAATAAAAAGAGTAGGTAAAAACCTGTTTGTTTTGAGTTTTTTTAAAAAATCTGATAAAAAGGAAAAGATTATTAATAACATTAAAATCCTGTTTGAAACTGATAGTGTAATAGAAGAAGAAAAAGACATTATCTATTTTGTCCATAAGAGGAGCGATTAAAATGAGACCTGATGCAAGAATACCTCAAATAAGAATGGAAATTACTAGTGCAGTTGAAAGGATTCAGACACAACAATAAGGAGGATATATTTCAGAAGAAGATTTAGGTAGTAAGTGCGGCTGCACACTAGACATACTATCCGTTCTAAAGGACACAGGATTTCTAAAGCATAAAGAACTAGGTTATTCAGTTAATATAGTGGAGTACAATCTAGATAGAGCGGTTGCTACTTACATACGTATGACACAACCTATCAGCTCTGGTGATCAAGAAGCTGCACAGTTAGTTGGGTCTCAAAGTGGAGCCTTGCCGGATACTGATTAAACCTCTAATTTGATTATTAAGAAAAAGATATTCTTTGCATAACAGTAATCTTTATATAATTCAGACTATTATCATAATGTATGGGAGAGCAAGAGGATGCTATCAATAAACTGGCTGAAACGCTTCTTAAGGCAGGTCTGGCCTCAAACTGGACAATGGCGCTGGAAAGGGCAAAAGCGTCATTTGGGGCTGAAGAAATCCTAAAAAAGGTTCAAAGCTCTGGAAAGGATCCCATTTTAAAAGAAAATAAAACAGTTAACGACTTATTAAAAGAAGTGTCTGAAGAATCTCCTGAAGAAACCCAAAGCTCTCCAAAACCTGTTCTGAAAACTGAAACTCAGGAACCAGTCAATCCTACAAATATTGAAGAAAATAGTGAAAAGATTGAAATAAGTGAATTCGAAGACCTTGATGAGGAAGAAGAGAAAATTTCTGAAGAAGAATAATCTTGGAGTCTTATATAAATTACTTTTGAATCTTCCAGACCAATAAGGTTATAAATAGGTGAGTTCCTGTTATATATTTTAAAAATAGTAAAATTTATATACTACTTTAGAATACTAACATAATATCAATTAATTTGGGGGTTGCTAACATGAAAAAAATATGGATGATAAGTTTATTTTTATTTGTAATTATGGCTATTAGTTGCCTTGCTCTTTCTGTATCTGTTTCTGATCTAACGATCGGCTCTGATACTAGTTTAAGAAGCAATCCGGATGCCGAATCAACTACTGACCAAAATGTCTATGAGCAGGCTCCTACATTTATGATTACTAATACACTAAATCAGCCAGTGGACATAACAGATGTCACATTACCCTTTGCTGACCCAAAATATGACCTTAGCATACCAGGCATAACATTCCCAATTCATTTGGATGCCGCTAATTCAACAGGAATAAAAACTATACAGATTACAGTAAAGGGTAAAATACCAAAGGATTTACCATCGTATTTTGAAAATAATCCGACCCAGCTAAAGGTGAACTTGGGGAATATTGTAATAAAAAGCGCAGTCAATGGGGTATCACAGCCAGATTACCCACCTATCCCGCTTTATGTTCAGGCTAAAAACTTTTTAAGAATTGGAAGAATCTATATCCAGGTCAATGATGGGGCTAAAAAAAGTTTCCAATCGGGTGATACATTAAAAGGCCTTAAACCTGGTGACAAGCTAATAATATCAGTAAGGGCTGACAATAAGTATACTGATAATGACCCAGAGAATCTTGATTTCTCAAATGCCGATATATCTATAGAGTCAGATAGCGAGCTTGGCATTGATGATAGTGATACTGTTGATGTAAGCGCCGGTACCACAGAAGAGGTTAAATTTCAGGAAGTTGACCTAGCAGATGATGTAAAACAAGGAAAATATGACATGACTGTTACCCTATCTGGCGAGGATGATAATGGGGCATTACAGGGAGAACAAATCAAGATGGCATTGAGGGTTGAGAAGCTAAATGATGAAATCGCAATAACAGACTACACAAGCGATACAGAGTTAACATGCGACCAAACATCATTTGAAATTGGTTTTACCTTAATGAATATAGGGAGCTCAGATCAATCAGCTGCTGCATTTAGGATAATGAGCCCACAGTTCGCGTATGAAAAAAGGCAGACAGATATAGAGCTTAACGAAGGGGATGAAGAGTCGTACAAGTTCACAATACCAGTGCCTAGTGACATTACACCTGGAGTAAAAACAATAAATATTATATCGTATTATGATACAACCCAGGAAAGCCATACAGAATATGTTACAGTAACGGTTCCTAATTGCCAAGCAACACCTACCCCTACACCCACACCTACCCCAAAAAAAGAACCAGTGCAGCAACCGACTGCAGAAGAACAGCCAGTTGAAGTCCAACCAGGTCAAGGTAGCCAGGATAATGTGGTAATTGCTGGAGAGGGTGTTACACAAACAACAGAGCCTCAGTTCATGGGATCTACAACCTATCTTGTAGTTTTAGTGCTCGCAATAGTTATCACATTGGCATGCATAATTATTTTGGTTGTAGTTTTATTAAAAGTCAACAAACCAAAAATATAATTTTTTTATTTCTTTTCTTTATCGTTTGTTAGATATGTCAGAATATACTTTGAGCTTATGATTTGGCTATCTTATTCTTTCTAGTGTATATTATCGAAAAGTGTATTTTCAGTATATATTCCAAACTTCATAAATGTATAAATACAAGTACAACTTTATAGTAGTATTATAATTTTATTATTATAAAATAGTACTAATTCGCAGGGATTTGGGGGTGTTTTTGATGAGAAAGATAGCGATTCTCATACCTTGTTTCAATGAAGAAGAGGGAATAGGATATGTTCTTGATGAAATCCCAAGAAAAAGATTGGCTGATCTAGGCTATGAAACTGAAATATTAGTTATTGATAATAATTCTAAAGACAGAACAGCTGAGGTAGCAAAATCAAAGGGAGTTAGAGTAATTAAGGAAATAAAGCAGGGGAAGGGCTATGCCATTATAAATGGATTCAACAACATACCTAAAGATACGGACATAATAGCCATGATTGATGGGGATAATTCTTATGATATTAAAGAGCTGCCAAGGTTGCTGGAACCGCTGGAAAACAATTTTGGGGATGTTATTGTTGGAACGAGGCTTCATGGCAGATTACAGAACAGCTCTATGAGAAGCCTTAACAGATGGGGCAACTGGCTGTTTACTTTTTTAGCAAGAGTGGCATACAAAACCAATGTAACTGATGTCTGCTCTGGTTTTTTTGCATGGAAAAGGCAGGTAGTGGATGATTTAGTTAACCACCTAGAATCAGATGGATTCTCAATAGAGATGGAAATGATTACGAAGATGGCCAAATTAGGGTACAGTTGTTATTCAGTGCCAATCTCATACAATTCAAGGAATGGTAAATCTACTCTGAGGCCTTTTCAAGACGGTGTGTCTATACTGCATGCCTGGGTGAAAAATTTGGGTTGGAGACCTAAAATGTTAGTAGATGAGAAAATCGACGCATTAGACCAAACCGAGCAAGTCAATAAGAACTGGTTGTCTGATAGGAGCAATTGAACATGAGTCAGCGCAAAGTAGTTGTATTAGGTCTTTGCACACCAGGAGCAACAATTCTCCGAAACCTATCCAGAAATGGATATAAAGTCTGGGGTGCTACAGAAGATATAAATCATGAAGGCCTGCATTCCAAATACGGCCAGAAGATTATTTCGCCTGATTGTCAGCATGATTTTTCCTCCTGGCTCCAGTTTATGAAGGATCTCTCCAGGGAAATCAAAGACAAGCCAGTTCTTATTCCAACTGGGGATAAATATATTGTTGCGATTGAAAAATGTATAGAAGAACTTCTACCATATTATCGTATGCACCAGACATTAAGAAGAATGCATACAAGTATGACATCAAAGATTGAGCAGGTGCAGCTGGCAAAGAAACATGGATTTCCACTGCCAAAATCAATGGAAATAAGAAATTGCGATGATATCGTATCATTTTATAGGAGTGTTGATGGCCCGATTATCTTAAAGCCAGAATTTTCCTACTTCTGGCATTGTGTTAAAGCAAATCAAGCATTAGATGGCGCAAAAATATTAGTTGCATCTTCAGAGGAGGAAGCCAAAAATATGTATGAGCGAGCGAAACCTTACAGTAAAAGGTTGCTTGCACAGGAAATGATTCCTGGATCTGATGACAATTTATTTTATTGGACCGGGATTATTGGAAGAGGCAAAAAATTAGGGGGAAGTATGGTAGGCAAAAAAATAAGGGTTGTACCTCCAATGAAAGGCTCTGCCTCATTTGTGCAGCTGGTAAACATTCCTAAAATAGAAACGCAATGCGAATATTTTCTAAAGAGCATCAGTTATAGAGGGATATGTGGAATCGAAGTGAAGTATGATTTTCGCGATAAAAAATACAAACTAATAGAGATCAATCCTAGGTACGGATTATGGGAAGACATAGGCATTCCAGTAGGTGTTGATTTAGCAAAAGAGGCAGTAGATGACCTATATGGAGACGTACCTATAAAAAAAAGACCGACATCTTTTAAGCAAAAGTGGGTTGCACTGCATAGAGATATTCCTGTGTATCCAGCGTATAGGAAAGCATCCAATTTGGGTTTCTTTTCCTGGCTGTACTCACTGAGACAACCTATTGTTGTAAACGATTTTCCGATTTTCACAGATATGCCGTATGCAATACATAATATAGGTGCATATATGTCACGCTTCCTTGAAAAAAGTTTCTTGTTGAGCAAACATAAAAGATACAGCGGAAAGTAGAAACCACAGTCAGAAGCGCGCAGCCTTACAGTTAAGCTGGATGATTAAAATGAACAGCATGTATAAAGAAGAATTACAGAAAGAAGCAGATTTCTGGGGTAAGATGGCTGAAGAAAGATGGAAAGGGGGTATACCTCTTACTATGGATTTTCAGCTAGGCACAAGATACAGGGTAAACAGAGAAGCCCTAGGTTGGGGTGATTATATCCAGGATCCTAAACTTGAAGGATTAACTCCTTTTGGCATTGCAAGAAAAAGAATTATTGAGTATGCAAAAAATACAAAAGGGGCAAATGCTCTAGATATCTGCTGTGGAGCAGGATTTCTTAGCCTGGAATTAGCCCGCGCAGGTAAAACCGTGGATGCTATTGACTGCAGCCAAAGAGAGATTAATGTTGCCAAGGAATACCAAAACAGTTTAGAAAAAAAACCATCTGGAAAAATAAATTGGATCATTGCAGACCTAAATCACATTAACCTTCCAAAAGAGAGATACGATGTCATCACAGCATGGGATGGTCTGCATCACATTATCAACATTGATAAACTCTGCAAACAAATCCAGGATGCATTAAGACCAGGAGGAATATTTCTTTTTAGCGAGAGGATCTGGGGAGGAAAGAAGCAAACCTTCAAGACAAAAATATGTAAAGGGCTTGAGACAACAGTCAATGTGTGCTTGCCACTTACATGGTCTTACAAGAAAAGGAGGGAGGATTTTAAAAAGATGGTCAAAATAATCTATCATGATTATTTCCTAAAGAGAAAAACTGTCTTCCAGGAAAACTATGATGGGGAGGAATTCATCTCGCCGTTTGAAAATGCCACTGGAAAAGAGATGCTAACAGCAATTGAAAAATATTTCAAAATTGGCAAAATAAGCTACTTTGGCGCATTTTCTGAAGAGGCCTGCAGGTCGCTAAATCTACCTCAAATAGCAAGGGTACCGGTAATCCTGTTCTTGTCATGGTTTGATTATTTGTGGGTAAAAACCAGATTGCTAGAAGGTAAATTAATAATAGGGTATGCCATCAAAAATTAGATCATCTGGAGAAATTTTACCTCATATGGTTGTAGGGAAATTTCCGCTGTATTGGCGCCTGATACCAAAAATTTCTTTTCATTCCTTAAGTCAAGTAAAAATTTTAAGCTGCCATTAGGGATATTTAATTCTATTGTATTAACCTTATCTTTTTTATTAACGAGCGTAACAAATTTTTCCCCCTCGTTCTCTGTTGCCAAAACATCTATGTCAGAGGACGACACTGTTTCCAGAATTGAAGAGCCTTTTTTATTATATTTTACAAATGATTTTTTCATGGTGTATACCGGGAATACTCTCCCATCTATATCCCACATTCCAAAGCCTCCATCCCTTAAGGTGGATGTGCCGGCATAGAACAGTTCGATAGATACCTCTTGGCTTTTTATTTGATTGATTAATGCTGATGCATACCAGCTAGCTGTAAATGGCTCGTCCAAACGTTCCATATATTGCGCCCTGGAATCTGAATTGTATTCGCTGTTGATAATCTCAATATTAGATTTGTTAGTTTGGATTGCGAGCTGTCTTAGGGCCAGGATTGAATCATAAAATAATAATGGAATATCGTTCATCTTTTTGGTTTCTCCGTAATCCGCAAATGAATTGAGTAAAAGCATATTCCCATAATGGTGGATTGAGATAAAATCTGGGTTGCTATTTGCCAAAAAAGATGCCATTCTTTTCATACCTACCAAAGAGCCGATTGCATAAGCCCCTGGAGGGCCGCCCACTTTCGCTTTTGTAATTGCCTTGATTTTCAAGTAGGTTATATTAAACATCAACGAGAATCTTGGAGGGTTTCCTTCCCACCATGCATCCTGATAAGGCTCATTCCAGACCTCAAAATACCAGTCATCAACATTGCAGGGCTTAGAATATAAATTCCCTACACAATTATTTTTGAAATGTTTCACCACTTTTTCCACATAATTGGCATAGTCATAATCATTTGAAGGTGGCGGGTTCCCATTGGCTTCTTGACCACAGGACTCAATACCATTGGCAAATACTACAAATGGAATGGCATTGGAATCCAAAACAGCATTAACATAATCATCCAAAAGAGTGAAATTATAGGTTTTGCCGTCAAAAGGCATAGAAGGATTCATATAACTGACACAGGATATCCAGATCCTGATATATTCGCTGCCGATATTTTTATTGAGGTTGTGAAACAAGGTATTCTGGGTAAATTCCATCCAGCTGTCTTCATTAGAGCCGTATCTTATCCCTATTTTCCCTATTTCTTTTCCAATATTAATAACAACTTTGCTATTGTTAAGAGTTTCCCTGTGTTCAGCTATTAAAAAGAATAATATTACTATTACGGGCACTAAAACTAAAGTGATTTTATAGTTCATTTTTGATTTAATACATTCTAGGGGATGATAGAAAGGCTTATATATTTATCGTTATTTTCTAGTAGATAATTAAAGTTAGCATTATTGAGGGGTAATGTTGTGCCAAATGAATTATTAAAAGCCATATTTGAAGACCATTTATATAAAAATACCCTGTGGTTAATAATCAGTTCAGTTACTGTAACAGGATTAGGATTCTTTTTCTGGGCTATAAACACGAGATTGTTCTCTTCAGAACAGATTGGTATTGCCTCCACATTATTATCATCATCTGGATTGCTTGTAGCGTTATCCCTGCTTGGTTTGGATATTGCATTTATGCGGTATCTTCCGAACCTGAAGGAAAAAAATGAGATGATTAACTCTTGTTTCTCTGTGGCTGGCATCACGGCTTTTATTTTGGGCATCATTTTTGTTCTCAATGTGCACTATTTTTTGCCAAAACTGACGTTCTTGAGAGAGAACGTTCTATTTGGATTTTTGTTTGTAATATTTGTTATTTTTGACCTTTTCTCCACATTAATAGGGTCTGTGTTTATTGCGTTAGGGAAATCAAAATTTGTTTTTATTAGAAGCCTAATCTTTAGCCTGTTAAAACTAGTATTTCCATTTGTGTTCGTGTCTCTTGGAGGGTATGGAATTTTCTCATCCTGGATGGTATCTGTTATAATATCCTTTGTTATAATCTTATTCTTCTTCGGACACAAGTTAAATTTTCAAATCCACAAAAATATTATTAAAAAAATACTAAAATTTAGTGTTATTAACTATATCTCCAATTTCCTCAGCCTAGCGCCTGGTGTCATATTACCCTTAATGATAACACATGTTTTAAACCCAACCATTACAGCATATTTTTATATTGACTGGATGATTGCTTCTATGTTGTACATAATCCCAACTGCAGTCTCTAAATCCCTACTGTCAGACGGTTCTTGGTCTAGGAATAATTTCAAGAATAAAGTGAATAAATCCATCAAATTTACGTATATTCTGTTGATCCCTCCGGTTATTCTTACTATAGCATTATCAAAATCACTCCTTCTATTGTTTGGGGCAGAGTACAGTTCAAACGCGTTTAGATTATTGCAGATATTTGCCCTGTCAGGTCTCCCTTTGGCAATTAATATTATCTATGTTACGATACAGAATGTGCAACATAAGATAAAAGCAGTTTTATTTACAAATTTTGTTATCATAAGCAGTACTTTGACTTTCAGCTACATATTCTTAAGCCATGGAGTTATCCTGGTTGGCTTTTCATGGTTATTTACTCAGGTTATTGTCGGGGCATTTGTTACGTATAAACTTATTAAAAATGGCTAAGAAAAATACAAGTTTGATACTAATTCAGATTCTAGTAGTGATAGTCATGGAGCTCTATCTAGTAGCAAGGTCAAAGGGATTACCTATATTCTTATTTTGGCCAATAATCTGGACCTTGGTAATCTTGACTTTTATAATTGCCCGTAAACTTCCGAGAAAGTTTAAAATAATTTCGCTGGCAATATTGTCAGTAGGAATCTCCGTCATACATTTGGTGGTTTTCCCGGAAATTTACCAAGCAGGCAGAGACTCTATATTTGAAGCTCAGTTTGCTTCAACGATAATAGAAAAAGGAAGATGGGATCCTACTTTAGGTACAGGATTTGCCCAGGATTATTATGGACATACTCCTGTTCTGCATTTTATCTTATCATTTGCTTCAATTACTACAGGCCTAAATACGATCATAATCATAAAATATTTCTTATTTATTATCTTTCGATTGATATTGACCCTAATCTCATTTATCATAATATCCATAATCCTAAAATATAATGAAAATAGTTCTTATCTTGCCACATTAATATTTATTGGTTCTTCAGGCATGGCTTTTGCAGGGGTAACAAGAAGATTTACTGCCGGCCTGTTTGTGGCTCTGGCGCTTTTCTCTATTTTGAAAACAAAGGATTCTTCTCAAAAGATGATTTGGAACATCTCATTCATGCTATTTTCTTTATTGGTTGTTTTAGCGGATCGCTCGGTTTCTTATTACCTATTGATATTCTTAGCGGGAGCTTGGGTATTTCATCTATTTTTGCGAATTGCAAAGGTCAAGGAACCGAACATGTACCCCAATATTCTTCCAAAATTAATATATTTTATTATTGTGTTTTTTCTATGGATGTTCCGCTCCAGGAGGGTTTTTTTTATAAATGATTATGGCTATTTGCCCAAGCTGACAGACATTATAGCAAGCAGAGCTGGAATGACAACATTTCTAAAGGTTCAGGAAGCAATTGCCACCACTGATATATATCATTTTTATGAAAAATTCATAATATACTCTGCGCAATTCCTGTTTTTATTGCTTGGCGCTTTGGGATTATTTTTCTATATCAAATATTTATTACAAAACAAAGAAAATTTGACAGAGCATAAATATTTCCTTTTATATTTTGCATTCTTCAGTTTTATAATGTTCATTGCTTCCCCCTTTTTGATGCAGACAGATCTAGAGATTGCAGTAATTATATTTTTGTGGTTTCCCTGCATCTCGATCAGTATTTTTGCCTCTTACTTTTTGGAAGTTATTTTGAGAAAATCCATCCGCAGAATTTATATCTATTGCATAATGATAATTTTGGTCTACCTTTTTACTGGAAGTTTGTTAATGGGCATATATACCCCAAGAGCAACAAACAGGGCTCAAGGTCAGGATATTGTAATGGAGCTCGACATGAGGTCACAAACCAAAGAGATGTACTATTCGGGCCTATGGTTATCTCAAAACAGCGAAAAGGGGGACAAACTATTAGGGGATGTAAATGCATATGAAGTCTATAGCGGCTTCTTTGGATTTGATATGCATACTTATACTTCAACCCTCAGGCGATTATATCTGGGCAATGAAAGTGATGTTGTAGGCATGATTAATCAAAAAAATTTTGATTTTGGCACGTATAAGCATACACTTAAAAGAGATAAACTTGACTATTTTATTATCAACAATGGTTTTCTTAAGTACAAGAGCCTGCTCTTTGGCAATCCACTTGATGAAGATGCATTAAAGAAGTTAGATGACATTAATTTGCTGGATAAAGTTTACAATAATAATGAGGTTCGAATATATAAATTGGAAGGGGGCACCTCATAATGCTTAAATTGATGAAAAGATTGTCCTACCTTATTGTATTCTATTCAGGCTATTACCACATAGTTTGCGCTATAAACAGAATATTGGACAAAAAAGGGTTCACAATCCTAATGTATCATAAAATCACTAAAGACAATGCAAAATTTGAATCACAGATAAAGTACCTGCATAACAATTATGAGGTTATCACTTTCGACGAGCTTTTAAAATGCTACAAAAACACCAAAAAATTATCAAAAAATACTGCAATTATTACTTTTGATGACGGCTATAAAGACAATTACACGGTAGCTTACCCGATACTTAAAAAATATAATCTGCCAGCAACCATATTTTTAACAACCGGGCATATAGATAATAATGAACTCTTATGGTGGGACAAGGTATCGTATATCATTAGCAAAACTAAAATTAAGAAAGTTAGACTGGAAGGACTAGGAAACTTTTCATTATCAATTAAAGAAAAAGCTGTCAGGAAAATCCAAAAAAAACTTAAAAACCTTGACAATGACAAAAAAAATTCGCTGTTACTCCAGCTAGAAAAAGAATTAAAAGTAAAGATTCCAAAGTCGAGCAATTTGTTCTTATCATGGAATAATGTAAAGGAGATGAGCATGAATAACATTTCTTTTGGCGCCCATACAGTCAGCCATCCTATCCTCACTAGGATGAGTTTTAATCAAGCGAAGCACGAAATTATCAATTCAAAAAATCAAATTGAAAGAGTAATCGATAAAAAAGTTTCACTTTTTGCGTATCCAAATGGCACGATAAGGGACATGAGCACTACCATTGATGAATTTTTGAAGAAAGCTGGATTCAAATTTGCCCTTTCAACTGTTTATGGTCTAAATAAATTAGGCTCATTTAGGCTAAAAAGAATAGGGATTGATGCTGATGACGATATAAGATTATTTCGGATTAAACTTTTGGGAATAGGGAGGGGTATAGCACCACTATACATGAAGCTTTTGTAAAAATGTGGAAACACAAACTAAAATCGGTTTTGCATTTCATCAGAGAATCTCTGGGAAAGCTTGGGTTCAGATACACCAGGTTCCTTCTTTTTGAGAGAATTATGGATGAAAGAATACCTGCCATAAAGACCAAAATCCCGGTAATAGTAAAAAGAGCATTTCAATCCGAGATACAAAGACTACCTATAAACGAAAATGAATTGATTAAAAGGTCAGGGGATATTTGCTTTATAGCAACTTCACCTAAGGGTGTCATAGGTTATCTATGGGTAACTTTGAAAAAAAGCGCATATATACCTGCTATTGAAAAGACAAGGAATTTCAAAAAAGATCAAGCCTATGTCTATGATGCAAGGATTTTCCAAAAAATGAGAGGAAGGAACTTTAGTGAAAAAATGCTTGATACAGCGCTTCATTTCCTAAAATCAAAGAACATAAATAAGGTCTACGCCTTTACCGATGTTAGCAACACACCCACACAAAAAGGATTGGAAAGACTGGGATTTTACCCTATAAAGGCAATCACTTACATTAGAGTACTCTCGTTCAAAAGATACAGAGAAAAGATACTTAGGTGAGACTATTGCTGCATATAATCCATATTGACACATTGGAAGCATTAAATGCATTAAAAGAAGAATGGAATACCTTACTAACAAACTGCAAGGATAAAAATATTTTCTTAACCCATGAATGGATTACCACATGGTGGGAATATTTCAGTGAAAGAAGGGACCTTTTTATTTTATTAGTTAAAGAAAATGAGAGGCTAATTGGAATAGCTCCTTTAATGTTAACATTAAAGAAAATTGAGTTTATTGGAACTCCATTATCAGATTACTGTGACTTTATTATAGAGAAAGAGCATGAAGAGGCATTAAAGGCCATATATGGGCATTTGTTAGAAAATAGAAAACTTTGGAGGAGCATAAGCTTAGGGGAAATCCCTGAAAAGTCATTAACTTTATTATTATCACCAAAAATTCTGCAAGGTCTGACAAAATACTTTAATGTATCTTTTTCAAATCCGTGTTTTGCTGTAGATTTCAAAGGCCTGACTTCAGACGATGTGAATGCAATAACCAATAAAAAGGGGTTACGCAGGCACATTAATCACTTTAATCAGTCTGGGAGGCTGGATTTCCAAAAAGTGAATGATCTGAATGATGTCTATGGCGCTTTAAATGTATTTTTTGAGCAACATATTAGATTGTGGGCAGGCAGAGGGATGCTAAGCATGTTCAATAACCAAAGGTATAAGGAGTTTATTAGATCCATTGCCAAGAATATTTTAAGCAATGGAAATTTGGGATTTTGGGTATTGAAGTTTAATGACCAGATCATAGCTGCGAGTTTTGGATTTGAATTCAATAAGGTCTATATATCTTATTGCCAATCGCATGATTTGGAATATTGCAAACGATCACCTGGTATTATTATGCAAAAATATCTCATCGAAAAATTATTTGAAGAGGGGAGTCATATAGTTGATTTTTCAAGAGGGGCTGAGGTTTACAAGCTGCGTTTTTCAAATAAAAGCAGCTCTAACTTTGGGATAACCATAAACAAGAATATCGCTGATTATCTGTTAACCAGGTTTTACCACTCGGTTAGAGAGAGGATAATGAAAAAGAACAAACTTCATAGTTTTCTGAATAAGATCAGATACAAAACAATAGGGATCTTCTCAAAATCCCAAGCTTCCAATTAAGGCGCCATATAGGACACCTATAGACCTTGCAAAGATCTGTATCTGGTGTATAAAAGGGAATAGAAATGCCCTTGCATCCCTCTTTATTACTAAATATTTAAGAGTGGGGATGCTATAATATATAACCCACGGCAGCATTAAAACCAATAAAAAGGCAGGTAATAACCCTTTTTTTACGAAAAAAGATATAAATAGAATAAAGACGGCCACAATCCATAAAATGGATGAAGATAAAGCAAAGTATTTATTATGCTCCATGCATAATTTGGCCCAGCCAACTCCATAATGGAACCATTTATTGATCAACCCTTTTATTGAGATTGGATGATTGTGGTATACCCTTGACAAAGGACTAATTAATAGTGTATATTTGGCCTTCCTTATCCGATAATTTAAATCTACATCTTCTCCAGATGGATAATAATCTTCATTGAAATACCCAAGTTCTTTAATAATTTTTGTCCGATAAGCAACAATCATGGTAGGTATATGATTTACCTTCTTTACTTTCGTGTCAAACACTGAATTGCCAAAAAGCCTTATATCTTGGCTGAGCGATATAGAGTTATGTCGGTCATATGATTCCGCGATGCCTCCAACTCCTGCAATAGACCTTGCTCTGATGTGTTTTAACAAATCAATAAACGTATTTCTTTTTACTATAACATCTGCATCAACAAAGATTGCTATCTCGCAATTAGTTTCTTTCAATCCCTTGTTCCTGGCTGCAGCAGGCCCCCTCTTTTTTTCAATTAATAGTTTTACATTTTTGAAACGCCTTACGATCTTTCTTGTATTGTCATTGGAATTGTTATCTACAACTATTGTTTTCTTAGCCAACGGAGGTGCTCTTAATACAGAAGTAAGACAGTCCTCAATTGTCTTGGCTCCGTTGTACACGGGGATTATCACGCTAATATCAGTTTTCATTTTTTATATGTTTGTAGATTTTATCCATTACTATGTTAAAAGAATAGTCCTTTACGCTCTTGATCCCATTCTGTCTTAATTGGTCATAGATCCTTTTATTTTTTAACAGAGATTTGAGTGCACTTGCTACATGAGTAGGATCCTCTTTACATAGGATCCCATTATAGTTATGTTTTATTATATCGTTAACACCTCTGACATCCAATCCAATGACTGGTAAACCGCAAGCCAAAGCTTCTATAATGACCTGGGGTTGGCCTTCATAGCGGGAGGTAATCAGAAAGAGATCTGCCTTTCGCAAATACTGTGGAATTTTTACATTTGGCACTTTGTTTATGATACAAAGGTCAATATTATTTTTTTCTGCATAATCCAAAAGCTCATCTTTTTGCTCACCGTCGCCAATTAATAACACTTTTGGATTAATAGAATCTAATTTCTTAACTGACTGCAGCAATAACATATGATTCTTGCCTTCATCAAGCCTCCCTACACTTACCAGTAAAGGCCGGCGTTTGTTTATTGTTTTTTTTCTTAAAGGTTTAAACAAAGCACCGTCTACCCAATTGGGAATTACTGCTACATTTTTTCCAGTATCTTTCGTAATAAGGTATATCTCGTTTCTGAGTCTGTACGTAGACGCAATCACCAAATCAGAGTTTTTGAGGGAAAGGTATTCCAAAAACCTTGCTGCAAGGTATATTGAATAATTATATTTCTGCTTAAAAGTAAATCCCCAATTCCAATCATATTTTGAAATTATTCGCTTATTCCTTAGCATAAACTTTGCTATTACTGCAGGAAAAGAGCCAGATATATTATGAACATAGTAGGTATCATATTCCCGAAAGATACTAAGATTAAAAAAAGGGTATAATAAATAGACAAAGTTTTTCAAGTAGGATGGAGTGTATGCAGGCAAAGGTATATGGCGTACATTTTTCCCTAAACAAAATTTCCTCACATCTTTACTAAGATAGCAAGCACTTCCTTGTTTTCTTCCAAAATATCTTAGCTCTTTTATAATTTTATTGTCTATGCCTAATTTTTTGCAATTTTCAAAAGATCCTGCCAGGCTTTCAATGCATAAAATTTTTTTCATTCTAATATATCTTCGTATATCTTTTTTGTTTTGTTGGCCATAATTTCTGAAGTAAACCTGGCAATTACTTTTTCATAACCATTTTCAGCCAGCTTAACTCTGGCATTTTCATTCTCTAACAGATAATCTATTTTCTCCACTATCTCATCAACACTTCCCGGCTGTACAATAAATCCATTTATGCTGTTGTCTATTATCTCATCTACTGCCCCCACATTTGTTGCTATGCAACAACATTTCATTGCCATCGCCTCTAACAGGCTTATAGGGAAATTTTCATAATATGATGGCAACAGAAAAATAGAAGAAAGCTTATATAAACTAGGCAAAGCGTGCTGGTCAACAAATCCCAAAAAAGTGCAGCTTGATTCCCTAATCCCATACTTTTTTAACAAATGATGCAAGGTTTCAATATCTCCCTTCCCAGCAATTACAAAATGGACATGCTTATCCTGCAGAGATTTAATAACTTTAACAAACAATTCAATGCCTTTTTGAGTGATGATTCTTCCTGCAAAAAGAATTATCGGATTTTCTATACATTTTAATTGTGGGAAATCTTCGTAAGGGTCTTTAACTCTTTCATAATTGAACAGATCAATGACAATTCCATTTTGAGTTACATTAACGTTACCATCATAACCGCCTTTAATAAACTCTTCTGCAAATTTTTGCGAAACAGTAATCATATTTTTTGTCTTTTTTAGATAAATCCATTCAAACATTGAAATGATGGGATAACTCAGGACACTGCCCTTCTCTGAGGGAGCCATTTTAAAGAAATTCTTATTGCTCTGTAGGAATCCACTGACCTGGCCTTTAATGGTTGTATGGGCAGTCACTAAATTTGGAATGCTCTGTTTTCTAAATTTTAGAAAAATATCAGGCATATGAACCAGATTTGCAGAATGCACCAAATCAAAATGGTATTTCTTATGCAGCTTGTTGAACTTTCTCAGGATAGCTGACTGAAATTTGAAATTATAAAAAAAAGTGTCACATGCTTCAGAAATTTGATGAACCTGAATCATATTACCAAACATTTTCTCTATTCTGGATTCATCATAGTAATCCCTTCTAGGGGTTATGACATGGATGTCAATATCACTATATTTGCTTAGCTCTTTGATTAAATTTACAGAATAAACCCCCACACCCCCCCATGTAGGTATAAACTCCGGAGCCAAAAACGCTAGTTTCACAACACCACCTCAAATAAATATACTACTTTCAAATAATCAATTAAAATAACTATTTAAGAATGGTTAATTATTTAAATAGTTTATTGTTGTAAAGAATACAATAAATGGATGATTTAATTTGGAGAAGTTACGATCCTACCTTCTAACCAGAATCCCTAATGCAAAAATTATTGAGACTAAGGACAAGGACAACCAAACGCTTAAGGAGGTTATACCCTTAATATTGAATGTATAACTTACCCCTGTAAGGAAAAAACCCAAAAAAACTATAATAAAAACGCTGAAACCGAAAGCCAAACATATCCTCTCAATTATATTAATTTTTTTATACAAAATAAGGCTTAGCAGATAGCCAGGTATAAACATAGAGATCAAAATTCCACCGATAATCCTTATTATATCCAATATCATTTTATAATTGTCCAAAAATGTATTTCCTGATTCTTGTTTAATAGCTTAACTGAGATGGGGATGGTCCCTGACCTGTTTTCTGTAAAACCCTGGCTTATTACAATAGCTTCATCTGGATATAAAGTAACTGTTCCCTGGCCGATCTGTTTTGATTGGGAGTAGATTGCATAGTCATAGTCCATCTTTTTTTCTTCAAAGTTATGGACCCCAAAAGAAAAAGAATATTCCTTGTTCATTTCAATAGTCTTTGGGAGCCCATTTACAAAATAAAGCTCTGTAAAACCAGCCTTAACATCTTCTGAATCAATAAATAGTATCAGGGCTGAAATTAATACTATTAATAATACAATAAATACAAACAGGATGTTTTTTTCAAAATCCATAAGGGTAAGAAAACAAAGATCATATATAAATGTTACTACTATAGAATAGCTTTCACTTTAAAATAGGGTAAAGAGCAGGTCTATACTATTGTTTATTGATAATTGCACTGCAATGGCAGGGTTATAAAATATGACTAAATTTGCATGAAAAAATTACAATTTGATAAATTATATATTAAAAATTTTATCTGAAGCAAGTTACGAAAATATTTAAAAAAAGAATATTTTTAGTCGATAAAAAGTGTTTGTTATCCTAAACTGGTAACTAAACAATTCCTATTCTCCAAAGTCTATGTTTAGAAACCCTGCTTTCCTTATATACTTTAAAGGCTAAAAATGTATATAAATAAGTGCTGTTTACTGCCAGATTAAGTTATTATTGTTAAATAACAACACAGATTAATCATAATAAAGTTAAAATTTTGGGGGGTTAAAAAGGTAATATCAATGAATATCTAACTGTCTGCTATATCTATAGCACTTCAATTTATCATAGTCAGTAAATATGACAACATGGACTGAGGGATTTGCTGGAGGATTGCAAATTGGGTCTTTCTGAAGGCCTGGAAAGATTCATGCAATTTCCTTTAGCTCGAATTCAGATGATGTTCATGAGGTGGCTGAAATAACGCCACACCAAGCCAGCCAAGGCTTAGCTGAGGTTGGTAACAATACAAAGGAGGAAAAAGAAAAATGAAAAAGCTATTAGCAATTTTAGTTGCTTTGTTAGTTGTGCCAATGGCTTTCGCAGTAAGCATTGGCGGCGGATTGTCACCAGATATTACGACAGAAAAATTTCCGCCAATGGTTTGGATGTGCGATAGCAGAGATGTTGTAGATGACAATACAGAACCAGGAAGACTTGAATGGACACACCCTGTCTTCACACAAGACAAGGACATTTGTGAGTGCATACAGGAAACATGCATGACAAAGTGTGGATCTATTGCTACATCATACGATTTTGAGTGCAATGGATTTCCATGCAGTATAGACTTTAGCAAACAACACTCTTCTGGTTTGAATTGCGAAACATTCTGCAGCCAGGAAACTTCAAAATGGAGTTGCCCAATTTACAAAGGCCAGGCGCTTTCAGAAAGAATGAACAACTATGCTTTCGAAGGTGAAAAGATAGAATGGACTGTGCTAGTAATGGACAAGAATGGGATTGAAGGAATAAAAGATGTTTCTGCAACTATAGGAGCTGTCGATTCATCTGTACAGGGAGTTGGCAACGATAAAGAAGTTAGTTGTGTAAGGATGGAAGGATTTGCAGCACCAGGTGAGCAGATAAGCAACAAATGCAATGCAAGAATCCAGGAAGAGCAAATAAAGCAGTTCGACCCTGACACAATGGCTTACTACGAATGTACCCTAACAGTTGAGACAACTGAAAGCATGTATGGTGAGTATTGGATAACTGTTGAAGCTGTGGACGCAGATGACTTAAGCGGCACTATGGATGAGAATGAATACTGGTTCTTAAACCCAGAAATTGCATTGTCTATTAATGGGGACCTTAAATTTAACGATGTAAGGCCAGGAGCTTCAAGCTATTCAGACACTATTCTGGTAGGCAATGACGCAGATCCAGGCTCAGGAGTTATGCTTGATATGTTCATATCAGGTACTGACTTTTATGACAGCGCATCAAGCAACGCAATGTGCCCATACACAAACCAGCTTAGCTTAAGTGCATTCAGCTACTATGCAACTAATGGCGCTTACTCATCCAAGACAGATAAGGAAGTTGGAAGAACCTGTGATAACGAAGGATATTGCCATATTAACTATGGAATTGGATTTAATAACCCAGATCCATTCTATTATGCAAATGAAATATTGCAGGCAAACCAAGTTGGACCTTATTATGTAGCAAACATCTTGGCACCAGGCGCAGAGATGGCTTTGACCTTTAAGTTAAACTTGCCAGAGCCATGCAAAGGTAGCTTTGACAAGGGACAAATTTTCTTCTGGGGAGAAGCTATATAAGGGCTTAAGCCCATTTTTTTTATTTTTTATTTATATATGAGGAGTTATTAAAATGAAAAAAACTATCATGCTAATAGTAGTCATCTTATCACTAACACTAATCATACAAACAGTTGATGCAGAGTTCTGGCTATGCCTTAAGGAGAAAGAAATGATGAAATACTGCAATGATTACAAGCAGCCTTTTACATGCGATTCTAAAATGGGCTGCCAAAGATGTATGTTAACTTATAAGGAGGCTGAAAACTGCTATTTTCATGGGAGTTGGCGAAAGTGCCTGGAGCTTACACAAGAATGCTCAGTATTTGACAATAATAAAACTATTGATTCAGAGCCTCCTATCCTAAATGTCAGTTCTCCAGTTGAGGGTAGATATTATGGATCCAAGACAGTGCCTTTCCAGATCCAGGTTAACGAGCTGTCCAGCCTTTACTATTATGATAATGTCAATGGAAAAGGTTCCTGGACAAGATTCTGCGATAAATGCATGGATTTTTCTAAGACAATAACTGTTTCCGAAGGGTTTAATAACATCACAATAAAGGCAAGTGATGTGTTGGGGAATCCATCTTATTTTACAGTAACCTTCTATGTAGACAGCATAGCCCCTCAGATATGGTCTACCCGGCCAAAACAGGGGGTATTTGGAAATGGTGTTTTTGGCGTTTCCTACACAGAAACAGACCTTAAAAATATCACTTTATATTATAAAAAGGATGCATTTTGGTCAAGCATGACCAAGAGCTGCAGTTCAGGTAATAGACAAAGCTGCGAATTTAATGCACCTCTTCCAAAAGGGCAATATTCCTTGACTTATTATTTCGGGGTTAGCGACCATGTTAACACAAAATATTCTCCTGAGACAACTGTTTACATAGATACTGTTGTGCCTAGCCTAAAAGTATTTAGCCCTCAGAAACCCATGGAGATTTTTAATTCCAAGAATGTACAAATAGATATTAGGGCAGATGAAAAGGTAGCCTTCGATTATATTGATACAGTGGATAAAAAACCCAAATGGGCAAATTTATGCACTAAATGTGAAAGCTATAATAAAACAAAAAGTTTCGGGGAAGGCTCCCACAAGCTAATCTTCAGGGCAACTGACCCTGCAGGGAATTCTGTAAATATGAGCAGGCTATTTATTGTGGACAGCATAAAGCCAAAGATAAAAAAAGTGGAGCCAAAAACAGGCTTGACAAATGGATTAATTACTCTGGAATTCAAGGAAGATAACCCAAAAAAACTAATCTTAAATTATGGCAATGAGAGCGGGCTTTTTGGACATGCAGACATTTCAATAGATGATGACTGCTCTCAATATCCAAAGGGTAGCTATTCCTGCTATACATATGCGAATTTTGAACCTTATGATGGGATGAGCCTAATCTACTGGTTTAATCTTACAGACATTGCAGACAACTATTATGTCTCAAAAATCTCTAAAGTAGTGGTTGATGTAACTCCTCCTGAGATAAATTATATTAATTATACAATTAAAGGTGTTTATGTAAACTTTAAAATAGGGGTTACTGAGAAGAACTTTGATGAAATATTATACAGAGATAACTCCGGTGAATTTATGAGTTTATGCTCACAGCTTACTGGGGGAATTTGCCAAGCTTCTAAGAAATTTAATAGCGGGCTTCATAACGTGACAATACAAGTTACTGATAGGGCAGGAAATTCAATTGCCCAGAATATGAATCCGTTTACAATATAATAGTACCGATTTTATCGCAAAATATGCGGAGCTGGGACCAGAAGCTATGCAATTTGCTATAATATTGCATAGTGAGGGGGATTCTGGAACCCCAGATTTATCACGTTGATGTAAAAAGTTAGTCCTAAATAAGTTAAAGCTACAGCAGCTTACACATACATCCTTGGCATTGGTGATTTAATGAAAGGACTAAAAACTTTATTAATAACACTTATCTTTCTATTAAACATAGTTCAGGCATCTGAAATAAAAGTTGATAAGAATAATTTGAATTGTGTTTCTGGCAGCCAAGCTAATCCGTATTCAGCAGTGTACTGCACAATACAAGGGGCCATCAATGATTCAAGTTCAGGAGATTTGATAAATGTCAGCTTCGGCACTTATAATGAGGATTTAAAGGTACTAAAAAACAGTATTGAGATAGAAACAAAAGAATCTGCAACCATTAAAGGAATTTCAAATGTTAAGACTGCAGATTGGCCTGTTGCCAATATAGAAATTCTATCTGATGATGTTAAAATTCATGGATTCACTATTGAAAGCCCAGATTATGTTCCTTTAAGATATACTAGCGGAATAATAATTGGAGGAAAAGATATTGAAATCTATAATAATAGTTTTATTATTAATTCCGCTGGGTCTAAAGATGAAGTTTCCAAGGCAATCCAAACATATCCCAAATCAGAATTACCAGGGGTTGATATATCTGGCTTGGATATTCATGACAATAGTTTTATGCACAAAAATCCAAGCGGTGATTGGGGATATGAGGGAATCTATATCAATCCTGATGAAGGAAATGGCAAAATTAATATTGATAACAATCGGTTTGGGGGAAAAATATTTAGAGCAATAACTAGCGAAAGATCCAAGGTTGATATAAAAAACAACGATATTATAACTGAGCTTGTGCCTTCTGATTTAAGTTCTCCAGGGGCATATCAGGGAATCAATATCCAAAGTTTTGACAGCGGAATACAAACAAATATTGAAATTGAGGGGAATATCATCAAAGGATCCCTCCCAACTAAGGGATTTTACCAGGGGATCAGATTAGGGCAGAGCGGCCAGACTTTCTCTAATATTAAGGTGAAGAATTGCATTCTAAACTACAATGAAATAGGGGTTTTGGTTAAAGTGGCAAATGGTCTAAGTGTAAATTATAATAGGATTTTCGATAACTCACTTTATGGTGTGGATAATGAGGATTTAAATAACATCAATGCAACATACAACTGGTGGGGTAACTGCAACGGCCCAAAACATAGCACAAATCCTTTAGGTTTAGGGGATAAGGTAAGTGACAATGTAGATTTTAAACCATGGTTAGGGGTGTGCATAGGGGGCAATAAAGCAACAAGCTGTGCATTTGAGACAGATAACATCACGCTGTCAGCCAATGTAACTGGAAGCCTTGATTCTGTTTGGTTTTCATATACAATTGATGGATATAATCATAATAAGACAGCTAGCAACAAAGAAGGAACCATATATTCAGTTGTGATTCCTTCAACCGAACTTATCTGGGGGAAAAATGTTACATGGAATACGTATGCAAATGATTCCTTAAATGTTTATAATAATTCGTGGGTATCTTTTTATGTGAGAAAAAGGACTCAATTAATGGTAGAGCCACAAAATCCAGATGGACTGAAAGGATGGTACATCACCGAGCCTTTATACACGCTAGTAAAGGATAGCAAAGCAGGAAATGTATATTATCAATGGGATTCTACGCAACCTAATCTGTACACAATGCCTTTTGGTTTGGAAAAAATACCGAATTATCCCCCAAAGGAGTCTGCAGGCACACTGGATGTAAATTGGTGGGCTAATTTTTCAGATTGCATCGAGCCAAGGCAGACAAAATTATTTTATGTTGATTTAACAAACCCAGTTATTAAGGATTTGGAACCAGCAAATTCCAGCACTGTTTATAATGATCATAGACCTGTAATTTCAGCTTACTTGGATGAGGTTTTCCAAAGCAACTCAGGAATAAATGAATCTAATGTGGTTCTAAGATTAGATGGAGGCATTGTTTCTGCAATTTTTACCCGTGTGGGTGGATTGGATGCCATTATCAATTATACCCCCACTAACGACCTTGCTATTGGAAATCATACTGTTATGGTATCTGTAACAGATAATTCTGGTAGAAGCTCGGAATCGAGCTGGTTTTTCAGGATATTAGAAACGCCTGCAATTTCAACCAACATAATTGCCCCATTGGATGGAATCTATGGGGATAGGAATATCAAATTCAATATAAGTATGGGTGGTGTAGTTGAGGTTTTAGAGTACATTAATTACAATAATAGGGTTCCTGATTGGAAGGTTCTATGCAAAGATTGCACAGGGTATGGTAACTCAAGACAAAGAACAAACATAATGATGGAAGGGAATAATAGTTTAAGCTTCAGAGTCAAGGATACGCTTGGAAATATTAAGATAATAAACAGAACTGTGTTTATTGATTCAAAAGCGCCAACTATTATAGGAATATCTCCTAGAGCAAAAAGTATTATCAATGGGAGCGATTTCATAGTGAGATACAGCGAAGATAATTTAAAGAAAGTTAGCTTAATTTGGAATGGAACTAAAAATTTGGATTGCCCCTCTGGAATCAATCAGGAATGTAAAACAACAGTTGATTTATCCAGTCATGATGGAGAAAAGATTGAATATTATTTCAATTTAAGCGATCCTTTAAGGACTGTAAGTTCAAAAAAGATTATGGTAATGGTGGATACATCACCGCCTAAAATCAATAAGATTGAGATAGTAAACGTTTCCAAAAGAATTCGCAATATCATTGTTAATATTACCGAAAAAAACCTTGCAAGGGTTGAATACATTGATTATAGTGGTTTAACACCCAAGTATAACGTCTTGTGCACTCAATTAAGAGATGGTTTGTGCGAAAGGCAGCAGTCATTTAGGAGTGGAATGCATAACATTACAATAAAAGCAACAGATAAGGTAGGTTATGTTGAGACAGAGGATACACAATTTGTTGTATGATTAAGGTCTATTGTTTATAGCTATTTAATAATCTTTAAATATTAGATTGATTAACCCATAATAATGACGGCAAACATTATTAAACTTATAATATCTATATCTATTTGCCTTTTGGCTGGCTTTGTTGGCTCAATATTCACTTCAAAATCCATTCCTGCATGGTATGCTTCTTTAAATAAACCTGTTTTTAATCCTCCCAATTGGGTTTTTGCGCCTGTTTGGACTACGTTATATATCCTTATGGGAATATCGCTGTATTTAGTGTGGAATACCAATAATAAATTAGCAATGATAATATTTGCAGTTCAGCTTGTTCTTAATGTAGCTTGGTCTATCCTCTTTTTTGGATTAAAATCTCCACTATTAGCGTTTATAGAGATAATAATTTTGTGGATAGCAATATTAACCACAATATTCAAATTCCATAACATAGTCCCAACTTCCGCTTATCTCTTAATACCTTACATATTGTGGGTTAGTTTTGCAGCTTTGCTTAATTATTCAATATGGATGCTTAATAAATAAAGACAAAACTTTCAGCAAAAAATATTTTTTGTGAAAAGTGTAGCATTAATGAACTGAAAACCTCAACAACCTTTCTGAAAACTTGAATTCTCCAACCCACAGGTAACTGCCATCAAAAGCAAGAATAGAGGGCATAAACAGCTTATTCTGTCCGATTTCAGGAACTAATGTATGCGAATCAGCCGTGCTTGTGGTTGGCAGTCCTAATGTAACATCTGCATCCTTTCCCGCAATTGCATCCCGGATATCTTTCCAAATAAACACTTTATGAACGCCTGTGCCTGCCACAAAGAGATGCCCGTGGGAAACTATGGCATCCTGTGGAAGATTAAACTTGTTTTTGCTGCCAACTATTATAGGATTGGGATTAAAAGGTAAATCTGATATCCTGTAAATTTTTATGGAATCCCCTGATGGACTGTCAGTTGCAGTATTAACCAAATAATTCCCATCGCTTGAAAGCCTTCCTGGATGGTCAGAATTGATTATGAATTTTGGAACTGAATCCACAGAAGGTGTGCCTTCCCAGACATAAATCTTGCCTGCCGATTCATCTGAAAGGTAGAAATATTTGTCATCGATTGCTATACCCTTCAAATCATTAAACTGGATATTCCCTATTTTCCCAGTAAAGATTTTGTCCGGAATTTCTCCATTTACTGGCAGCTTGTTCCATATATATACAGTCCTCTTGCCCGCCAATGCAAGCTGGCTACCGAAAAGCTCATTATCCCAAGGTTCATCTGTCAAAGAATACACCAAATCAGGATGGGCATTTGATTCATCCGGTAGGCTCTTGTAAACATAGAGTTTTTTATCAAAATCTGATGAGACAAAAAGGCTCTTGCCATCTGTTGCAGGGCCTGGATTGCTCATGATGAAGTTTGTTTCAAGGGTATTTGTGTTTATATCAGGGCTTCCGATGGAAAAATCAGGTTTGGCTTCCGGCGATGAAGGTATGCTGTTGAAGCCCACAATTTTATTCCCATTTGACAATGAGATATAAAGCCTGTTGCCGGCAACAGCTATCCCTGAACCATCTCCACCGACAAAATGGTATCCGGCTTGCCTTGATGTGCGGTCCCCAACAGATATATCCGGCTTATCATTGACTGAACCTGGATAGGAATTCCATACATGGAGTTCCTCACCCAACATAACCAATTCGCCCTTTTCTGCAAAAGCACCTTGCATCCATACTCCGCCAGGGTCAATTGGATCACCTGTAAAAAAGTCATATGCCTCGTCATCCTTTGTTGGCCATCTGCCCCAGAAAAAGTTTCCGGAGTTAGTTTGCATAGCAGTTGCGCCAGAGGATGAAACCTTAGAGTTATGGTCACCGACAATCAGATGATTCCCATCGCTGGTAATGGTCCTTGGTGTCCCAATATTTCCCTGTCCCTTTAGATAAACGTCAGCTGGCTGGTCGTTTTTTGTAGGGAAACTATTCCATAGCAAGATTACCCCGTTGCGAGTGCTTGTGGCTGCAAGTTTCTTGCCGTCAGTCCAGACACCCCATGGCCAAAAAATACTGCGCTTGCTATCTATGCTTGGACCGTTGTTTATGGCTGAATTTATCACAATATCAGCAGCCTGCCCGTTTTTGGACGGAAAATTGTTCCAGATAAGTATGCGGTCATTGTTTGTGTCCGTTATTGCCAGCTTGCCACCTCCAATAGAAACGCTCACTGGCCAATTCATCTGGTCAAGCCCTGCGCCAGGATTATTTGAAGTGAAATCTTTTTGGCCTAAAACCAGATCAGGGGCTGTATTTTCTGTGGGCAGTGTATTCCAGACTAAAACCCTGTTGTTATTCCGGTCTGCCAAAAGCAGATGCATGCCATCGGTGGCAACAGTCCCAGGGTGGTTGAATAGGAGTGGTCCGCCTGAGTTGCCAAAACCAATTCCAGAAAGCATTATGTCTGCATCCTGTCCTGTCTTAAACCAACCTGTTGGTTTGGCAGAGGCAATTTTGTATTTTGAATCAACATTCTTAACAGAGATAGTTTGTGTTGGCTCTAATCCTTGCTGGTTTGGTGTTTGCATTTCTTGTTGCGGATGTGGAGGCAAAGCGTTCTCAGCCTGTCCTTCCGGGATTAAGAACCATTTCTTACAGGATTCTGGCAAATTAGCGTCAGTGGCTTTTTTGCCTATGCATTCAGGGGGTTGATTATTATCACCTACTTGTTGGGGTTGCTGTTGAATTTGTGGTTGCTGTTCGATTTTTTCAACCGGTTGTTGTACCGGCCCAGCACAGCCAAAAATAAGAATAATTAAAATCGCCAAGAATAATAAATTTATTTTTTTCATTTCTAATAACACACCATATACACATTTGAAAGGCTATATTTATAAATTATCCTTTTTCTGACTATGTTGTTGTTGGGTTCAAATAATAGAAAATCTGCTTCTCCCGACAAATGTCCAGAATAGATTTAGATAAGAAGGTTCGTACAGAAATCTATTTCTTCTTCTTAGACTTGTTGTCCTGCCTTAGGTTTCCAATCTTTCTGTAAGATATGAAAATAACCAAAGCAAGCTCGCAGAAAATAACAATAGGCCTTGTTATCCTATCTAAAAAGATAAACGATGATGCCGTGCCAAAGAATAAGGCAAATGCGCCGCCTAGCATAAATCCAGTACCCATCCACTCATTTAAGGTATTATTTTGGGCTGGCAGGAACATTCCAATAAATATGGCGATAAGTGAAAGGACGGCAGAAATATAAAATACATACTTGCTGTGTTGTTCCTGTGCAAGTTGGAACTCATTGTTACATGTGTTGCACTTATAGCTTGTTGCGCAGCCGCGTGAGTCATAATTGTATTCTATTACTCCTTTTTTATCATCACAGGCTTTTTGATCCTGCGCTGATATATCTATTAGCTTACAGTCTACAGGCTCTTTCACCACAGGAGCGGGTTTTGAATACATGTTTTGCTTGCAGAAATCCTCATATTTTGGCGAAGGATAAGCAGCTTCAATCACTGAAAAGACCAGCACTGCAAATAAGATTGCCACAACAAATATTATGATAATTTTTCTAACATCTACCATATGAATAAGAATGGGATTTGATGTATTTAAGGCTTGCGTTTTTGGATGGGATATTCAGGTTCTGCATATATTAGTATCTAACCAAAATGATAGCCATATTTTTAAACTGGATGGAATTATTGATAGGAATATGCCAAAAATAGGATTAGTATCTTCAGACCTAAATGGCACCTTAGTGCGCCAACACACTATGAGTGATATGATTAAAGTATACCTTGGGGATAAAAGATACTTGCCGGCAAAAAAAGTATTTGATCGACAAACTTCTGGAACTGCCACAATGGAAGAGGCATTCCAAACTGCTGGACCATTAACTAAAGGTTTAAAATTACGTGATGCAATTAAATATACGATTATACATATAAAATATGTAAATGGCTTTCCTGAGTTTGTAAATACATTGAAAACAAATGGAATTCCTCTGGTCATTAATTCTACTGGATATTCGGTAACGATTTATGCAATAAGAGAACAAATTGGAACTGACAAGATCCACGGCCACATTGGAAATTACCTGAGATTTGGACTAAATGCCGATCCCAAACAAACCCTAAGCGAGGCAGAATTAGAATGCAAAACTTTCTGCCCAGTCTTTGACTGGGAGTTCAGTCATGCAGTAGCGTAAACTTTTTCTATTCTGAAAATAAAGAAGTAATTGGTAGGCTCCTGAAGAGAGCGCTACCCAAAAAA
>Ga0315282_10000528_pt1 | contig 75144 bp, 58 predicted proteins | sample YL17G07_20_MG_FD_203693 | JGI IMG/M metagenome (GOLD analysis project Ga0315282, IMG submission 203693) | Sediment microbial communities from Yellowstone Lake, YNP, Wyoming, USA - YL17G07_20 | ecosystem: Environmental > Aquatic > Freshwater > Lake > Sediment | place: USA: Wyoming | collected... | reverse complement strand
GGGAGAGGTGACCTGCCCCAGGATTTAAAGAATTCTTACAAGCTTTTCGCGCAAGTGGCGGCCCTCGAAGAACGCAAGGAAGGTGCGACGTGGCGTTTGGAGATCGGCTTTGAGGGTGAAAACCCCGCCCACCGGAACGACCGGTTTACAGTTTGGATCACCAGGGATACGGCAAGGATTACTGCCGTGGACGAGAGGCCTCGTCTCCCGAGTGACCCATTCTTCCGCCGCTGGTCCGATTACGAAATCGCAGAGTCACCTATGTATCGCTTTCCCATTGTCATCATGCCCATTAGCACGGCACCCTTCACCGGTGCCGGCGTCAGCGGGGAGAAGGCCCAGCTTACGGTCGGCCGCGACCAGGTGCTCGACATCAACATCTCCGGGACAATCTGGGGCATGCAGGAGACGCACGTCAGGCAGGTCTGGCCAGCGGGAGCCAAGTGGTGGAGCGAGTACGAATTCGAAGGGCCATCGGGGTGGAACCGCCTCCGCGCCAGGCGAATTGAGCCCGATCCGGCATTGGAGGGCATCGGTCCGGGGCCGATAGACCGGTTCAGGAAAGAGCTTGAGGTCCGAAGAAAGGCGAAGGAGGCCGCCATGAAGGCCCTGGAGGAGGCCGAAGCAAAGAGAGGCCAGGCACCGCTCGCTCCGCAAGAGCCGGAGAGGAAGACCAACCCTCCATCCGAGAGAGGGTCCGCAGGAGAACCGGCCGCCGTGCCGGGCCCATAGCGCGCCCCGCCCCTCAAAGACGCCCTGGGGGGCATACGAAGTGCCATTGATGACTGAAATAGTCGTATTTTAACCTGTGTGAACTCAATCACTTAGGGCAATTTGGGTTCGTTCTGCAATTTTCCCCGGGGCACCAATCGGGCAGGCCCAAGCCGGCGAGCCTGCCGGATAATCCGGCTGAGGGCCTGCTGATCGCCTGCCCGAGATGCTTCCTCCAACCGTGAGTCGCTGGCCATGATAGGTATCTCCCCGCTGAATGCTCCGCCGGGAGTTCGCTTCCTCTTCCCACCCAATATAAGCCGCAATCCGAATCAATGGTTAGCCCGGCCGGAGCGATGGAGGAACCGGAGGCCAACGCCCGCGCCGAATGCCCCCGCATCCCCGTACCTCAACGCTCATGCCTCAGGCCTCATCTCTGCCTGAAGACGCCGTGGCCGCTAATTGTCACAGACCAGCCCAACCCTTGACATTCAACGAGGCATCGGAGATAATCGCCGATAGGTAAAGGGCTCAGCGGAGCGCCGGGAAAAACCGTTCGAGGGATCGAGACGTTCTACACAATTCGCTGCGTGGGCTTTTCGCGCGGTTTCGACCCTTCCCGACGCTTGAGAGGCGCCCTCATTGTTCGGCGCGACATCGCCCCGTGCAGCGGATAAATAGAGCAGCTTTGGTCTGCTTCGGTAGGCGTACCGTCGGAAGGGAAGGGGCCCGGTCCCCAATATGCGCAACGGGCCCGACTACAAGAGGCAAAACACAAACAAAGCAAAGAGCCTGTCCAATGCTTCGTTCGAATCTCGAGACCGGCCGCGTGACACGTGGCTGGCATCTGTTAACCTCCCTACGCCGCTGGGACCTGTGTTCGCGCGAGGTGCGCAGTGCTTGAATCAACCCTTGTTCCGTGTGTGGCTCTTGCGAATCCGGAGACTCCACGGCAGGGGTCGCCTTTGTGCACAGGGTATCCCGGATGGCGCCTCTCAACAATGCCCCGGCGGCCTGTCACTTTGGGCCGGCGAGCGGCGGGGGTGCCTCAGCCCCCGCCGGTGAGCGGGAGGACCCAGTAGAGATCGCGTTTGCCTCTTCAGCCGGGCCAGGCGGTGCACGCAGCCGGTTGCAGTGCTCCTGAAGAGGACACGCCCGCGCTCCTTCCTCTGAACGGTTTCCGACCTTCGCCTTTCGGGCAGCCCATCGGCTGCGTGTCCGCCGTAGAGCGGACGGGAGGGAACCGTGCTCGCAAATGTCAACATTTACCTTGCCGCCGGTTTTCTGCTGGCGGCCCTCGCCGGTGGGTACCTCATCCGCCTGCTCGTGGGGAAACTCACGGAACGCGGCGCCCTGCACACAAAGGAACGCATCCTCGAGGATGCTCGGCGAGATGCCGAACAGATCAAGAAGGAGACGGAACTCCAGGCGAAACACGACGTGATCCAGCGGCGCGAGGAGTTCGAGACCGAAGTCCGGCAGGTCCGTAACGAACTCCGCCAGACTGAACGCCGGCTCGACAAGCGAGAGGATGGCGTCCATGAAAAAGAGGAGTTGCTGGCCAAGAAGGAGAAGTTCCTTGAGACGGGCGAGAAGAACTTAGCTGAGAAGCGTCGGGAACTCACGACGCTTGAGGACCGGTTGAAGGAGTTGGAGCAGAAGCAGCAGGATGAGTTGCACCGCATCAGCGGCCTCTCCACCGAGGAAGCCAAGCGCATGCTGGCGGAGAAGCTGCGCGAAGAGGTGGAGGCCGAATGCACCGAGATGATCAGCGACAAGGTTGCTCATGCCGAGCGGACGGCCAAGCAGGAAGCACAGAGGATCATCGTGGAGTCTATCGAGCGGTGCGCGGCCGAAACGACGAGCGAAGCGACCGTCTGCACTGTGGAATTGCCCAACGACGACATCAAGGGCCGCATTATCGGCCGCGAAGGCAGGAACATCCGCTCCTTCGAGAAGGCCATCGGAGTAGACGTCATCGTGGACGACACGCCCGGCGTCGTCGTGCTCAGCAGTTTTGACAGCGTGCGACGCGAAGCTGCGCGGCTCGCCATGCAGCGGCTGGTGGCCGACGGGCGGATCCATCCCGCCCGTATCGAGGAAGCGGCCAAGCAGGCGATTGCCGACATCGAGCGCATCGTCAACGAGACCGGCGAGGAGGTCTGCTATGAACTGGACCTCTCCAAGATCCCTGACGCGCTGAAGCGCCTTCTGGGGCGGCTGAAGTTCCGAACGAGCTTCGGACAGAACGTCCTTGAGCACTCCGTGCAGGTCTGCGAACTGGCCGGACTGATGGCGGCCGAGCTCGGACTGGACGTCCAGCTTGCGCGCCGCTGCGGCCTTCTGCACGACCTCGGCAAGGCCATTGACCAGCGTCACGAGGGGTCCCACGCCGCTCTCGGGGCGGAAGAGGCTCAGAAGCGTGGCGAGGCCGAGCTTATCGTAAACGCCATCGGCGCGCATCACGAAGAGGTTCCGCCCCAATCACTCTACGCGGGCCTCATCATCGCCTCGGACGCCATTAGCGCCAGCAGGCCCGGCGCCCGGCGCGAGACGTTGGAGCGCTACGTGAAGCGCCTGGAGAGGCTGGAGAGCCTGGCGACCCAGCACAGCGGAGTCCTGCGGGCGTTCGCCATCCAGGCGGGCCGGGAGGTGCGAGTCCTGGTTGACTCCACCAAGCTTCAGGACCAGGCGGCGGCGAGGCTGTCTCAGGAGATCGCCCACGAGATCGAGGAAGAGCTGCAGTACCCGGGCGAGATCCTTGTGACTGTCATCAGGGAGACGCGTTTCCAGGAGACCGCCCACTGACGCCCGGCCGAGCATTGGGGCCCGGCGCAGGCGAGCGCACGCGTTGCGTTCAGGTCATGAGTTCCCTCTTTGCGGGGAGCGAGCGCAGAATGGCAAGGATTCTCGTTCTGTACCACTCGGAGACGGGCCACACGGCGCGCATGGCCCAGTTGGTCGCGGAAGCCGCCAGAGAAGCGGGCGCGGAGGTCGTTCTCAAGCCGGTCGAGGAGGCTTCAGCAGATGAGCTGACCGGGTATGACGGCATAGTTGTAGGCAGTCCCACCTACTACGGGCTCATGAGCGCACCGCTGAAGAAGCTCTTCGACGATTCGGTCAAGTTGCACCATCAGCTCAGCGGCAAGGTGGGCGGAGCCTTTACATCCTCCGGCAACGTGGGAGGGGGCAACGAGACGACCATCCTCAGCATCCTGCAGGCGATGCTTATTCACGGGATGATCGTGCAAGGGACTTCACGGGGCGACCACTACGGCCCGGTCGCCGTCGGCGCGCCCGATGCGAGGGCCGAAGCCGAGGCGCGCTCCCTGGGCCGGCGGGTGGCGGACCTGGCAGAGAAAGTCAAGAGCTGAGCGCTGGCGCGCGCCCGGCGGACCGGGCGAGCTCGCGGTGCCGGGTAGCGGCCTTACTGTTCGGGTGGCGCAGCAGGGGTCTGCTCGCCGGGCGGCTCGGGAGCGTACCACGTGGAGGCCGGGCTGAGGTGCCAGTGCTGGTCGAAGAACCCGGCGCAGACAAACTTGTTGGCGTCGGTCTGGTCTTCTGATTTCGCGTCCGTGAAAATGATGAAGTCCGGCAACATGTCATACTTGTGGTTGTCGGCCAACTGCCTGCCCCACGGAACGCCCGAGTTGATCACGACCAGCCGATTCGGGGCGAGCGGGTTGGGGTAAACCATCGAGAGCCCGTATTTCGACGCGTCGTAAGTCCTGTCGCCCACCCGGTATTGGCCTTTGCCCAACCCGATCGGCAGCGCCGCGGCCATCTGCGCTATGAGCCGGTTGGTCTCCGGTGTGCCGTAGAGAACAAGGTTGCCGCGCTGCATTACCTCCGGGGTGATCTTGTCCGCAGAGAGCATGATCGGGGCTGCTTGAGCGAACCGAGCCCAGTCCACCGCTCCTGCGAGCATCTGGCTGTAAGACTCGCCTCGAGGCGCTCCGTCGAACGCCATAACGAACGGTCCGCCGAACGCCTCGCGTATCGGCCCGCAGAGCCCGGGGGCCTTGACGAGGCCTGCGGCGTGCGCTTCGCTCGCTCCGAGCGATGCGCCCGCTTCGCCCGCTCCGAGCGATGCCCCCGCTTCGCTCGCTCCGAGTTCGATCCAGCCGTCGTCAGCCGGTTTTGACGTAACGGCGGTTCCATTCCAGGTTATCTGCACAGCCGCGCCGCCCTTGGTCAAGGACGCGGGCGGGCGCACGCGCAGGGCCGCTACATTCGTCGTCTGCACGGCGAGCGCGGTGCCCGTTTCGTTCAGTTCGCAGGATAGCTCGGCAGGCTTACCCCAGTCGTCTATCGCCCGCACCTCCGCCCAGTAAGCGCGGTTGTATTTCAGCGAATAAGTCCGGAACGTGATTCTCCGCGGGTCCGTCTGACGGCGGTTCTGTTCGAGGCACCTCGCAACCTCGGGCGCGCCGAACAACAAGTCCCACGTCCAGTGCGTCGCGCCCGCCACCTTTGTGAACGTGGCCTGGAAGCCCTGCTCGGTCAAGAGAGCGTACATCCGCTCGGACTGCACGATGGGCATGACGATGTCATTGAGGCCGTGCACGAGCACGCAGGGCAGGTTGCGGTAGTTGGGCAGCAGTTCGGCGCCGAACTCGCCGTCCGCGAGCCTGGCCTCGAAGGCCGGCAGGCTGCCCCGCTCGCTGCCCTTCCACAGGTAGTAGTCACACCGCCCGGCGATCACGATGAGCGCGGCGAACTGGTCCGGATAGTGCGCGCCGATCGTCAAGGCCCCCATGCCGCCCATGGAGATGCCGCTGAGGAAGACGCGGTCTTCGTCTATCTTGTAGCGCTTCTTTACCTCCTTGATGGCTCGCAGCACGTCGTCTTCGCCTACGCCCTGGAAATCCGTGTTGCCCCGCCCGTAAGGCAGCAGCACGATGCACCGAGCGCGCGAAGCGAGCGGCTCCAGTGAAGGCGAATACATTAGCTCCTTCCAGTTGAGCTTATTGAGGTCCGGCGTGTAGCCGTGAAGAAAGACGAGCAGCCCAAAGGGCTCGGTGCCATCGTATGAATCCGGCACGTACAGGATGTACGGCTGGGGTGACATATCGTTGAGGGAAATGTACGCGCGCTCGATGCAACCGTGCTCGGCCAGGGTAGGCCTTTGCCCGTCTCGCAGCGCCTCCCAGATCGAGATGGCCTCCTTGAGGCTATCGGCGGCCAGCTGACGGCTCTCTTCAGCCGCCGGCTGGGAAGCCATGGCAAGCTCGGCCTTATGCAGCTTCAGCAGACCGAGCGCAAAGGCGTCGGGGAACTGCTGCAGCATGGCACGCCTCTGCTCGGAAGTCTGCGGCAGCAGTTGCTTCACCTGCTCGCCGAGCCGTCGGATCTCCGCGTCGCCCTGCGTGCCCGGCTCGTTTTCCTGCCGGCCGGCGGCGCCCTGCTGAGGCGCGGGCGCCTGAACGGATGGAGGCGCAGTTGGCTGCCCGGCCGGCTCGGTTGCGGGCTCGGCCAGGGCGCGGGCGCCGAGCAGTGACAGCAGGAGCGACGCCACGAGGGCGAGCGCGCCGAGCGGCAAACCATTCTTGAGGGCGGGCACGAGAAAGGGCGGGCGCATGACGCGGTTGCTCAAAGTTTTACGCTCTTGGCTGCTCTGACGAATTTGTTGACCAGTTCACGCGATTTCTTGCCGGGCTCTTCCTCGACGCCGGTGGCAACGTCAACGGCGTAAGGCCGCGCCGCGCGGACAGCCTGGGCCACGTTCTCAGGCGCGAGGCCGCCGGCAAGGATGACCTTCGCCCGGCTGGAGGCGGCCCGCGCCAGATCCCAATCGAAGGGCTCGCCGGTGCCGCCGGGAGTCCCCTTGACGTAAGCATCGAGCAGATAAGCTTCTACGGAATACCTTTCGAGTTCCGTCAGGTCTTCCTCGCCGCGCACGCGGATCGCCTTGATGACGCGGAGCCCTTTTAACTGGCCCACCATGCGCGGCGTCTCGCGTCCATGTAGCTGCGCGTAATCCAGGCCGCATTGCTGCATGATCTCTCTGACCCGCTCGGGAGGCGCGTTCACAAAGACGCCCACGGTGGCGACAAAGGGCGGCAGGGAGAGCCGGATGGGGATAACGTGCTGGGGCTCGATGTAGCGCGGGCTCGACGGCCAGAAGTTGAACCCGATGGCGTCGGCTCCTGCCGAAGCCGCCATCAGCGCGTCAGTGGCATTTGTGATGCCACAGATTTTAACCTTGACCATCACAACGCTGAGTGTAACAGAGTCGGCCGGGCGGCGCCAATAGCCTGCACACTGCGTCCTATCGTAGCAGGTGCAGCCAGTCGCCCAACAGAAACTGGAAGCGGCCGATCAGGAGCGACTCGCGCGCCATCACGGCGTAGCCGAAAGATGCTCCAAAAGCGAGCATGAGGAAGATGATGCCCACGCGGGAGACCGCGCCGACAGCGCCCTTGTGCTCGAGGCTGAAAACGAAGTAGCAGAGCACCGAGAAGACGCCGAGGATGATGATGATCTTGTCCATGCTGGCGAACGCCTCGACGGCTTCGGGGGACTGACCGAACCGCTCCGTCGCGCGGGCGATCACGTAGGCCACGGCCACGGTGCCGCTGGCGATTTTAAGGTAGGTCGCCAGCCGGCCGCCCTTCGATGCGAAGTATGCCGTGAGCAGGAGCAGCATGGCCACCATGCCAACGATGGCCCAGCCGAACCACGGCATCGGCGTCGCCTCAAGGGTCGGCTTCATCTGCTTCAGTATGTTGCTGTGGATGACCGGCTGGATGCCGAAGCCCATGCCGTAGCCCACGAGGAACGCCAGCGGGTATCTGCTCACCCAGGCGTAGGACCTGGACATGCGCAGGAGCACCATCAGGCCGAGGCCGATTGGGATGAGGAGGATGAGCTTGTCATGCCCGACCGTCATGCCCTTGGTGAAGGCGGGGACGACGAGCGCGTCATATATGTCCGGCTTGTAGAACTCGTACCAGAGCACGACGAGCGAGATGCCGAGCCCCAGGCCGACAAATAGGTGCTCTGCCGCACGGAAGAAGGGGTTGTCCTTATAGAGAAAGCTGAAGATGGCGATCGTCATCACGACGCCGGCCAGAACGACGAGCGTCTGCGTCCAGTTCGGGATGCCGGCGTCTCGGATGGGCAGTACGCCGAGAGCGAAGAGGACGGCGTTCACCACGGCCAGTACGCCCGCGCAGACGAGCGCAATCACGAGATCGGTCTTTGATGATGACGGCTCAGCCACGGCTTTGCTTTTGCTCCTTGCCCCGGCGGCCCATCCAGAGGAAGACGACGTTGCCCGCGATGACAAACGCCACGATCAGCAGATGGATGAGGCTCTGGGGGAACATGCGCTTCACTGCCTGGCCGGGCTTCCCCAGCAGCGTCTCGTAGTCGGCGGCGCCCCGCAGGCCCGCGACGAGGCCGTTGATCTGGCCGGCGTTCAGCCTTACGTACATGTCCGGCCCGATAATGGCGGTGCATCCGATGGCCATCGGTATGTGGTACTTGTCCGAGCCGAACTGTATCCAGGTCTCCGGCGTGCTGCTGGCGGAGAGGTCCACGATGTAGTTGAAGTCCTTCAGCGATTTCAGCTGCCTGAATATGGGCATCGTGGCTGTCGGCCTGTTCCCGTAGTCCTGCGGGAAGGCCGCCTGCATGTTCTCGCCCATGTTCGTGATGACCTGCACCATGTCGCCAGGCTTGTAGCCGAGGTAGACGTAGTCCACGCCGTCCTGCTTGCCGCGGAACTCGGGGTCGCGCGCCACTCTCTGGATTATGTCCTGTCCGAGGGGCGCGCCGTAGGGGTTGAACGTCATGCCGACGACGTGCAGCTCCCGGCGCAGGCAGTGCCGCATGAGAGCGTCAGTAATGGGCCTGAGCTCGGCCACGGACTGCGGGTCGAAGTCCAGGGCGAGGAGCACGCCGGAGCCCTGCGGCAGCAATTCGATGAATCTGTACACGGCCTCCACCGGCTTCTGGGGCTTGATAGGCAGCGTTTGCGGTTTGAGCAGGCCGAAGGCAAGGGCGGCCGCTACGAGAGGGAAGATGAGGCGCGGGTCTGACCAGCGGACGTGCATCGTCAGTCCCCTCCGCCGAGGTAGGAGCGCTCAAGGCCGAAGATGATCCTGACGGACGTTGCGAGCGCCCCCAGGCTCACGCCGAGCATGATGGCGCGCTTCGCCGCCACGTTGGGCACGCCCATGAGCCAGTTCGAGACGGCGGGGAAGTAGCCGGATATCAGGTTGCCGACGGGCACCTGGCCGACCATAACAATGAGGGCTGCCACTAACAGCAGCGTAGCCTCGAAGCTGCGCGCGCGGAAGGTGCGCACTGCGGCGGAGGCGATGTAGAAGCCGAGCAGGCTGAACATCGTCGCGCCGGCTGAGACGTAGAGCGCGTCGTAGAGCTTGTCGTACACGGACTGCTCGACCTGGCGGCTCAAGAACCACATGCCGCCGTTGTAGGCTCCTGCTGCCAGCATCAGCACGAGGCCGACGAAGAAGAAGATGCTGTAGCCCCAGCCCTCCTGCCTGCGCCGAATCCTGGCCCTGTGCAGGTGGACGAGGCTGTAGGTGCCGAGCAGCGCCGCCACGCCGCCGATGATGCGCGACCAGTGCGCGATGAGTTCCTTCGTGTCCGACGCCCACGGCGCCGGCACGTACTGGATGCCGAAGCCGAATAGGCCAAAGAGGAAGGCCAGGAGGAGCGGTATTGTGAGCTTAATGAAGCGCATGGCGGCCTCAGAAACTTTTCTCGTAAGCCGTGAAGACCACCTGCATCCACGTGAGGCCCATGTTGGAGACCACGAGGCCGGCCGGGAGCGCGGCCAGGAGCACCGTCTTGCCCAGGTCCTGCGCCTTCAGCGTGGCAAGGAGCTTTGCGTTGCGCGACAGGTACGCACTGGCCGCGTAAAGCTCTTCGCCCATGAGCGTATAGTCGCACGTGGTGATGAAGAAGGGCAGTTGCGTGAACGAGTCAGTGCCGGCAATCTGGATGGCGCCCGTTGCGGCGCCGGCCTCCGCCAGGATGAGGGACTCGGCGAAGAAGTAGCCCATGAAGAAGTTGGCGGCCGGCTTCCTGCGCGACATGATGCCCGCGACGGCCGCCACGTACGGGAACTGGTCCGAGGCCAGCATGAAGACGTTGTCGGGGTTGTATGCGTCCGGCCGCCCGGCCTCGATGTAGGCCTCCTGCACCACCTCCTGGCTGAGCGAGTAGACGAGCGGATCGTTGTTGACCACCAGGAGGTCGCTGTCGTAGGCGGCCACCTGCCGCGCGAGCCGGCCGAGGATGTTGATGCTGGCTATTCCTGAGATGTCTCCGACGCTGTTGAACCCGTGCACGAAGACCACGGGTTTGCCCATCTCCGTGGCTCTGCCGATCGCCTCGTCCACGGCCTCGAACCCGGCGATCCGCCGGACGAACACGTCCGGATGGCGCCGCACGTAGAGCACCATGAGGAGCACGGCTGCTGTGAATGCCAGGGCGTAGATGAAGTTCACCAGCTTTGACACGTCGAACGCGCTCGGCCGGGCGGCTGCGGTCGCTACGAGCGAGAACGGCTTCATCCGCTGGCCCGTCGGCGTGACCAGCCCGAGCCGGAAGCAATATGGACGCCGGTTGTCGTCGCGTTCCATGTCGCGCAGGCGCTTTCCGCAGTTTTCCACCACCGGGGCCAGCCGCGCGGCCTCTATGCGCACGTAGTCCCGCTCAGGACGGCTTGAATCCGCCGCACCCAGGCGCGCGCCGAGCCTGTTCCTTATAGCGGCCTGCCGCCCGCTCTCCGTCCGGTCGAGCGTCGCCTGCGCATCGGTCCATTGCTTATCCGCCTCCGGCGCGGGTTCTCGCTCGAACCTGGCGAGGGCGGTATGCCAGCCCTTCAGGGCCGCCTCGAATGCGGCGTCCTGCGGTTGCTCCTTCGCCTCGTCCCCTGCCGGCGCCCCGGCGAAATCGTAAGGAAAATGCGCGTCGCGCAGCATGTCTCCCAGCCGGTAGAGGATCTCCTCTCCAATCTTCTCATCGGGAGCGGGCGCGTCCTTCTCGGCCTTCAATATCAGCGCCATGTTGCGGGCGTAGTTCAGCCGGTCATAGTCGTCGCAGCGCTCGGCCGTCGCGCCTTCCGTGGGCATCGCCTCACCCGCGTTCCGCAGTCGGCGCTCCATGTCCCCCAGGTCAGTGGAGCCGGCGGACTGGATGGCGTTCTCCGCCTCTGCGCGGAGGAGCGCCTTCAGCATGAGGTAGCGCGCGAGGGCATCGAGGACGCCGTCACGTCCGGCGGCGACGGCCTCGCCCATGGCGCGCTCAGTTGACTCTGAGCTTCTGATGTAGCCGGCGACGACCTCCGTTTTCTTGTCGTCCACATTCACGAGCCGCGCCCATCGGGGACGGTAGCGCGCGGCCTCGTCCAGGAAGGCCTTGCGCTCGGCGATCTTCTTCCTCAGGTCTGCAAGCAATGACTCGCACTGCTGCAGCGCGGCCTGGCTGCCCTGCAGCCAGTCGAGCGATTGCCTTTCGGCCGCCAGCCAATGGACGGTGATCCCGGGCACATTCAGCGGGCTGACGATGAAGTAATGGTCGGTATCGTCGGAGAAGCGATACGGGTAGAAGGGGCTGACGTTGGGATTCATGACCAGGTCGCCGTCCGTGCGCGTCATGCCGCATTCGAACCAGCGCCAAGATGGATCTACGCTGATATAGACCACATAGCTCCATCCCGCTTTCGCAGCTTGCTTTTCAAGGTCGGCCGGCAGCCGGGGCCACCGGACGGTCACGTGGGTGCCGTTGTCGTTCGGCGTCGGCTCGGCGATGAGGAATGACGGCGCCGGGATCGCCACGGCCTCAGGGGCCGGAGCGCTTTCGCCTTGCGCGGGGATTGGCGTCCCCGCGGCCGGCCCCGAGGTGCCTTCCGTCAGTGCCGGGCCGCTCCCCTCAGCTATTAGACTGGCCGCGTGAGGAGCGCAGAACGCGAGAGCGACGCAGGCCAGCATGGCCGCGCGCTTCAGTGCCTGCGTTCTGAGTGTCATTGCCGCTCACTCCTTGATGACTTCAACGTTGGCGCGGGGCACGGTGAGCGTGCGTCCGTCGTCAAGCGCGACTCGCATGACGCGCACTTTCGACTCAGTTTCTATCTGCTGCAATTCAGGCACGAGTTCGACCACGCGGCCTATGAGCCCGAAGTACGGCTGGCGGATAAGCCTGATGCGGTCGTCCCTGCGCAACCCGTCCGCAGCCCGCGTGCCTTCCGCCGAGGTCGCCGTCGGGGACGGGCCCTCGAGGGGCACAATGACCTCCGGGCGTTGCACTCCGGCACGGATCTGAGTTGCGCCGTTCACGCTGGCAAGACGGCCCGCGAGGCTCTTTAGCAGGTTGAATGTGTTGGCGGCCATGGCGATGCGGCCGAAACCTTCCGTGATGATAACCGTGACGCCGACCTTCTCCGCACCGGTGACAGCTACCCCAATCTCGTAGCCGAGCATGCCGTACAGCTCCTGGGCCTCGATGCCGCCGCCAATGACGGCCGACGCTCCGCCGCGCACTGCCGCCCGCACGAGGTCGGCTGAAATGAGGGAGCCGACCACGATGACTGCGCCGGCCCAGTCTCGTTCCGCAGCTTTCGGCTCCATCATCTGGTCGGGGGCCTCCACAGGCACTGCTATCGGCCCATTTGTCTCTCCGCCGACGCCGAAGATGCCTTGCACCAGTGCCGCTCTGGTCTCGATGACCGCGCCTTCTCCCGGCATGACCTCGACCACGCGGCCTTGCACGTAGGCCCGGAGTTCGATCTGGCGCGGCGGTTCCTGCACCATGACCTGGCCGGTCACCTCGGAGATGGTCTGGATTGTTCCGCTTACCGGGGACCGGCAGGTTGTCTTCAGGAACTTGAGGAGCGGTTTGGTCTCGGCGATCGGTTCTCCGGCTGACACGGCGTCGCCTACGCCCTTCAACATGTGGTGTCGGATTTCGGATGGGTGTATGCCCAGCCGGTTTACCACGTTAACCGGATGCACGTCGCCGGGGAGGGATGCGCGCGCCACCGCCTCGCGGGCCTCTACGTCCTGGCCCTTCTGCACGAGCACGTCGCCTCGCATAGGCAGGAGGCGCGCTTTCCGCACCATCGTGGCGGCGGTCACCTGGAGGCCGGGCGTGTAGGCGTGCGCCATGGTCAGGTTCCTGTGAGGGCCGGACGAGCGTCAGTGTCCGGCGAAGGAGGGTAGATGTCCATCGTGCTCAGCCAGCGAGCGATGATGCGGCGCCGGTCTTCCGCTTCAGCGGGGAAGAGGATGGGCCGCCCGCGTGCGTCGAGGACGACGCCCACCTGGCCGCCCCGGCACTGCCGGGCGAGCGGCCGGCTCGGCCCCGCCCCGACGTCAACGCCGCGCGCCGGCCTGACGTCCACTTCGCAGGCTTCCTCGGCGCCGGCCGGGACGAGCATCACATCGCCCCAGGCCAGATCCCCTTCCAGCACGTCGCCCTGCGGGGGCTTGATGTGGTAAGAAAGGCACTCTCTACCGAGTCTGGCAGGCCCTCTGGCTGCGACGCACGTGCCGAGGGGCACGAGGCAATCCCGCTCGAAGACCTGCACGGCTGCCTCCTCGTGCACTCCGCTCAGGACGCCCAAATGCGGCATCATGAAGATGCTGTCTACTGCCAGCTCGGTCACGCCCAGCGGCTCGAAACCATCCATCAGCATCAACATGGCCTGTGCGCGCCGTGGGGCGTGCGACAGGACTCCTCCGCTGCCAACCAGCAGGTCAAGTCGGGCCATGTCAATATAGGACTCCTCCTCCTCTGCGCCGGCAAAGACCTCGCCCACCTCACGCGTGCGCTGGACGCCCCTCAGGCCCGTGGCGAGCGAGCGGTGCTGCTGGAACGCCAGGGACAGGGCGCATCGCGAGAGTGCTTGCTCCATCATCAGGTCGGGCACGGTCTGGGGGATTGTGGTGGGGCGGACCATCTTGTTCTTGACGCGGTTCTTCAGCTCGCCCTGGTCGAGGGGCACGGGCAACCAGCGCAGCACGTTCTCGGGCGACGCCTCCGCCAGCACGTTGGAGATGCTGTAGCTCACGCCGAGGTTAGCGCTGACGGTGCGGATGAACCGCCCGTCGAAGACGCTGAAGACGTCCGTCGTGGCCCCGCCGATGTCTACGCCGACGAGGTTGATGCCGCGGCGCTCAGCGATCGTCTGCATTATCTTCCCCACGGCAGCGGGCGTCGGCATGATGGGCGCCCCGGTCCACTGCATGAGCTTGTCATAGCCCGGCGCATGCGCCATGACGTGCTCGAGGAACAGGTCTTGAATGGCTGCACGGGCGGGCGCCAGATTCTCCGTTTCAAGCGTCGGGCGAATGTTGTCGGTCACGGTCAAGGCTGTCTGGTCGCTGAGCGTTTTCCGGACGTGGTCACGGGCGTCGCGGTTGCCGGCGAAGATGACCGGCAGGCGGAAAGTGTGTCCGAGCCTCGGCCGGGGACGGGCCGCTGCGATGTACTCGGCCAGCTCGACCACGTGGGAAACCGTCCCCCCGTCCGTGCCCCCGCTGAGCAGTATCATGTCCGGGCTCAGCTCGCGGATACGGGCGATCTTCTCATGCGGCAACCTGCCGTCGTTGGTTGCGATCACGTCCATGACGATGGCACCCGCGCCGAGGGCCGCGCGCTGGGCGCTTTCGGCGGTCATTGACTTCACCGCTCCTGCCACCAGCATTTGCAGGCCGCCGCCCGCGCTGCTCGTCGAGACGTAGATGTCCACCCCGCGGCCGTCCTGGGCCGGGGTGATGATCTTCCCGCTCTCCAGGATCACGCGTCCGGACAGCTCTTCGACTTCTTCAATGGAGTTGAGCACGCCCCGCGTCACGTCCTCAAAGGGGGCTTCAACGGTGGTGGGAGCCTCACCCCGGAAGGTTTGTCTGTAGCCCTCGGGCCGTCTCTCGATCAGGATGGCCTTCGTCGTGGTGCTGCCGCAGTCCGTAGCGAGTATGACGTTTAGAGCCTCAGGCGGACGCCGCACCCGCGCTCCCTGGCCTTCGGCCGGATCCGCTGCGTCGCGGCCACCGCGCATTTCGTCAGAGGCTCTTGGTTTGCCTGTGGGCATAGGTTCCCGTTTCAGTGGCCGGCCGTGCGTTTCCCGGGGCTCTCTGGAGCCACGTCACCTGCCGCCTCGCGCTCTTCGATCATCTCCAGAAGCGCTTCTATGGAGCGGCGGCGAGAGAGCAGATCGGCCGCCTCGTCGCACTTTTCCGGAGGAAAGACGGCTGAGATGATGGGCTTGAAGAAGACAAGAAGCTGGGAGCCGACGAAGTTCAGCGGCATGACGCTTTGCAGCAGCAGGATGGCGGGCGCTGACAGGCGTCGTTTCACCACCTTGTCGGCGATGAACTGGAGCCAGCGCAACTCTTGTTCCGTAAGAGGCCTGTCCTCGGGGATAGCGAAGGCGTGCTTCAGCCCCGCCCAGAACTTGCCTGCCGGCCTTTGCTGGTTCATGAGGGCGCAACCGATGGCATAGATGCATCAAGGCGCCGATGGCCCGAACTGGGCCACGGAAAGGAGTTTCGACGGGCGCGCGGCGCCTTGTACGCAGGCATTCTATCAGACGCCGAAGGGGCCTAACAAACGCCGCTGACGCGCACTGGTGGGAAGGTATTGTTGGCGACCAAACGACAAGCGGCGGCAGGATGGCCTGGCTACGGGACAAGGTCGAGGGAAAGGCCGATCCTCCTTGCCTCGTTCTCCCATTCCGTCAGCCTGTCGCCCCGCCTCTCGATCGAGTCCCGGTCCAGATCGCAAGGGATGCCGCTTGCCTGCCCGAGAATGGTGCCGAGCAGTTTGGCCGTTTTCTGGCTCGGTTCTTTCCTGGCGAGTTTGTCGAGCCTGGAGAGGAATTGGAGGGCGACCTCCCTGCCGATCTTCTCATCCTTGCCTGGCCTCTTGGACATCTCATCCGAGACGATGTTGAGTTGGATTGACCTTTCTACTGCGCTCTCCTGGGTCTCAACTTTCGCGAGGGCGTCGGCGATGCGCTTCTTGACCTCGAGCGGCTTAGTCATCAGCTCTTTGGCTTGAGGGGATCCCGCGGCGGGGATAGCCTCCGGCCCGCGCAGTTGGTAGACCAGGACACTTCTATAGTACCTCACCGGGATAACGGTCTCCTCGCTGGGAGACTCTTCGTAAAGGTGCAGGCTGGTCTCCAGTTCCCGCCACGCGTAGAGTACATATTTCGGATCGGTCTGGGCGATGAGCTTCCTGAACCAGTTGACTTTCCACTGCGTGACCAGATCTGAACTGGTGGCCGTCGGCGTGGCGCCTTCTGGGGGAAACGCCACGCCCGTCATCGCAGCCAGTAGTTTCCCCAGGTCGCTGCTCGCTGCATCCGGAGGCTGGGCGGCCTTCGCCAGCACGCTCAGTATGGGCTCGACAGCGCCCAAATCTCCCTTTTGCTGGACGACTTGCAGCGCGGTCTGCCGCGCGGCCGCATCGGTGCCCGTAAGGGCCGTATGCAGGAGGACCTGCCACGGTTGCTGTTGAGGGGGAGGCAACGCGCCGGGATTCTGTTCAAACCACTTGCCGACCTCGTCTTTGAGTTGTTCCGGCGCCATGCCTTCAGGGCGCGTAGTGGGTATGCCGTTCATCTGAACCAGCGCGAGGGCCGGCCCAAGGAGAGCCAACGAAGGGCGGGGCGAGTAAAGTCTGGCCAGGACCATTGCGTTGGCGAGCTTGCCCTGATCGCTCGCTCCGGCCTTGCCCTCCCAGATGTCGCCAAGAGCGGCGGAGGCCCAGTAAACGAGCTGCATCCTCTCGCTCTCGAGCACCGTGAGCAGGACGCTGGTTGCTCTGGGCGCCTTCAACTCGCCCAAGGCAATCACGCACTGGCCAATGTAGGTCGGATCCGTGCTCGAAGGGAGCTTCGCCACTTCAGCGATCAACGGGTCAACGGCCGCATCGCCTAACTTCACAACCTCGGCTCGCTTATCGGAGCGCTCATACGGAGCAGCGTCCCTGAATGCAGCCAGAACCGTGCCGATATCGGCCGGCGCAGCAGCAGGAGCCACGGTAGCCGGCGCACCGGCAGCCGCAGCCGGGGCCGCGGCGGGCGCCACGCTCTCGGCGGGGGCGCCAGCGGGAACTGCCGCCTGGCCAATCGCCGAGTGGGTGATGAAGCAGACGACGAACAGGAGAGCATACAGCGCCGGCCTTCCATGGCGGATCATCAGGGCTCACCTCACCCCAAAAGTGGCACGTCAATCCATTCCCTGCAACTGGCTTTCTGCACGCAATCTTGTACCAGAGCAGGCGGCTACAGTCAAGGACCTTCGGATTGAGCCGGGATTGAGGGGACCGGTGAGGCGGCCTGCACGGGAGGTTCAGCGGTCTTCGATTGCCACCTGGGTGTTCTTCCGCTCCTGCGCGGCGATCAGGTCCCTGCCGAAGAACTCGCAGTGACCTTTCTTGTCTTCCGCGCGAGAGGGATCGAAAAGCGGCCTGCGAAAGTAGGGACAACCAAAGCAATCAGGTATGTACGACCCGCAACAGCGTTTCGGCTTCTTGCGGCCCTGTCGCGCGCCGCCTCGGGCTCTCCGGCCGCCAGTCGCCCGGACAGTGACCTGTTTCTCCGGCACAGCAAGGGTCAGGGCGACGCCCAGAATCGTCAATCCAACGAACCACCAGACAATCCTGTTCCGGCTTTTACGGGCTGCTACGAAAGCGCTGAAGAAACCGCACAGCACCATGATGACAATCAAGTAATACATCTTTACGCCCCCGCAGTTCAATCTCCCATGCTATGCCGACCTGCGGCTCTCCTGCAAGCGAAAAAAAGTCGCCGGCGCAGAGGTTGCGGCGGCCCGGCGCGGAGACACGTTGGCGCAGCTCGCCCCGGGCTTCGCCCGACTGCCCGCGCGCACCCGGCATGGACGGCGTTCTGGTCGAGCCCGGAGGCCCTTTCCCGTGGAAGGGCAGGCGCGCATGACTTATATTGGGAAGCTTGTATCTGCGCCTGCACCCGCATGCTGTGCCCCTGCAATGGTTGTCTGGAGACTGTAATGAAGGACCTGCAAGCACATGGGAATCGGTGATCTGGCAACCTGGCAGTGGCTGGCAGCCGCCGCGGCAGCCGTGCTCGTCGGGCTGTCGAAGGCGGGTTTTGGCTCAGGTGCTGCGACCCTCGCGGTGCCCCTGATGGCAGCGGCCCTGGGCCCTGCAATGATGCTGGCCGTGATGCTGTGGGTGCTCATCATCGGCGACGTGTTCTCGGTGATCCACTACCTGGACAAGCACGACCGCCGCAACCTGCTCATACTTGTGCCGGGGCTGCTCATTGGAGTCGCAACGGGCTATCTCGTGCTCGGCTGGTTCTTGAGGCTGCGCGATGGCGAGGTCTGGATGAACCGCCTGGTCGGCCTCTCGAGCGTCGCGTTCGTCGGAGTGCAATTCTACAGAGGGCTTCGCGAGCGGCGGCTCGGCGTCGAAAGCGTTCCCTACACCCCTCGCGCCTGGCACGGGGTCGGCTTAGGCGCGTTCGCGGGCCTTACCTCCACGCTGGCTCACGCCGGCGGGCCCATAATCAACCTTTTCCTGCTCCCCCAGAAGCTGGAGAAAGAGGTCTTCGTCGGGACGGTCATCAAGTACTTCTTTATCGGGAACCTGGTGAAGCTCATACCATATTTTAGTCAGGGCCTCATGACCCGGCAGGCTGCCATCGTTAGCTTGCTGCTGTTGCCATGCGTCGTGCTGGGCACCCTGTCAGGAGTTTATCTTAATCGCAGGTTCAACGACCACGTCTTCCGGATCGTCGTCTATTCCCTGGCGTTCTGCATCGGTCTCTACCTTTTGACCGGCTGGGAGGTCCGGCCATCGGAGAAGTCCACGGCGCAGAAACAAACGGCTCCCGCCGCGGAGCAGGATGCTACGTCTGCTTTCCGCGGTGGGCTCAGCGCGTATCAAAAGCGCGACTACGACGCGGCAGCAGCGGCCTTCCGGAACGCCGCAGTCCAGCCAGGGCCATGCCGGGACAGGGCGCGCTTCAACAGTGCCCTCGCTCTCTACCAGGCCGGCCGCTACGCGGAAGCCGACGATGCATTTCAGCCGCTGGGCAATTCCACCGACCGGGATGTGTTTCTCCAGTTACCCTTTGATCGAGGGAATTGTGCCTACAGGCTGGGCTCCTTCTCAAGCGCCGCTGACCTTTACTTTCTGGCGGTCCAGGGGTGCCATGCCGAACTCGCCGCTCCCGGCGCCGGCCAGAGCGCCGAGCGTGCGGCCCTGGTTCCCGAGTTACTCAGGAGAGCGGAGCACAACTTTGCCCTGGCACGCGCCCGGTCCGAGGGCGCCGCAAGAGCGCAGCAGCGGACGACCGCCGGCTCGCCGGCCTCCGAGGGGAGCGCGACCGCATCGGGCGCCGGGGAAGCGGCGTCCGAGAGCGAGACAGTGCCGGGACGGCCGAGCCCTGCCGGGCAAGCCACAGGCGATTCCTCCGGCTCAGCGGCCGGAACGAGGAGCGTTGAGGCCGTCCTGTCCAACGTGACCTCACGAGACACCGGTCCCGTCCTCAAGGCGGGCGCTGTGAGGACGGCGCCGTCCGCGCGGAGTTGGTAGCGAGCGGGGAAGCAGTGGGGCGGCACGTGGGGAGGGTCGTTCGGCGCGCGCACCCCGGCCCGCTCGGTGGGGATGGTGATTAGCCTTCGAACTCACGAAGGCGCGCAGGCAGCGGGTTCTTCTCGATTCCGGCGTCCACTGCTGCGCGCGTCTCGTGCCAGGGCCTGAGCGCGCTCACGGCGTCTACGCCCGCCAGATTCTGTGCGCCTACAGCGGTCAGGAATGCCATGCAGCGCTCCGGCGGCTCGCCCCGCAGCCAGGCTGCCAAGAACCCGGCGATCGCGGCATCTCCCGCGCCGGTGGCGCTTGCGATCCGGCTGACACGACAGGACGGCTGGAAGATCTCGCGGTGCCTCCAGACATCGGGAGAGGCCATCGCCGCGAGAAAGGCGCCGCCCGGCACGCCCGTCTTCAGGTAAGCCCCTACGTGGCCGCACTTTATGACGATAGCTTTCGCTCCGTAGCCCAGACAGCAGTCGGCGAGGCGGCGCAAGTCAGTCGCCTCGATGCCGTCGGCAATGCTGTCGCCCCCGCTGACAAGGCGATCGAAGCGCTGCCGGTCGAGCATGAACAGTATCTCGTCAAGGCTCGGCAAGAACAGGTCCACGTGGGGCAGCACGCGCCCCAGTATGGAGGCCCAATCGGCGCGGCCGGCCTCGCTGTCAGGATCCGGCAGGGACAGGTCGAGCGACGTAACAACGCCTTCCCGGCAGACGCCGCTGAGCAGCTCTTCCGCCTCCGCGCCTCCGTTTTCGTACATGCGCCTCATGAGGGGCGGATAGCCGAAGTGGAAGACGCGAGAGGCCCTGACGACCTTCAGGTCAACGTCCTCGGGGCCGAAGGTGTCGTTTGCCCCGGGGCAGTGGAGGAATATGCGGTCGATGCCCGGCGGCGCCACCACCACGCTGTAGGACGTGTTCTCGCCGTCAAGGACGTGCATGCCCCGTTCGGCGCCCGGCGCCAGTTCCCGCAGCCGCTCCAGCAGGATATGGCCGAAGGGCTCATTGCCGCACTTGCCCATGAGTGCAACGCGGACGCCCAGGCGATGGAGCGCGGGCCCCGTGTTGCCCACGGCGCCGCCGGGGTTTATGTGGACACCCTCCATCTTTATCAGCTTGCCGGGGCGCAGGATCTCGCTCAGGCGCTTCCCGGGCACCTGGCCGAACGTGGGCGTGATGTCCAGGCACACATGCCCGGCCGTCACTACGTCACAACTCTTCTGGATCATGCCGATTTCTCGTGCCTTTGGCCTGGCAAACTATGGGTAGCCTCGGCAGGGGTGGCAAGCATGCGGGGTGCTTCGCGTTGGTCAGAGGGGGCAACGGCTCAGTCCTGCAAGCTGCCCCGTGGCCCGGTGGCAAACTGAAAGCAGACCCCCACGAAGGCCAGGGCGCCCCACGCGATGGCGAGCATGAGGGGATTGTCAATCAGCCACTTGAAGACGTCCCGCACAAACGGGGGTTGGCCTCCGAGCAAGTGCGAAAGGAGCCCCCAGGTGGCAATCAGAGCCCCGGCACCCATGAAAGAAGTGGCAACGATGGAAAGGGGCCGCACTTCGATCATGGCGGCAAAGCCCGCCACAAACCCGATACAGAAGATAATGAGCCCAATGGCCGAGCTGTAAGAGAACAGGAAGGCCGCCAGCATCAGAAATGGCGAAAGTATGACCAGGAAGGCCGCAACGGGCTTTGCCTTAAGCGCTGAGAACAAGTAAAGCCCGACGCCCAGCCCGATGCCCACGGCTAACAGCGTCAGCCGGAACCAGACGGGGCGATTGGTGTAAAGGGCCTGGATGATGCAGAAAGCGGTGAACCCTCCCGTTGCCAGCCCCAAGACGGGCGCCGCCGGGACCAGCAGCCACTGCAGAAACGTCCAGCCGAAGAACAGTGACAGCGTGCCTACGAGCGTCGCAACGGCCAGTGCAGTCCACCCGTAGCCGGGCGAGCTTGTTGCCTTATCAAGGTAACCGTCCGCGTGCTCGGCGAACGTCTTTACCTTCTCCCCGGCAAGTTGGGCGAACTTTTCCGCCTCCTTGCGGGTGCCTTCATGGGCTCCCGCTGGCTTTTCCTCGGCGGGTGCAGCTTTCTCTTTCTGCGCGGGCGGGGCGGCAGCCTCAATTGCTGCGCGAGCGGGCGCAGCCTTCTCTTGCTGTGCGGGCGGGGCGGCCGCCTCACTTGCCGCCCGAGCGGGCGCAAGCGACACTGCAAGCAAACCTGCGGTCAGAACCGCGGCAAAGGCCAGCTTCTGCACCATGGTGGCGAGCCTTGCTGCTACAGGGGAGAGGGCAGCCTGGCAGGGACGCGCTACAGGGCGCCCTCCTCTTCGAGTTCAACCCTCTTGCGCGCAATCAACTCGTCGAGCGCTTTGGCGAAATAATCGTAACCTTCCACGATTTCAGGGCTTACGCGCTGCTCGTAAGCCTTGCGAGCAGCCTCGATAGGCTCCCGCAACACGCTGTAGAAAGTCCCGTAGAGAACGCCTTCCCTGACTGCCTCCTCGTGGTATGCTTCCAGGTCGGCGGCGAGCACGCGAGCGACGCGCCAGGCGTTTTGGTGTTCAGGGTCGGCGGCCACCTCCGGCGAAAGAGCTGAACTGCCCACTGCGAAGGCCGCAGAAGGCTCAACGGTCACCGCCGGCTGCTCCTCTTCCGCGGCCTGCTCTTCCTGCCGGCCCGGCGCAACTTCGCCGACGCTTACTCGTTTGTAAAGCCTGTCAATCCGCCGCCCCAGCGACTCCACAATCCGGCCGATGTCCTTTGCCTGCTGGTTGATGACGGTCACGAGCCGCACCTGCGTCTCCTGCATGGCCGTTGCCTGTTCCTCAACCTTGTGCAGGCGCTCGCTCATGTCCTTGAGGGCCGCGTCCATCCCCTCGCTGTCGTCCACATACTCCACAGTTAACAGCGTAGACGGAATCTGTGCGACTCCCTGATCGGGTCGGGCGGGCTTCTTGTCCTGCGCGACCGGTTCGTCCTTCTTGGCAAGCAGTCTCTTCACGAAGCCGGCCGAAGGGGTGGTGGCCTTCGCGCTGATGTTGCCGGAGGATGCCGGCGTCGCCTGTTGTCCCGAACTTTCCTGGGGCTTCTCGTTCGCCATAGAGGTCCTTCGATATGCCCACCGCCCGACTGCGCGCCCGCCCGGCGCGCGGCTCCCTCACAAAGATTGTCTCATGTTAACTAACGCCAAGGTCAAACGCAAGCGGTTTTTCAGCCCTGTTGCGGGGCTCCGTGGAGGCCCTCCGGGGCTGCCGCATCCCTCCCACAGCGGCCCGTCTGCGGTGCCTCGCCCCGCTCATAACTTGACATTTGCCGCCGCAGGCGGTATTTCTTTCCGAGGGAAAATCCAGTCAGCTTGGATTGGGGACTGTTCATGGGCACTGTGAAAACCAGAAGTCTGCCGTTGTTCAGGAAAGTGCGGGATTTCGCCGACGCCGACCGCATCAGGGCTCTCGGCCTGTATCCCTACTTCCGGCCAATCTCGTCAGCACAGGACACAGAAGTGCTGATGGATGGCAGGAAAGTCATCATGATGGGCTCCAACAGCTACCTGGGGCTCACAAACCACCCGGAAGTGAAGGAAGCCGTCAAGCAGGCCACAGACAAATATGGGTCCGGCTGTGCAGGCTCCCGCTTCCTGAACGGCACTCTGGATATCCACCTTGAACTCGAAGGGCAGCTCGCCGAGTTGGTCCAGAAAGAGGCCGCAGTCCTTTACTCCACTGGCTTCCAGACCAACCTGGGCGTCATCAGCGCTCTGGTCGGGAAAGACGAATACGTTATCACCGACAGGGAAGACCACGCCAGCATCGTGGACGGTTGCCGCCTCTGCTTCGGGGAGTTCAGCCGGTTTGGCCATAATGACATGCAGGCCCTCGAGGCCCGGCTCAAGGACTGTCCGCCGGACGCGGGCAAGCTGATCGTCGTGGACGGCGTTTTCAGCATGACCGGGGACATCGCGGACCTTCCGGCGATTGCAGGCTTGGCGGAGGAACACGGCGCTGCCGTGATGGTTGACGACGCGCATTCCATCGGCGTCCTGGGCCGCGGCGGTGCCGGCACCTGCGCACACTTCGGCCTGACCGATAAGGTCCAGCTCATCATGGGCACGTTCAGCAAGTCGCTGGCGTCGCTGGGGGGGTTCATTGCATCCGACCGGGACACCATCGAATATCTGAAGCACCGCTCCCGGGCCCTGATCTTCAGCGCCAGCATCTCCCCGCCGAATGCCGCGGCGGTTCTGGCCTCCCTTCGCATCATGAAGCGTGAGCCTGAGAGGATCCAGAGGCTCTGGCGCAACACCCGCCTGATGATGGAAGGCCTGCGGGAACTTGGCTTTGACACCGGCGCCTCCCAGACGCCCATCATCCCCGTCTACGTCGGCGATATGATGACCTGCTTCAAGATGTGCAAGCGCCTTGACCAGGAAGGCGTCTTTGTCAACCCTGTTGTGCCGCCCGCCGTAGGACCCAACGACGCGTTGTTGCGCGTCAGCCTGATGGCCACCCACACCGAGGCCCAGATAGAGTTCGCCCTGAGGAAGCTGGAGAAGGTCGGCAAAGAGCTGAACGTCATCTGACGCGTCCGTCGGACGGACGGGTTCCTCCCCCGTCCTTCGCGAAGGAAGGGCCTATGGGCGTCTCTGTCCACGAAGTCGTATCCAGCGGGGACATGCGGCAGTTCATAAGGTACCCCTTCTCCCTGTATGCCCGTGACCCGCACTTCGTGCCGCACCTGCTCTCTGAGCGCAAGCGGTTCTTCAGCCGCAGGAATCCGCTCTTCGAGTTTACGGACGTGCAGTATCTCCTGGCGCGCAACTCCGAGGGCAAGGTCGTCGGCAGGATCACCGCTCACGTGAACCGTCGCCATAACGAATACTGGCGCGAGAAGGCGGGTTTCTTTGGCTTCTTCGAGAGCGTGCCGGAACTGGAAGTGGCCCGCGCCTTGTTGGCAGCCGCCGAAGGCCGCCTGCGGCGACGCGGCATGACCGTCATCAGAGGGCCGTTCAACTTCTCCACCAACGAGGAGTGCGGCTTTCTGGTCAAAGGTTTCGACTCGCTACCCGTGCTCATGATGACTTATACGAAGGAGTACTATCTGGACTTCATGGCGAAGCTTGGGTATACGAAGGCCAAAGACCTGCTGGCCTATTCCTACGGCCACACGGGAAACATCCCCGACTATCTCCGGCGGTTCAGCGAGCGGGTCGTTCAGCGGTCCAAGGTCACCGTCCGCCAGATCCGCATGGACAGGTTCGAAGAGGACGTGCGCAGGGCGTTCTCCGTCTACAATCAAGCCTGGGCTCGGAACTGGGGTTTCATCCCGATGACCGAGCCTGAGTTTATCTACATGGCCCATGAGCTTAAGCCCATCGTTGACACCTCGGTTGCGCATATTGCGGAGATAGGCGGCAAGGCCGTCGGGTTCGTTCTCGCCCTGCCCGACTACAATCCCATCTTCCAGAAGATGAAGGGCCGGCTCTTCCCGTTCGGCATCTTCCGTTTTCTGCTCGGCCGGCGCCATATCAGCCGTCTCAGGGTCATCACCATGGGCGTGGTGCCCGAGCACAGGAAGCGAGGCATAGACATCCTCCTTATCTACCGCACCTTCGTTGACGGTCTGGAAAAAGGTTATCGCTGGGCGGAGTTCTCCTGGGTTCTGGAGGACAACGAGATTTTCAAGCGCGCCATGGACAGGCTCGGAGCCGAGCAGTACAAGACCTACCGTATCTACGAGAAGAACCTGTGAAAGTCCTGCTCACCGGCGCGAACGGCTTCGTCGGCAGTCACATCCTCGATCTGCTGCTCCAGCGCGGCTTCGGCGTCGCCGTCCTGCTCCGGGAAACCAGCGATACGCGCTTCATCGAGCCCTGTCTGTCTCATGTGGACGTGCGGTACGGCTCCCTGGACTCTCCCGACTCGCTTCGCCGGGCCATCCGCGGGGCGGACGCCGTCATCCACTGCGCCGGCAAGACGAAGGCGGTTCACAAGAGGGAGTTCTACGAGGTCAACGCCGAAGGCACGCGCAACGTGGTTGCCGCGTGCAACGCGTCTGCCGACTCGGTCCGCCATCTGATCCACATTTCAAGCCTGTCCGTCTCGGGCCCGGGATCTCCTGAATCCCCTGCACGCGAGGATTCGCCTCCCCATCCGGTCTCGGACTACGGCAAGAGCAAGCAACTGGCGGAGGACTACGTCCGTGGCGACTGCCGGGTGCCGTATACGATCTTCCGGCCTGCCGCCGTCTACGGCCCGCGGGACCGGGACTTCTTTGTGGCCTTCAAGACAGTGCGCGACGGGTTCCTCTTCCTCATCCGCGGGGGCAGGCAACACGTGAGTTTCGCCTATGCGACGGACGTGGCGGCGGGGGTCGTGAAAGCGATCGGCTGCGCGGCTGCCCACGGCAAGACGTACCATCTCGCACACCCGGTGCCCTGGAGTCAGCGAGCCTTCCTCTCGAAGATCGCGGACGCAATGCACGCCAGGCCGCGACGGGTCTTTGTGCCCGCCCCCATTCTCTATCCAGCGTGCCTCCTGGGGTCTGTGCGCTCGTGGGCGGCAAGGAGGCCGAGCATGCTGAGCCTGTCGAGGGCGCCCGAACTTACCGCCCCCGGATGGGTCTGCGCAACGCAGCAGGCGGAGGAAGACCTGGGCTTCGTCGCCCGTATGCCCCTCGATGAGGGCGTGCGGCTCACGTTAGACTGGTACAGAACCAATGGCTGGCTTCCTGCGGCCTGACGGCGCCCATAAGATGTGGCGCCCCACGCGGGGGCCGAAGGCACAGATTACTCGGTCCGGGGCGGACTGCGCCGGCTCTTGACCGCGGCTGCGGGGCTCCCTGGACGATCTTGGTGGCAATGCGCGGCTACAGGCTTGTTGACTACCTCACTCAAGGCTACATAGCCCTGAGTGCCGTTCTCATCCTTCTCTTCCACGGCAGTGCGCTCCCGCAGTGGCCCTTCTATGTTGCCGCCCACGCGGCCGTCATCGGCGTCATCTACGTCCTGATCCGCCAGAGCGAGCAGCACCCGAATCGGTTTCTGAGCCTGCTGCGCGCCTTCTACCCGATGATCCTTTATGGCTTTCTCTACAACGAGACCCATGTGCTCGATAGCCTCTTCTACTCCGGTTACTTGGACGGCTACTTCATAGACCTCGACCAACGCTTGTTCGGCACCCAACTGAGCCGCACGCTCATGGAAAGGTTCCCTTACGTGTGGGTCAGCGAAGTCTTTTACCTGTTCTATTTCTCCTACTATATCATGGTCCTTGTGGTCGGCCTTGCCCTTTACGTCCGGGACAAGCGCCAGTTCTTTCAGTACATCACCGTCGTCAGCTTCGTGTTCTACGCGTGCTACGTGACATATGCTTTCCTGCCGGTCCTCGGACCTGATTCGGCCAACGAGGGCTTCGCCCTGAGGGGCCAGACGGCGTCGGTTGGTCCACGTCCCGTTCCTGAGGCGATACGATCCGGCCCCTTCTACTGGGCGGTGTGGAAGATATACGATGTCTCAGAGCGCGGAGGCGGCGCAGCGTTCCCCAGCAGCCATGTCGCCGTGGCCCTCACCACGCTCTGGTTCACTTGGACCTATCTGAAAAAGGCCCGCCTGATGCACACGGTCGCCGTCGTCATGCTCTGCGTTTCGACAGTCTACTGCGGATTCCACTACGCCGTAGACGTCCTGGGCGGTCTGGCAGCGGCCGCCGTCCTTGCCCCCGTCGGGGTCGCTATCCACCGGAAGTGGGATCAGCCCCTTCCAGCCATCTCTCAGACGGAGCGTGCCGTTTGTTGAGTTCCGGGACGCCCGGGACTATATTGGGGGATGGCAAAGGAGGGGCTGCCGGATGGTAACCGCGTTTGCGTCTCTTCGGCGTGCAAAGCGCCTGTTAGTGTTGCTTGCCCTCTGTTGGTGTGCGGTGGCCCTTGCGGACGATGGCCTTTCGGGCATCTACGTCAATAAGAACCACGACTACTATCGCGCAGAGTTCCTTCCCGGAGGAAGGTGTTTCCTTGCTCTTGGCGGCCACCTATCTGAAGCCACTTATGTTCGCGAGAGGGACAGCTACCTCTGCATCGCAGCGGGGGAGGAGGGCGTGGCGCTCCGCCTCACGATTCAGGGCGGTGCACTACTGGACGCGGAGGGCGATACGTGGGTCCCTCGGGAACAACTTCACCGTGTTCCCTGGAAGGCGATGTCCCCCGTTACACTCGTCGTCCTCGACGCGGAGACGGGCGCTCCCCTTCCGGAGTTCGCGTACATCTGCACGATCGAGAACCCCGAGGCCAGATACGATCCGATGCTGGTGAGGCCGGTTGCTGTCAAGTCGCCGGATGGGAGCTTCAGCATCCAGGCGCCCCCAACGTGCGAAATCGGCATTCGGATCGAAGGCGGGGATCTGCTCGGCGGCTACGGCACATGGCGGTCATATGACCTCACCTCCGAGAACAAAGACCGCCGAATCGAAGTGAGGGCCCGGAAGGGGGTCGCAGTAGAGGGGACCGTGGTAGATGTAGTGACGGGCAAGCCCGTCCGAGGGGCGCGCATCGCCCCGATCATCTTTATGCCGCCCGGTTTCGCGCCGGACAGAGACCGGGTTGTCCAGACTGACACCGCCGGGAACTTCACGGTGCACGGCGTTGACCCGAGCCTCGGCGTCAATGCCTGGCATCCCGACTACCTGGAATCGCGGGTGGGGGAACTGAACGAATGGATGACGGAGCAGACGGCAGAGGGCGTGTACAGGGTCAAGATCGAAATGCAGGCGGGCGAAGACCTCGTCGGCACCGTGAAAGACCCAACGGGGAACGCCATAGCGGGCGTTAAGGTTTCGGACGGTGCGGGGAAAGAAGTCCGGACCGGCGCGGACGGTTCATTCGTTCTCAAGAGCCCCCGAAAATGGTCGGGCAACAACGAGGCTTACGACCTGGATCTTGAGAAGGACGGCTACGTGAAACTGACCCTGAACCCGAAAGCGGCCGATCCCAAAGGCTTCGCCGTTGTCCTTGAGCCCTGTCCCGTCGTCGTGGGAGCCGTCCTCGATCCGGAGGGCAAGCCGGTTCCCGCATACCGCATCTTCGCCGGTCCCGAGCGCGAACCCCAGTGGTGGCAGTGCGTATCGCAAGAGGTTGAAGACCCGGAAGGCAAGTTTTCCCTCGCCATACAGAAGGGCCGCGACTACGAGAAGAAGGGCAAAGCCTGGGTCGGCGTGAAGGTTCCCGGATACGCCATGTGGGACGCGCGCCTCGACGAGTGGAAAGGGACGAAGGCGCTTGCCATCCGCCTTGACGCTGGCGCTGCCGTTAGCGGGAAGCTCGACCTATCCGGAGCAAAAAGCAATAAAGTCGTCGTGAAGCTTGTCCCCGACTACAAACCGCCGGAAGGGAGCTTCGGGGTCAGTGAGCTGACGCAGAGGCAGGTCATCGGCATCTTGGAGACGAGCCCTGATCGGGATGGGGTCTTCAGGCTGGAACACGTGCGCCCGGGGTCATATATCCTCTTTGTGTACGGTCCCTCTATCGCGCCCATGAGCCTTGACATCGCCGTGCCTGAAAAGGGACTGAAGGTCAAGGCCCTCTCCCCGAAGGGCACGGGCGTTGTTTTTGGTCAAGTCTACATCCCTGAGAGAGGGGGCATCTGGGCCTTTGCTCACGGAGAGATCCACTTCGCCGACAGTGCGCGTCGCTCGGATTTCAATCGGTTCCCCCACCTCAAGCCTATCCCATTCACATCTGATGAGAACGGCCGCTTCCGCGTTGAAGGCGTTCCAGTAGGGGAGGTCTCTGTTCACATCCCACACCAGGTGACCGCTGACATCATTGGCGCCTATACGCAGAATGTGACCGTGCAGGAAGGCGAGGCCACGGAGGTCCGGTTCTTCGATCCCGCGGAATAGTGACGGTGGCGTCGAAATCGTCTCGGGTGACTGTCGGCAGTCTCCGACTTGGCGGCTTGCGAGATTCGGCAGCAATGTCTGAAGCGCGGGTTCGCAGAAGCGTGTCGTCCCGAGGAGCACCCGCCGTACGGCGGATGCGACGAGGGACCTCCAGAGGCCGAAGAATCCCGCATCTGCAAACCCGTGGTCTCCTGCAAGGCTTTCCTGCCGAAGAGGTACCCCTCAGAGAGGCATGCGGAGCGCTCCGTGTGCCAGGCGGTGCGACCTTTGGAGGTCCCTCGTCCGCCCTCCAGCGGACTCGGGACGACACCGTGCCCCGACGCCGAACCGGCTGTAGTGTCTAAAGCGCAGGTTGGCAGCAGCTCGTCGTTCCGAGGAGCGTGCAGCACGGGCGCGCGACGAGGAACTTCCAGAGGCCGAGGAATCCTGCGTCTGAAGGTCCGTCGTCCGTCGTAGGCTATCCTGCCGAGGTCCGCCTCAGGCGGACCTCGAACTCGGGATGACGAAGTGCTGGCAGGCCGACTCAGCGCGTCGCCATCTTTCCTTTTCTTCGCCAAAGATCAATAGAGGCTCTAATGTCAGGGGGCGCGCTGAATGCCCGTGCGTCTGCAGGCCCGTCCGCGAGACACTCGCCGGGCGTCTTCTTCTGCAGTTCATCTTCGTCGCCCTCCTCGCCCGCGTGGTGTCGTCGCGGTGAGACCTGTTGTGTCGGCTGGGGTCGGATGCCGGCGGCCTACGGCTGGAGGCCGAGCGCTATCGCCATGCCTTTGAAGAGCAGGTCCGGCTCGGCGCATGAATCGCTCTCGGGCAAGACAGGCAGAAGGAGGGACGCGTCGCTCCCCGTGCAGACCACGGCCGCGCCCTCGCACCCCGGCAGCTCTTTGAAACGTTCGATGAGCGCTAAGACGCCGCCCGCGCACGACCAGTAGACGCCGCTTCGTACTGCTGAGGTGGTGTCCTGTCCGGCGGGCTGGACCGGCTGAGCCGGCTCAACGAGCGGCTGCAGTGTACGGATTCTCCGTCGAACGGGAGGGCATGCCCAAGGTGGTCTCGACGTGCCCCGCTTGACTGGCCGCATTCGACCGCTATCATATGCGGCCAGACGGCGCATGCCAGACTCCGCGAACGAGTCCTTCGCACAGGTGGGCTTCATATGGTGACGGCTGCCTCGCCTTGGCCCATGAGGGCTATTCTGAGCATCACATCAGTCTTTTGCCTTTGTGGATTCGCCGCCGCCGCCCAAATCGCTGCCGGCCAGCCTGCCTCGCAGGCAACGACGCCGCGCGAGTGCTACGCGACGTTCCCTATGACGGCAAGACAGGCTAAGGCTGTGCAGCGGGCCAGCGCTGAGCGCCTGGGTATCCCTGTTGAGTTCACCAACTCCGTCGGCATGAAGATGGTGTACGTGCCGCCCGGATGGTATCTGATGGGCGCCGGGCCGTTTGAGGAAGATGCTGACCTGGCGGAGGGCCCGCAGCAGCTTGTGGTCATGCCCAATGGGTTCTACATGTCCCACTGGGAGGTCACGAGGGAACAGTATGATACATTCTGGTTCTCACCGGAGTCATTGGAAGCCAACCGAAGGGCTCGTTACTACCTTCGCCCGGCACCAATGGAAATCGTAACGGAAGATCAGGCCAACCGGTTCCTTAAGGCACTCTCGCAGAAGGAGGCTCGGACCTACCGGCTTCCAACGGAGCCGGAGTGGGAGTACGCCTGCCGGGCGGGCACGGTGACGCCCTACGCCTTCGGCGAGAAGCTCCCCTTGGCATACGTCCGCCGCCCGCCAGCGCCGGAGTTGGCTGAGCTTCATGTCAGTCCGACGTTCCCGAAGGACGAGATCCCGCCATGGTGGCCGGCGAACTGGCGTGACTGGACCTGGGCTTACAGAACAGAGCAGTTCCGGTCCGTGGAAAGCCGACCGTTTGACGAGTTTCCACCTGAGGCCTCTAACGCCTGGGGGCTCTATCACATGCACGGAAGCCTGTGGGAATGGTGCCAGTTTCCACGATTGGCTAACCCGCCACGCCATGCTCAGCCAGGAGACGACCTTCGCGAGAACAGCAGGTACGGCGGCGGGAACCAAGCCCGAGACCTAAAGGATCGCGCAGCAACGCCGCAGAGGTACGCAGAGGCCAGGCTGCGAGGTGGGGAAATGTACTGCCCGGCGGAGGCATGTCGCTCTGCGGCGCGCATCAGCGAGCATTATCCTTCTGCGGGCGTGTTCTCTTCGAAGGTTACGGGGAAGCTCATCACGATGGGACCGGGCACGTACCGGGAATCGGATGTTGTTTCGTCCGGCTGGTCCGTCCCGAATGGAGGGTGCAGGGCGGTGTGCGATGTCCCGCTCGAGGCCCAACGCAACGTTGAGGCGACCCAGTTGGCGGACGCCTTGATCCCGAAGGCAGAGTCACTGCAGCCGGAGCTTCGCCAATGGGCTGAGCCGCTTTCGCCGGAAGACCTGTACAGAGCGGCCGTCAGCCTTCTGGCCGCTGCCGACGACGCAGACGACGCTGTCGAGAAACGCGAGAAGCTGGGACAGACGGATCAGGCGGAGAAGAAGCGTGCTGAGAGGGCAGAGCTGGAGCAAAAGATAGAGGCCGTGAGATGCTACATGGTCCTGCGAGTCCGGGTGCCATGGGACTCCTCGGTAGCGGAGAAAGCCCTTCCGCCGGACATCCTGGCGTGGTCGAAGGCCCTCGCCGTTGACGAACTCCGCAAGACGGAAGAGATGCTTGTGCGCCAGATACGGAGCGCGGACAGTGTCATCCAGGCGTTCCAGGCCAGCGGGCAGCAGGACAAGGCTGACCTGAAGCGGACGGAGAAGGAGGCACTGGAGTTGAAGCTGCGCGCCGTGAGGCTGCGCTTGTCGGCAGCAGAGAAAGCCCTTCCGCCGGACATCCTGGCGTGGTCGAAGGCCCTACCTCCTGGCGAACTCCGGAAGACGGAGGAGGTGCTTGTGCGCCAGATGCGGAGCGAGGACGGTGAAATCAAGGCGCTCCAGGCCAGCGGGCAGCAGGACAAGGCTGACCTGAAGCGGAAGGAGAAGGAGAAGGAGAAACTGGAGCTGAAGCTGCAGGCGGTCAGGCTGCGACCGTCCTCATGACCCTCGACCAGCGCCGGGCAATCACCGCGAGATCGCCTTGCAGCGGCACACCGTCTCTCAAGGCGCGTAACTGGCGGCAAGCCGGCGGCTGGAAGGGACGTTACCAAAACGTGGCCCTGATGAGGTAAACGGCACTGCCATATTACGAATCGAGAAGAAAGGCCTTTGTCGGCAGAACCGCGGCCATCTTCTGCTCCTCGTGCGGCGAGTGGTATGAGCGCGAGTTCATCAGCTCCGTGTCCGGCCGGTCCTTCGGCAAAGGCAAGGCCGGCGGCCTGGCAGCCCGAGATTCGCTCATCCAGACGGTCATGCCGGAGAAGCTCGACAAAGCAAAGTGGAAGCTCCGGACCCTTGAACCAAAACCCGTCGATCTAGTCAGTCGTTGCCGGAAGTGCAACCAGTTTCAGCCTTGGATGTACTGGTCTGCCGGCGAGGATGAGAGCACCGGCCGATTCGTGTTCGCCTTCTTTGCGTTGCTCTTCGCAGCTCTGTGCAGCGGGGTTGTTGCACTGCCGCCGCGAACTCGCCAGGAGATACCTGCCCTCATGTGGTACGCGTGCGCTGCCGTGTTGGTTCTTTCGCTTCTTGCTGGCCTTCTCCTGATTGCAGGTGCAGCCCGTCGCCTCCTGGGCATCGGCCTGAACTCAGAGCCACCACCGGGCCAGCAGACAGGCGACGCTCCGGCGCCCTCCAAGCGCCTGCTTCCGCCTCCTGCGCCATGGCCTTGCCGCCTCCTGCAGGCTACCATTCTTGTGCTGGCCATTTTTATGTTTTTGGTTGCGGGCGGATTCGCCTTCCTGCTCAGATATGTCGGGGAATCCGGGGCCGTCGATCCCGCCGTCGTCTCTGTGAACGCCTTGCCGTTGCTTGGCGCGTGCCTTGCCTTGTTTGTCGTGCTGCCTGTGTTGGGCGGGCTGATGCTTGTCCTCAAGTTGCTACTCTCCTTGGCGGGGATCGTGGACGCGCCTGTTCCTGCATCCAAGTGGATCGACAAGCCTCATCCTACCAGCGGCTGGTAGAGGAGATCGCCTGGCGAGGGCGCAGGCGACAAGCAGACTGGACTTCGCGCAAGTTCGTGCGGTATCCGTGGTGCGCGCTGCTGCCGCCAAAGGTTGGAACCCTCACAAGCAGGGCCGAGGTGTTCGAGGCCCGCAGAAAGTCGCGAGCCTGCTTGGGAGATGGTGTTTGGCCGATGGGAGTCCGGCCGCTGCTTCAGGCATGGGCCATGCGGCGGAATTGCAGGTTGTACCCAGTTTCTGGCGCCTGGTGGAGGGGGTTCGGCACGACGCGATGGATGCACCGGATAGAGTCGTTTCATAGATCAGTCCCAGCATTATGCGGCCAAGACGGGTAACCGGCCGGCAGACATTGGGTTCCAATGGTTTGGCCCGAAGGCTCTTGTCTGGCACGTCGTCCAGACGGGCGTTCCAGGCGGGCCACCAGTTCATTTTCAGGCAGAACAAGACCGGGAGGATGGAGGAATGGGAAGTCAACGAGGCAAGGTCACTGCAGAGAGGGTTAAGGCGCTGCGAAGCGGAGTCGACTTTCTGACGAACTGCGGGGAGATGACGCTGGAGAAACTGCTCAAGGCCAACGAGATGTCCGGCTTCAACATGCCAAGAGCCCAATTGGAGCAGTTGTGGGAACAATCCCGCTTCGTCTTGCCGATAGGTGGGAAGCCCGGAGGCGCGGAGTTCATGCGGAAGAAGTTCCAGGACACGCTTGCTAAGGCGATCGAGGAGTTGGGTGGAGAGAAGAACAGGCCCTGGTGGAAGTTCTGGTAGTGCGGTTCAACGTTCCACAAGGGCGTCAAGCAAACAGCAGTCAGTAGGGGCGCTGCCGCGCGGGCCACAAACATCTCGAGCTGCACGTAAGGGGGATTCCAGATGTAATTGTTCCTTCAAGATCCTTATTCCTGCTCAGGGCGGAAGCCCGAGGGCCACGGCCATGCCCTTGAACAGCAGGTCCGGCTCCCCGCAGGAATCGCCCCCAGGCAAGACGGGCAGAAGGATGGAAGCATCGCTTCCCGTGCAGACCACCGGCGCGCCTCCGCATCCCGGCGACTCTTTGAAACGCTCGACCAGCGCCACGACCCCGCCCGCGCACGACCAGTACACGCCGCTTTGCACCGCTTCGGCTGTGTCCCGCCCCGCTGGCTCCACTGGCCGCGCCGGCTCTACCAGCGGCAGCATGGCTGTCTCCTCATGAAGTGCTCGAGCCGATAGGTGAAAGCCGGGGGCAATGGCGCCGCCGGCGAAGCAGCCCTGAGGGTCTACAAGATCCACCGTGATGGCCGTCCCGGCCGAGACGATAATGCACGGCGCCCCCCGGAGTTCCCTCGCGGCGAGGGCTGCGAGCAGCCGGTCCGTGCCCACCTTCTCCGGCTCGCGCACTTTAGTGTTGATAGGCACGGGGAGGTCCCTCCCGAAGAATTCGGCCTCCCCGATGCCGAGGCCAAGCAGGAACGCCTCCGCCGCGTGGTTGGCGGGCGGGCACACGGAACTGACGACGCAGCGCTGGGGCCGCATGGAGCGGGGTTTCCCTTCCGGAAACCCCTCCACCAGCCGGTGCCCGAGGTGCTCCACTGGCCTCGTCGCCACCCTTGCCAGTCGCTGCCAGCGGCCACGCACCAGCACCGCGCATTTCACAGACGTATTGCCGACGTCGAGGGCCAGGATTGTCGGCTTGTCCGCGGACTGCTGCATGCTCAATTGTTTCTCCCGGCGATGGGGCGGCGTCTACGCCGCGGGGCAGTATAGCAGAACCCAAGTTCCTGGGGAAGCCGCCGGCCCGCGTTCGTCCTTCGACGAAGCTTCGGCCGCCTGCAGCGCCGAGAGCACATTCAGCATAAGCCGCAGTGTCGTCCCGAGTCCGCTTGGGCGGACGAAGGACCTCCAAAAGCCGTATCGGCTGGCACGTGCACGACGATTGTCGCCCCGCCACGAGTGGAGTACGTCCGCCGTACGGCGGACTCCTCGGGACGACGGGCTGCCGCTACCTCACGCTCCGCGGCGTAAGGCATTGCTGCAAGACCTCATCCTGTGGGGCGGGGCGAGGGACCCGAACCTTGCCGGCGGTTGCAGTCGGAGGCGCGATTCCGCCATAATGGCACTTCCGTAGAGCGTTCTCACGCCTGCCGAATAGCGGCCGGGCGTTGGATGCATATCCACGAAGAGCGCTCCGACACGGCGACGGGGGCACCTCTTTCTTCCGCCACAACAGAAGATGTCCAAGCCCATTGCGCTCACCGTTGACCTGGAGCCTGATTGGGGAGTGAGGGGCACGCGGGCCTTTCAAGAGATCACGCCGCGCTTTCTGCGCTTTCTGGAGGACCGCCGCATGCGGGCCACCTTCTTCGTGGTCAGCAACCTTGCCGATGCCTCTCCGGGCACAATCTCCGCGCTGGCAGAGCGCAACGAGGTGGCGTCCCACGGTTGCACCCACCGGCTGTTGGACCGATTGGATCGTGCCGAGGTCCAGCGCGAGATGACGGCTTCCCGGGAGCGCCTCGAGGAATGCGGCGCAAAGGTGCAGGGCTTTCGGGCGCCCTTCTTTCGGAGATGCCGGGACTTCTTCAAGCATCTTGCCCAGGCCGGCTACCGTTATGACGCCTCTATGGGAAGTGTGGTGCCGAGCCCGGTCAACTGGTGGCTGCACCGTATGCCGTGTCCGCACCGGCGGAATTCGGCGTACGAGTTTCCGACCTCCGCCATGGCCGCAGGATTGCTGCCGTTGTCGCTGACGTGGCTGAGGCTCTCCGCGCCGTTCACACGGAGGCTCTTGCCGGGATCGGCGTCCCTCATGTATCTGCACCTGCACGAATTTCTGCCGGCCGAGACGGCTTCCTGCCTGCCGTTGCCGCTGCGCCGCATGCTCACGCGCAATTGCGGCGAGGCTGCGTGGGCAATATTGGACCGTTCGCTGGACGCACTCGCCGCTGAGTTCACAGTTTGTAAGGACATTCTGGCGGACTACATTGCGCTGGAATCTGCAGGAAGGTCTCAAGAGAACTGACATGAACGCCTCGAACGAGAAGATCGTTGTCGCCGGCGCGGGCGTGGCCGGGCTGTCGGCCGCATATCGCCTCCAGGGGTCTGCGGACGTGCCCTTTGTCGTCTTCGAGAGCGCGCCTTACGTGGGCGGGCATTCTCGCACCGTGCAATACAAGGATTTTCGCTTCGACCTGGGCGGCCACCGCTTCTACACGAAGAAACCCGAGGTGCAAGCGCTCATCGAAAGCCTGGTCGGCGATGACCTGCTCCAGGTTGACCGGCTCAGCCGGATTCTGTTCCGGGGCCGCTTCGTGAATTACCCCCTGAGCGCGTTCAACACGCTGAAGGCCGTCGGGTTGTTCGGCGCCGCAAGGGCGATCTTCGACTACGGCGGCATGAAGCTGAGGAAGGCGTTCTCGGCGCCCGCTCCCGAAGAGACTTTCGAGCAGTGGGCACTGAACCGGTTCGGCGGCTACCTCTACAATATTTACTTTAAAATCTATACCGAGAAGACCTGGGGCGTGCCGTGCTCGGAGCTTTCTGCCGACTTTGCTGAGCAGCGCATCAAAGGCCTCTCCTTCCGTGAGGCGGTCAGGGACGCCATCCTGCGCAAGAGCGCCGACGAGTCTCTCGTGAGGCGCTTCATCTATCCCCGGTATGGCTTCGGGCAGATACCGGACGCCATGGCAAGGTCAGTCTCCGGGCCGAACGCGGTCCTGACCGGGCATACAGTCGTAGGGGTCGAGCACGACGGCAGGCGCGTCACTTCCGTCACCGCTCGCCGGCCGGATGGCGGCACAGTCCGACAGCCGTGCTGCGAATTCATCAACTGCATTGCCGTGGATGAACTGGTCGGTTTGCTCCGGCCCCAGGTGCCTCCGGAGGTTACGGAAGCCGCGCGGGCACTGCGCTATCGCAGCCTTGTCGTGCTCCTGCTTGTCGTGGACGTGGAGCAGGTCAGCCCCGATCACTGGATTTACGTGCCGTCGCCGGAGATAGGCTTCTGCCGTCTGCACGAGCCGAAAAACTGGAGCCGCGACATGGCGCCGCCCGGCAAGACTGCACTTGTCCTCGAGTACTTCTGCCAACAGGGCGATCCCGTCTGGCAGCGCCGGCCCGCAGACCTGGCAGCCGAGGCGACGGCTGACCTCGCGACCATGGGGCTCGTCAGGCCCGAACAGGCCAGTGATTGCACCGTCATGCGGCTGCCGAAGGCATACCCGGTCTACAACCTCGGGTACCGCGAGCCGCTGGGCGTCGTCACCGGCTATCTGGCAAGCTTCGAGAACCTCTACAACATCGGCCGCAACGCCACGTTCCTCTACACCAGCTCCGACCATTACATGGACATGGGCCTGAAAGCGGCGGAGAATGTCCTCGGTCATAACCATAATCTCAATGAAATAGGCCGAGGCAAGGGCTACGCTGAAACCTGGGGCAAGGGGGACCGATGATTCTGAAGGGCTTCTGTCGCCTCTGGGACAACAAAGCCTTCAGGACCGCTCTGCTCGCCGTTTTTGGCGCTGTCGGGCTCTTCACCGTGGCGTCTGGCGCCCTGAGGGCGCTCGGGGGCTCATCCGAATTTCGCGAGTTCCGCGACATCATCCAGGTCAGCGTCGTCGAGAATAAGAACCACTACGTGGAGATTGCTCACCTTCGCGCCTACCCGCCTTTCTTTGCCATCTTCTGGGCCCCTTACGGCCTGTTCCCCCTCGGCGAACTGCCGGACCCGGCCAGGCCGCTTGTCAGCACTACGCTCAGCCAGAAGCTACAGATAGGCGCGAGCGCCGCCCTTGTGCTTCTCGTTATGACCGCCTTGGCCGTGTGGGCGGCCCGTTGCGTCATGCTGGCCGGCCTCCATCGAGCAGCACCTGCTGAAGCGAATCCCCTGCGGGCGAACGCGCTCGCGGCAGATGACCGCGGCAAAGGGTGGTGTGCGCCTGCCCTGCTGGGCGTGCTTTCAGGCGGCCTGATGGTCAATGCCATAATCCGATGCGAGACTGACATGTTCGTGGTCATGCTCGTGGCGGGCGCCATGTACCTCATGTTTGTCCGCGACCTCCAGTGGTCGAGCGGAGCGCTTCTGGGCGTCGCGGCGGCGTTCAAGCTGACCCCCGGGCTCTTCGGCATCTACCTTCTTTGCCGGCGCAAGTGGAGCGCCCTGGCGGGCATGATCGCTGCCGGCTTCGCGTGCAGCGTGATCCTGCCTGCCGTCGTCTGGGGCCCGCAAGGGGCCTATGACCGCACGCGCTCGTGGGTCGAGAAGGTGATCATCCCCTACTCGGCGCAAGGTCCTGAAACCTTCATCGCTGAGGCTTACCGCCGGGCGAACCAGTCCTTGAAGGCCGCGCTCACGCGCTATCTGACCCGTTACGACGTGGGCTCAGATAGAGGCGTCCGCCGGGTGAACGTCGCCGACCTCCCCCGGCAGACCGTCGAGAAGATAACTCTTGGCCTCAAAGCCGTGATCCTGGCACTGCTCCTGGCTGCGTGGATACTGCCGTCGCCGGGCCGCGAGGGCGACTTAGGGCCTGTGCTCTTCGCCCTCGTTCCCACCGGCATGCTGCTGCTCTCCGATGTGTCCACTGGCAGTCACCTTGCGATCCTGGCCGTTCCGCTCGGAACGTTTGCGGCCTTTGGTCTCCGCCATGCTGGCGACTCGCTCGGCCAGACCGTCTCGTGGGGCGTGCTCGCCGGCTTCGCAGCCGCGAACCTGATCGCCGTGCAACCGCTCAAGGAGAGGTCGGTTGGCACGCTCGGCATCCTCATCCTCTATGGGCTGGGCCTTTACGTGGCCCTGCATCTCCTTCGGCTGCAACGCGCCCCAATTGCCAAAGAAGGAGCGCGGCCTGGGGGATCGTGAGGACGGCCCTGGTGGAAAAACCGGGCTTTCATGAAGGATAGCTTGCACTCCGCGGACGGCCATGCTAAGCTCCATCGAATTTGCCGTCCGCCGCTTGGCACGTGTCTCACTTAGCTGAGGGATTGCATGATGTCGGACTCCAAGCAGTCGGCGTCGGGTTCCGCACCTGTTCGCCCTGCGAGGGGCGGCCCCAGGCAGGGGAGCGGCGGCGTGCACCCGATCTATTCCCCGCGCCAAACCAGGTTGCGGCGACGGATCAACAACTTCTTCGTCTATCGGACCATTCGCAAGGCAATCAGGGATTGCCGCGTGCAGGGCCCCGTGCTGGCGGCGCCGTGCGGGTACGGCTGGTTCTTCGACCGCTTCCGGCGAGACGGGATCGAGGTCGTTGGCGTGGACATCTCGCCCGAGGCGCTCGCCTTTGCGCGCACGGCCGTGAACCCCCCGATGCAGGTCTTCGAAGGGGATATTCAGCAGCTTCCTTTCTCAGACGGCCAGTTCGAATTCATTGTAAGCAACAGGTTTTTGCTGCACTTCGAGGACGATTTCCGCGCCCTCGCGTTCAAGGAACTTGCGCGGGTGACCCGAAAGTACCTGCTGGTGCACTATGACACGCCGTCCGTCCACGAGTGGCTGCGCAGGCTTCGAGGCTTCCGCAAGCCCGACCTGGACCTTGATGAACAGCGGGGCTGGCGTAAGCGCAAACGCAAGACCCGTCGGCTGTTCTATGACGGGGATCGGATGGCTGCCGAGGGGGCGGCCGCCGGCCTCAACCTGAAGAAACTCTACTACGTCTTCCACCTGCTCTCGGCGCGTGCCTATTGCCTCTATGAAAAGGCCGATGCCCGATAGGGGGCTTTCACCGGCTCCAGCGCGCGACATTGGCCAAGAGCGCGTCGGCCTCTTCCTGGCTCCTGCATTTCACGTCGAGGAACAGGCCGCGGTGGGGCAGGCCCTTCACAAGGATTTCCACGTCGCTCGGCTCGCAGTAGACGTATAGCAACTTGCCTGCCTGAAGGATTCGCTTCAGCAGTTCCACCCACCTGGACATGGGCCGCGCGCCCGTCCCCGGCTCCCACTGGACGCCCGAAAGCTGCGGCAACGACAGAAGCGAGTCAAGATGCCTGATCGCATTCGGCCCGTCCAGATGGTAGAGGGTCCGACCCACCCATTCGGTCTGCTGCCGCAGCGGGGGCAGGAACACGTCGTTGAACATGGTGGGCGAGATCATGCACGAGAAGTCACACTGTAAGTCCGTGGACGGTGCCCACGACCAGATGCCCATCCAGCATATGCTCCCGGGCACGTGACGGTGGATGATGTCGAGGCAGCCGTCGTAGTAACGGCGCCAGGCCAGGTTGAGCTTGATCAGAGCGGGCTTGAGCGGCGCGGGGTTCTCGATCACGTCGAAGAGGAGCCGCTCCGTGCCGCGCAGCCGGGCGAGGATCTCGCCCGGCCCGTTCAGGTCGGGCAGGCCGACGAAGTACCGCCCGGGCGCCCGCTCGGCCGCCGCCTTGAGAAGGTCGGCTGAGAACCGCCACCATTCGTTTTGCGGGTCGAACTCCAGCGGCGGCGGGTTCTCCCAGTCCTCAATGATCGGGTCTGCCCATGCAGTCGTCGTCCCGGTGAACTTGTACGGGCACCCGAGATAAGCGGCTAAGATGGCCACCATGCCCGTTGATACGGGGTACATGACGGGCATAGCCTCGCCGCCGAAGTAGGTGGCGCCCAGGTGTTCCTCCCAGCGGGGGATGACCCACTCCGGATCGGTCCACCACCTGTGCAGATCCTCAGGTTGTGGGGCGGGCGAAGAGACGCGCTTGAGCGGCGCGAAGGCCTTGACCAGCGCCCTGTCCAGGGGCTCCCCGCGCCACCAGGCCTCGACGCGCTCGGCCGCTTCGTCAAAATCCGGCTTGTACTGCACGTCCATGTTCGCCTCCGGCGGATTCCGGGTGTTGGCGCTGCGCTCGCCGGGCGCCTCAATACAGCGCGCTCGCCAGCTTCCTGCGGTACGCGGCGGCCAGCTCGCTATCGGGGCCGAGCAGTGGGAAGATGCGGACCATGGCGTTGCGCGCCTGGTCGCGCAGGTTCCGATCGCTCGAGACGACTTTTAGAAACTCACCGAGCGCGCGCTCGTAGTCGCCTTCGGCGGCAAGGCAGCACGCGAGATCGTAGCGGGCCTCCGCGTCGCTCGCTCGCTCGGCGAGCCGTTGCTCGCAGGCGGCAAGCCCGCCCTTCTGGCGGCACCTGTCGCCGAACTCGATCTGTGCGCGCACCGCCTGGGCGGCGCTGTGCTCGGCGGCATTCGCTTCGATGCGCGCGAGCAGCTCGCGCGCCTCAGCGGCGTCCCCCCGCTCGGCCGCAATCGTGCCGAGCCGGAGCAGCGCCCCGGCGTGCTCGGGGCTCTGTTCGAGCGCGCTACGGTAGCTCTTCTCGGCGTCCTGCACGCACCCTTCGTCCGTGAGGCGGTCACCTTCGCTGACGAACTCGTCCGCGCGGGAGGGCAGCACGCCGGCGAGCATGCGCGTCACCTCGCCCTCCGGCAGCGCGCCCACGAACTCCCTGACGATGCGCCCGCCGCGGAAGACCTTAACGGCCGGGATGCTCTGGACGCCGTAGCGGGCGGCCACCTGGGGATCCTTATCCACGTTGACCCTGGCCAGGAGGGCTCGCCCTTCGTAGGAGGCCACGACTCGCTCGAGGATCGGCCCGAGCGCGCGGCACGGCGCGCACCATTCGGCCCAGAAGTCCACCACGATGGGGACCTTGGCGGACGCCGCAACTACGCGGGCGTCGAACTGTCCCGGGGGCACGTCGAAGACGATTTGCTGGGATAGCATGGGTTCTTGCCTTGTGCTCGTTCGTAAGGCGAGCGGCGAAGGCCGCCCGATGCGGACGCCTGCCGCAGAGGCGACCGATTATACCGGGCTTGCTGCCGGCTTTCACGCCAGCGCAGCGTAGTCCCGAACGCGGGGGTCAGCGGCAATAACCCGGCACCACCATCCGACCGTGATTCGGCCCCATGCCACTGGCTCACGGGCGTCCATTCGTGTGTGGTTCGTACGGCATTCGTGCATCATTCGTACGTAGTTCGTGGGGCCTTCGTACCCCCTATGTACCCCCTTCGTGGCGTCTTTTTTCCCTTTTCGGGGGCGTACGGATGCCTTCCATGGACTCCGTGGACGCCTGCAGGACCACTATTCTTGTCGTAAGGGACCGGCCGAGAGCCAGATATGCCAGAAAAACGGTTCGTTCTGCAAAAAGTGTGCTTCTCATTACACGGCCCCTCACCGCAGTGCGGCAACGTTGACGGAGCGAACCTGAGGGAGCCACTGACCCGGGGCTGTCGCCGCTGGCGACGGATTGTCGGCACCGCCGACAATATAGCCGAACCCGCTCAAGGAAAGCGGCTTCGACGGAATGGCAGACGCCGGGAGGGATGAGAACCTTCGCCAAGAGCGAAGGTCTGAGGTGCCTACTCCACATCCCGCGGCTGATGTGTTCGGCAGCGCTGGGCACCCCTCATCCCAATTTCATACTCGTCCTTGGAATAGATGTCAAGAAGAAATATGAAGTATGAAGGGGGGGCATGGCGCAATCAGGACCTGGGCAAAAGTCTTGGCCTGGCGGCGGCGGATTAGGGGCAAGCGGCGGCACAAGCCTGTTAACCGGAAGGTGTCGGGTTCGAGCAGGAGCTGGAGAGCCAAAAGCCTTGTCATAACTCGGATTCTCGCAGCTGTTAGCACATGCTCCTGCGGGCCGAGAGGCTGACAGGTCCCTTGTCTTATATGCCCCTGTAGCAACAGGTTAGGTGGGGCACCCCCAGAGGCCCCAGTCTCTCCGCAGGCCCCAGGCTGTTAGCCAGCCAAACCCTTTTCCGCCTCTTCTGCCGCCGACTCTCGGACTCTCTGCCTTGCACGGGCGATTTGGTTGACAGAGCGCTGGCGAATGCACCCAAACGCGGCGCTGTAATAACTCCGGCCTCCTGGTTAACGGACTCGCCAAGACAGTTGACGGCAGCCAGCCACGGGTGTACCTTTGCAGAGGACGCCTGCGGGAAGTGCGGGATTTGGCACCGCCGACGCCTGAGCGATCTCACCTGACCGGGCTATCAGCAAGTGCGATGGCAGGTTACCGGCGGAGCCCACGGAAGGGCACGAAAGGAGGATTTGGGCGATTTTGCAAAGGTTTGGCCGCGAAATGTGTCTAATATGCTAGGAGAGACGCGGATGGGAAGGTGCTGGGGAGGTCTGGCTAAACCAAAGAAGACATAAGGAACGGCAGTTTTTGACACGGATCGCGAGGATGCACACGGATAAACGCACGAACAACGTACGGGGAAGACGGTCATTGGGGCTCATGACGTACGGAGGAGGATGTCAGATGGGCAAGAGGGCTATGTGCTTGCTGACTGCGTCAATCCTGGCCGGCGCGCTCTGGGCCGGGGGCTCGTCGAAGGCAGAAGAAAAAGCCCAGCCGACGACCTTCAATTCCACGGTGGGTTTCGATGTGTATGCGGTGATAGGCAAAGAGCACCGACTCGTCGGCAGCACTCCTTCGGCGGAGCCACTGACGATACCGCCGTGCCGGAGGTGGTACGTTGTGCCGCGGCCACTTGTTGACATGGCGACGGCGTGTCACGAGGTAGAGGCGCAAACGATTCCAGGGCTGAAGCTCTGGCACGCCACGGATGAAGTGCTTAGGCATCTGAAGGGGCTTACAGCGTTACAGTATCTTGACCTGCGTGAGGGGAAGGTGACGAATGCCGGCCTTGAGAACTTGAGCGCATTGCGGGCGCTGCAAGAGCTGGACCTTGGGCGAACGGAAATCACCAACGCGGGCTTGGAGAACTTGAAGGGACTTTCGGGGCTTCGGCGGCTCTGCCTTCTGCAAACTAAGATCACCGACCGTGGCCTGGAGCATCTTAGCGCTCTGGCTGGCTTGCAGTACCTTGACCTTAATGGCACCAACGTCACGGACGCTGGGCTGGTGCACGTGGGGGAACTGGCGGGGCTACAGGGGCTTGACTTGGAGGGCACGCAGGTCACGGGCAGGGGCTTGCAGCACCTGAAGGACTTAGCGGGATTGCACGACCTGAACCTCCAGGCCACCGAAGTCACGGACGCTGGCCTGGAGCACCTCGAGGGGCTGACGGCGCTTCAGCGGCTCAACCTGAATAGGACCAAGGTCACGGACGCCGGTCTGGTGTACCTGAAGGGACTGACGTCGTTGCAGTCGCTCGACCTATGGCGCACTCACGTCGCCGACGCTGGCCTGGAGCCGCTAGAAGGGCTGGTGGCACTGGAGTGGCTGGACCTTGACTCAACGAAAGTCTCGGACGCTGGCCTTAAGCACCTCGGGGGGCTCGTAGCGCTGCAATACCTCGGTCTGGCGAGTACGAAGGTCACGGACGTAGGCCTGGAACAACTGAAGGGCTTGACCGAATTGCGGTCCCTCGACCTCTCGGGTACAAAGGTTACTGACGCGGGCGTTGAGCACCTAAAGCGTATCAGGAGTCTGACGTGGTTCGGGCTGCAAGGGACGAAGGTCACACGAGGGGGTGTACAGCAATTGGAGATGTCTTTTCCGAACGCCACAGTGACGCGGTAGGGGGCCGGAAAGTGTGCATAGCTCCAGAACGTCTCAGCGCGCGTGACTTCCTGAACCGTAGTCGCGTGAGCAGCGAGGGGCGGGCCTGAAGGGAGGCCTGAAATGGGCAACAGGGCAAGGAAGTGCTTCGTAATGGCGTCAATCATGGCCGCCGCGCTGTGGGCCGCCGGCTCGCGCGCAGCAGAAGAGAAGGCCCAGATGAAGGCGTTCAGCTCCGAGGTACCCTTCTTTGTGTACGCGGTGGTCGGGGAGGAGGACCAACTGGTTGGCGAAACTCCTTCCGCGCAGACGCTCACGATACCGCCGTGCCAGTGGTGGTACGTTGTGCCTCGGGCTCCAGTAGACATGGAGAAGGTGCGTGAGGAGGTCGAGGCGCTGGGGATCCCCGGCTTGACACTCCCGCACGCCACGGATGCGGACCTTGAACACCTAAAGGGGCTCAGGGGGCTGAAGATGCTCGGCCTGGGCGGAAGGCAGGTCACGGACGCCGGGCTAGAGTATCTGAACGGGCTGACCGGGTTGCAGTCCCTCAACCTCTGGGGTACGCAGGTGACGGACGCGGCCTTAGTGCAGCTAAAGGGGCTGACGGGGTTGCAGGAGCTCATCCTGGCGGAAACGCGAGTCACGGGCGGGGGCCTCGAACACCTGAAGGGGCTGACGGGGTTGAAGCAGCTCGACCTGGGGGCCACGGAGGTCACGGCCGCGGGCCTGGAGTACTTGAAGGGGCTCACGGCGCTGCAAACCCTCGACCTCTCGTTCACGAAGGTCACGGACACGGGCCTCGAACACCTGAAGGGACTGACGACATTGCAGCTCCTCAACCTGCGTTATACGCAAGTCACAGACGGCGGTCTGGTGAACCTGAAGGGGCTGACGGCGCTGCAGTACCTCGATCTCACTGGTACGCAGGTCACGGAGGCGGGTGTTGAGCAACTGAAGAAGTCCCTGCCCAACGTCCATGTGACGCGGTAGCGGGCCGGGCTTCCGGTACCTGGCCGGGATGCGCTCCTCTGCACCCAATGGCTCGTCGCGCAGTAAGTCCCGGCCGAGGTCGAAGTTGAAGCGAGATCCCGCGAGGTTCTCGCCAGGCAGGGAAATATGAACGCCGGCCTTATGTCGGATGGCTCAGAAGCAGGCAGTGCTATTTGCGCCGCCGTCGGTGCCCCGCTAAGATCCTCCTGCCACTCGGGCTTCTCCGGCGTGTTCGAAACCCGGAGAGACGTCTCCTCTTCGTGCCGCTTCGCCTGATCTTGAGCTTCATCTCTGGAGTGTCCTTCCTTACACGGATCTGAAGGGCTGATGGCAGGTCTGGCGACCTTTGAGAGCAAGCATCCGACTGGAGTGCGGTCGGAGCGCTGCACACCTCCTTCCAGGCTATTGATAGTACCTGAATGAGCAGCCCGTGTCGAGTTCCACCGACCGGGTATACCCCCGCTAACCGGGCGGTGTCAGAGATCTGGCCAGGCCACCTCTTTCGGGATCTGTCTGTCCGGATCATGGTGAGGTCGAGGGAGGAGTACGGTATCGCCGCCTTGGCGGTGCGGGGGGGACGCCGTTCCTGCTCAGGTGCGTGCCGAACGGCCCCAGCAAGACACTTGACGGCAACCAGGCATGGACGTACTTTTGCAGAGGGCGCCTGTGTGGAAGCAAAGGACCCGGCATCGCCGACGCCTGACAGGAGCCCTGACATTGGCCACAGATTTACACTGATCCCCACTGATACGACAAGTGATGCCTTGTGCAAAGATAGGCAGGCTGCTGGGGGCCAGAATCAGAGGCTATCTGGAGAGCGAACGTGATGGCGTCCCCTAAAGAGGATGATGGCGGTTCTTCTGTGACACGGACTTAGGAGGAGCGTGCCAATGGCCAACGGGACAGCGATTCTCATTCCTCGGCGCAAGGCGTCGTGGTTGGTCGGAATTGTGGCGGCCCTTCTCTTACTGGCTCAGGTGACAGAGGCGACGATCCGCTTCGAGGCGGCTGGTCTTGATATCCCCGGCTTGCCAGCTGACTTAAGCCCCATGTGTTGGACCACCGCAGACATGGAGGGACGTGGGTCGAAAGACCTGATCGTGGGCGGCCTATCGTCAGGAAGCGAAGTGGTCTTCATGATTCGGAACAACCGGGGCAGTCTGGCGGCGGAGATGCTGATGCAGAGGCGTCTCAAACCCGAAGAGCCGAGCGGCAGCATCTCTTCGGGCATGAGGACGCTAAGCCATTGCGATTTGTACCGAGATGGCCGCGAAGAAGTCTTCGTTATCGGCTCCGAGCCAGATGAGCACACAATGCTGCGCTGGAACCACGGTGTCGTAGAGCAGGCGCCATTGCCCTTTCCGAAGTTGGCCTGGCCGGTTGTGGCCTGGCTTGACTACGATGGCGACGGCTGGGTGGACCTTTTCCTGGCAGGCTCGGAGCGAGTTGATGGCCAATTGCGCCGTGTGCCAGGCCGGTTGTACAGGAATAGAGAGGGGCGCCTGGAACCGACGGAAGTAACCTTCCCGTCCGGTCCACCCGGCGACAGTGCCTACGTTATGGATTTCAATGAGGATGGCAGACCAGGCCTTTTCCTCGGAAGTGAGGCCGGGTTCAAGGGGGAGAACATGATGTACTTGAACAGCGCGCACGGTTTCGAGAGACTTGAGTTCCCCGGGAATACCCTTGTCGGGCTGGCAGATGCCTCCGTCGCCCTTGCCAGGTTCAGGCCGGGAGGCCCGCTGGACGTGTTGGTCTGCGGCACATGGGAACCCCAGCTTTGGGCCGGGGCGGCTCTGACCGTGGTGTACAAGGTTGAAGTCTGGCCCAAACGCATGTGGCTCGGGTACGACCGAGAAAGGATGAACGAGTTGCCCGACATGCTCGGGGAGGTTGTAGCATCAGATTTGGATGGCGACGGGTATACGGACCTCCTGATGATCGGTCGCGAAAGGCACTCGACAGCACCGAAAGAGATCATGGTCTTTCAGAACACCAACGGTTCTCTGCGGCAACTCAGAGGTGGACCATGGGAGCGCGGGTCAGGGCGGCCCCTTGGTGCGTACCAAATCCTGGACGTCATTCCGTTCGATATTGACGGCGACGGAAAGCTGGATCTGCTGTGTTTCCCGCGTCCCGGTAAGCCAGTTCTCCTGCGGAATGTGTCGGCCCCTGGGAAGTGACGTCCCAGTTTGCATGAATCCCGCCGTTGCGGCGCGGGGGTCGGATCCAAAAGCTTCACGGGCCACGGCGGATGGGGCCGGCACTCCGCCCGCCACAGCGGGTGTACCTCAGGCGGAGGCGGTAAACCGGGCACGCAAATCTGAACCACAGCCGAGGGCAGCTGTACCACAAGAAGTCAAACCACAGCCGAGGGCGGCTGTGCTACAAGAGGTAAGGACCACAGACGGGGGCGGCCGGTTAGGACGTGGCTGGCAGGGGGCAGCGCACGCTCAAGCTGCGCTTGGGCCCTCCACAAGTACGGCCGGTAAACCCTCCCGACGGACGGCGGGCAAGCGTGGCACCCGGTGTTGAGGTCCCCGTGGCATGCTCAATCCGCCCGCCACGGCGGGTAAACCTCTGGCGGAGCAGGTAGACCGGGCCGGCAAGGTTGAACCACAGCCGAGGGCGGCTGTGCCACAAGAGGTGAAGACCAGAGGCGGGGGTGGCTGTGCCACAGGAGGTAAAGACCGCTGACGGGGGCGGCCTGGCGAATGTGAGCGCAGGATGGGGGGCGGCCAGCCACGACGTGGCTGGCAGAGCAGATGAAAAGTAGAGAGCTGAGCAGGAGGAAAAGCCCGTCCGAAGGTCCGCGGCTAGACGTGGCGCCCAGCTGATGATTCCCTGGTTGGGACCCTTCATGAGCCTCAGGGCGAGCGGCCAAGCCAGATCTCCACGGAGCCGATGGGCGTGGCCTGGGGGATCGGAGCGCAGGATGGGAGCGTGCCAAGCGTTAAATAAGCGCTTGGATGACGGGGCCGCTTCCCCGCGAGGAAGCGGGCTATGATGTCTTTCCAACCGCCTAACCGGCGGGCGAAGGCGCCCTTACGACTTTAGTCTCGCCTAATGCCGCATGTCTTGGTGAGGGACGCGCCCCATGTGCGGCGCGGGATATCCGGGCCAAGCGCGGGGGGCAGGGAAGAAAACGGCGGTTTCCGGGAACTATGATTGTACAAGAACCCCGACGCGTGCCGACGACGGAGACTGGTGCATTGGTTGCGACCGACCTCGAACTCGCGCGGAGGGCTCGACAGGGCGATGACGAGGCTTTTCATGAATTGGTGGATCGGCATGCAGCGGCGCTGTATCGGTTGGCTTTCTCCCTGGTCGGGAACGCCGCTGATGCGGAGGACGTTGTCCAAGAGGCCTTGTCGGGGGCTTTGCAGGGTTTGCGTGGTTTTAAGGGACGTTCATCGGTGAAGACCTGGCTGAGCAGCATTGTGGTGCGACAGGCCGCGAAGAGCCACCGGACACGGGCGCGGCACAGGGTTACGTCGCTGGATCGGCTGCAAGAGGGCGGCGGGGCGGCGACTGCTGCGCTGGAGGCGGAGGGGTTTGCTGCGCGTTCCAACGCTCGGCTGGACATCTTTGCCGTCTTGCAGGCTTTGTCGCCTGAGCACCGCGAGGTGATCGTGCTGAGGGAGATGGAAGGCCGAACGTATGACGAGATTGCCGACATCCTGGCGGTGCCGAGGGGGACCGTGGAGTCGCGCCTGCACCGCGCGCGACGTGAATTGAGGAACCGACTAAAGGGTTATGGTCCGTCCAACGGGACTGGGCCATCCAATGGGATGGGGCCATGAAACAGGACGATCAGCCTTTTGACTATTGCGTGAAGCCGCGTGGCGGCAGGAGCGGGGAAGCGGAGCCGGAATGCCCGTTCGCCCTTCGCGTGAGCGCTTACTACGACGGCGAATTGGCCGTTGCGTCACGGGAGGAGCTGGAGAGGCACATTGCGGGGTGCCAGTCTTGTTCGGAGCAATTGAAGGACCTGCGTCGCCTCTCGCAACTCATAGGGCAGGCACCTGCTCCGGAGCTGCCGCAAGGCTTCTTCGACCGGTTGCACGCCGGCGTGGGCTCGGCGCGAAGGCAGGTCATTGTGCGCATGGCCTGGCCGGCATTGGCGGCGGCAGCGACTCTCTTGATTGCCTTTTCCGTGTTGTTATGGCAGACCTCCGGCGCACGGGGGAGGTCGGCCGAGACAGGGACCACATGGGAAATCGCCGTGGCATCGTTCAAGGCACAGGCGCCAGCCGATGTGGGCCCCGAGGAGTTGGTGACGCAGTTGATCGTGCGAGGCCTGTCTGGGGAGGGATCCCATGACTAAGAGCGGTGTGATACTGATCGTGTCGTTCGTCATGGTGTTCCTCGCCGGAGTGGCGGGGGGCTTTGTCGTCCTGCGCTCGGCGCCGCCGCCTCCAAGACAGCCGTGGCTCTCGAGGGAATTGGGGCTGAACGCGAAGCAACAGGAGCAGATGCGCGCCATCTGGTCTCAGGATCGGGACCACATGGGGCAATCCTTTGAGCAGATGCGGGCCGTGCGGGAATGGCGCGACAAGGCGATCCAGGAGTTGCTGACCGAGGACCAGAAGGCACACTACGACCAGATCGTCAAGGAAGCGGACCAGAAGATGGCCGCAATTACAGCAGAAAGGAGGAAAGGCTTCGAGGAGAAGGCGGCGCGCACCCGGGAGATCCTTAACGAAGAGCAACGGAAGAAGTTCGACGCGCTCCAGAAGGAGTTCGTGCCTGGCGGTCCGCCGTTTGGAGGCGGGCCGGGGCACGGGCGTCGGCGCCCGCCGGAGGGCGGTCATCCGGAGAGTTCCGGCGCAGGCGGCCAACAAGCCCCGTAAGAGGGGCGATCATGGACACCTCTCGGCGCGCCGTCCTCGATGGCGCACGGGGAGGCTCGCAGACGGTTCGGTGATGGGTCGAGTTCTAAGGTTTCAAGGAGGAGGATGACGATGTCCCGTGTGAAGTTGATGGCAGCGATCCTGATTGCGTGCGTGGTGGGTGCCGTGTGGACGGACAGTGCTTTCTGCCAGGCGGCCGGCGGGGGTGGCGGAGGCCGGGGCGGCTTCGACCCTGCAGCTATGCGGCAGAGGAGGCTCGATAACATCAAACAGAGCCTGGGCGTCACGGACCAGGAGTGGACAGCGCTCCAACCGCGAGTCGAGAAGGTCATGACCCTGTCCATGCAGGCGAGGATGGGGGGCATGATGGGCCGCATGGGCGGCCGTGGCGGAGCGGCTGCAGAAGCTCCCGCTCCGACGACCGAGACGGAGAAGACGGCCCTGGCGCTCAGAACGGTGCTGGAGAATAAAGACAGCACGAAAGAGCAAGTCGCGCAAGCCCTGACGGCGTATCGCAACGCCCGAGAGAAGGCGGAGCAGGACCTCGCCAAGGCGCAGGAGGAACTCAAGGCGCTTCTGACGCCTCGCCAGGAGGCGCAACTTGTCCTTGATGGCCTACTCAAATGACCCAGAGTCGGTGAGCGGCCCCGCCGTTTCTGTATGGCGGGGCCGACCCCCGGCATATGCCATTCGTCAGGTTGAGGCTTATGCACAACATCCTCGTCAATATGCGAGAAGCGGGCATGGTCACCGACGAGGCCTGCCAGGCGGTGGAGCGGCTTTGCGCTGAGGGCGCGCCGCTCGACGCGGCGCTTGTGCAGGCGTCAGGCGTGCCCGAAGAGAAGCTGCTTGCGTACCTGGCATCGCAGTTCGGCCTGCCCTACACAGATCTGGAAACTTGGGAGCCGCCCGATGGCCTGCTGGCGCGGTTCCCGGCACGGGTGCTGCTGAAGCACAACCTGCTGCCCCTGCGCGAAGAGGATGGCGCCGTCCTGGTAGCTACGAGCCGGGTCTTCGACACGCTGGGGCTCGACGAGTTGCGTCTGGCCGCCGGCTGCGAGGTGCGCGCTGTTCTGGCGTCCTCAGCAGAGATCCAGCGGTGCATCCGGCGCCACCTCGGAGTCGGGGCGGACACAGTGCAGTCGCTGGTGTCGGACTCGGACGCTGAGGGCATCCAGGTCATAGACGAGGAGAGCGACGGCACGGTGGACCTGACGCAGGCCGCCGGCGATGCATCCATCATCAAACTTGTGAACCAAGTGTTGGCGGAAGCCATCGCGCTGTCAGCCACGGACGTGCATTTCGAGCCGTTTGAGGGCCAATTGAAGGTCCGCTACAGAGTGGACGGCATGCTGCAGGAGGCACGGGTGCCCCCGGAAGCTGGGCGCTTCCAGGCGGCGATCGTGTCGCGCCTGAAGATCCTGAGCCAGTTGGACATAGCTGAGAAGCGACTGCCTCAGGACGGACGCATCAAGCTCAAGATTGTCGGCCATGAGATGGACGTGCGGGTGTCGGTGATCCCGATGCTGCACGGCGAGGCAGTGGTGCTGCGCCTGCTCGACAGGGGCGCGCCGCTCCTGGGCCTGGAGACCCTGGGGATGTCATCCCACGACCAGGCCGGGATGGAGCGCATCCTCAAGTTGCCGCACGGCATTGTCCTTGTAACGGGTCCGACCGGCAGCGGCAAGACGACCACGCTGTACGCGGCGCTCTCACGGCTGAACAGCGTGGAACGGAAGATAATCACCATCGAGGACCCGGTCGAGTATCATCTGGCCGGCATCAACCAAATCCAGGTATCAACGAAGGCGGGCCTGACGTTCGCTCGGGGCCTGCGGTCCATCCTGCGCCACGACCCGGATGTGATTCTGATAGGGGAAATCCGTGACCGCGAGACGGCCGACATCGCCGTACAGGCGTCTTTGACGGGGCACCTGGTTTTCTCGACGCTGCACACGAACGACGCGCCGAGCAGCCTGATGAGGCTTGTTGACATGGGAGTTGAGCCGTACCTGGTGGCGTCCTCTTTGGAGGCGGTGCTCGCGCAACGGTTGGTGCGGCTTACCTGCACCCGCTGCAAGGAAAAGTATGTGGTTTCCGACCGCGAGGCGCTGCGGAAGGAGCTCGGCACGGAGGTCCCCGAGATGTTGAGCAGGGGGGCCGGGTGTCGTGAATGCCTGGGGACCGGCTACCGCGGCCGCACTGCCGTGATGGAGTTCATGCCTGTGACCGAACGGATCAGGGCCTTGATCCTTGAGCGTGCATCGGCGGGCGAGTTGCGCCGGGCCGCCGAAGAGGAAGGAATGCGGAGCCTTCGCAAGGATGGCTGGCGTCACGTGCTCGACGGGCGGACGACGCTTGAGGAGATTCTGCGTGTCACCAAAGACGTCCAGCTTAATGGTGATGCTGTTCCGGCGGAAGTCCAGGCCGGCACAACTCAAGAGGATGCCTGATGCCCACGTTCACATACACCGTCCTGGACCGCGCAGGAGCCCGCAGCTCCGGCAGCCTGGCTGCGGACAGCCGCCAGGCTGTCGTGGAAGGGCTTCTGCGTCAGGGACTGAACCCGGTTTCCGTGCAGGAAGTGAGGGCGGAGCAGCCGCGGCCGGCAGCCCCACGACGCCGGCCGGGACGAGTTTCACAAGCCGCGGTTGAGTCCTTCACGCGGGAGCTTGCCAACCTTCTCGCGGCGGGTGTTCCCTTGAGCCGGGCCTTGTACATTCTGGCACGTGGTGCTTCGCAGCCGGCGGCGAGAGCGCTGTGGGAGAGCGTGCATGACGACGTCGTCGGCGGGGTGCCTCTGGCCGATGCGATGGCCAAGTGGCCCCGCACCTTCCCAGCGGTCTACACTGCCATGGTGAGGGCGGGGGAAACGGGGGGATTCCTGGACGTTGTGCTGGAGCAGATCGCAGACTTCCGGGCGCGCGAGCAGGACCTCAAAGGCCGCGTGAAGGCTGCGTTCGTCTACCCGATCGTGCTGGCAGTTCTGGCGGGGTTCGTGCTTGTTTTCCTGATGATCTACTTTATCCCGCGCTTCTCCGCCGTGTTCGCTGAGTTCGGAGGTTCCTTGCCCACCTTGACGCGCGCCGTGATGGCCGTCAGCGGGGTTGTCAGCCACCACGCTCTGGCGCTGGCACTTGCGGTGGCTGTGACGGTCATTGCCGTACGACGGGTGCTTGCGGGCGAAGCGGGACAGCGGACCTTCCAACGCATGATCCTGCGGGCTCCGGGTGTCGGCAATGTGATATCACGCTTTGCCCTTGTACGTTTCTGCCGGATGCTCGGGACGCTGCTGGGGGCGGCCGTGCCCATGGTGTCGGCCTTGAAGGTAGCTCGCGAGGCTGTGGGTAATCAGACGCTGGCCGACGCTGTGGGTCACGCGATTACAGAAGTGCAGCATGGGATGCCGCTTGCTGCCAGCCTGGCAGAAAGCCCCCAGTTGTTTCCGCCGGCTGTCGTCGAGATGGTCGCGGTAGCCGAGCAGAGCGGCAGGCTGGACAAGGAATTGGTGCGCCTGGCCGGCTCCTATGAGTCGGACCTTGACCGGCGGTTGAGGATGTTGGTCTCCCTGGCTGAGCCGGTGATGCTATTCATTATGGCAGGGCTGATTGGAACGGTCGTCATCAGCATGTTGCTTCCGGTTTTCACACTTCAGGATCTGATCCACTAAGGGTTACGGGCGGCTCGATCCTGTGGAGGAAAGGACAAGGGCGGTGAGTCATCAGAAGGCGTTCCGCAAGGCGAAGGATACGTGTAGCGCATGCCGGCAGGGCTTCACGCTCATCGAGCTTCTGCTCGTGCTGGTAATCCTCAGCGTGCTGGCCGCCGTCGTCGTCCCCAGGTACGTCAAGCGTTCCGAGCAGGCACGCGTCACGGCGGCGCGAACGGACATTGCGATGCTGGAAACTGCGCTTGATGCCTTTGAGATTGATACGGGGCGGTACCCGGCCAGCCAGGAAGGGCTTGCGGCCCTCGTCGAAGCGCCGTTCGGCATCCAGGGCTGGCAAGGCGCCTATATTAAGCGGGGCGTCCCGAACGATCCGTGGGGGCATCCGTACATTTACAAGTGCCCCGGCGATCATAACACCGATGGCTACGATCTGCATTCATTCGGCCCGGACGGCCAGGACGGCACTGAGGATGATATTGACAACTGGTCGCCCAGGTAAGAGCGGAGATGCCCCGCGGCCTGGCATCGTGCGCGCGCTGCACCCGTGGGCGCGGCGAGCAGGCCGGAAGGGGTTTACGCTACTGGAATTGGTGCTGGTGATGTTGATTGTGTGCACAGTTCTCGCTACGGCCGCGCCTGCGCTGCGCGGTTTCTACGCCTCACGGCGGACCGACGATGCCGGCGCCCAGCTGTTAGCCCTCGTCCAGTTTGCTCGGTCGCAGGCGGCAGCAGAAGGACGAGTCTATCGCCTTAATCTCGACCTGAGCGGAAACACCTACTGGCTGACAGCGCAGGGGGTCACTTCGTTCGAGCACCTGAGCACCGAGTTCGGACGCACATTCACGCTCCCCGATGGAACGTCGGTCGAACTTGAGGGCGTGGGGACAAGGCCGGGTGGCTCTTACATCAGTTTCTACCCGACGGGCCTGACTGAGGCCGCTGTGATTCGCCTGACAGGCGTTTTAGGGCGCGTTGTGGAAGTAGCCTGCCAGTCGCCCACGGAAGGCTTTGCGATCTCAACGAGTCCGACAGGAGGTAAAAGGTGAGGCGGATACCTCCTAAACCGGGCGGCCAACTGCCTGCGCGGGCCGGCTTCACACTGATCGAGGTGCTTGCGAGCCTGTTGCTCATAGCCTTGATCGTGCCTGTGGCATTGAATGGGATCTCCCTTGCCGTCGCGCTCTCCGCATCGGCCAAGCAGCAAAGGGAAGCCACTACCCTGGCGGCCTCCAAGCTTGCGGAACTGACGGCGACCGGCACATGGCAGCAGGGCAATGCATCCGGGGACTTCGCCCCGGACTGGCCGGCGTACCAATGGGATGTGTTCGTGTCAGATTGGCAAGACCCTTTGCTCAGCGCCGTTCAGGTGCGCGTGCGTTGGACTGCAAGGTCCACAGAACACTCGGTCATGCTGACAACCCTCGTTCCCAAGGGGAGCACGTGAGATGATACGCGGTGCCGGGAGCAAAGGGTTCACGCTCCTTGAGATGCTTGTCGCCATGACTTTGATGAGCATCCTGGCGGGCGCACTGTATGCAAGTTTGCACGCGGCCTTCAGGGCGCGGGACAGCGCCCTCACTGCAGTCGGCCCGGCGCGGGAGGCGCAACTGGCTATGGACCTCATCTGCCGGGACATCGAATCTGCACTGCCGCCGACCGGCGTCCTGGCGGGCCAGTTCGAGGGGACGGATTCTCAGGATGCAACTGGTCACGATGCCGATACGTTGGCTTTCTACGGCGCGATGGCGGACGACGAAAGCGAACAGGCCGCGTCAGAATCGCCAAACCTTGCCGGCCCCGCCGCCGGGACGGTGGTCGTGCACTCAGCTTTCGCGAATGTCGCACCGGCCGAGGTAGGATGTGACGTAAGACGGATGGAACTCGCTTGTTCTTCAGACGGGCTTGTGCGGGTCGTGACGTCAAACCTGCTCGCCCCGGAGGTGGTCGAGCCGCCTGGGCAAGTCATCTGCCGCAGCGTGTCCGGCCTTAACTTCCGGTACTTCGACGGCTCGGACTGGTATGACGAATGGGACTCGACTGCCAAGAACAACGCGTTGCCGCTGGCGGTCGCGATCACTCTGACGGTGCGCCGGTCCGGCCGGACGCAGGCGGGCGCGGAAGACTATCGCCTTTCCCGCTTGCTGGTCCTCTCATGCGGCTCCGTTGCGGCAAGCGGAAGCGCTCGGGTCATCCGGAATTCAGGCTTTTAGGAACCTCGTCCCGTGACGAATTCTGATTCAGATAGGCTTGCCCCGCCGGGCCGACGGCCCCGGCTGCCCTTTTTCTCTCGCAACCGGGGCACGGTGCTGATCGTCAGCATGTGGATCATCCTTGTTCTGGCGGGGCTCATTCTGGCCTTCGCCCGGACGGCACGCGTGGAGGCAATTGAAGCCGCCAACTGTCTGGCTGCTGCTGAAGCAGAGGCCGTGGCCGGCGGTGCGCTCCAGTATGTCCTTGCTAACGTGCAGAGCGCGCAGGGCTCGCCCGCTGCCCTGGCGGACCTGCCGTGCGAGCAAGTGCAGCTCGGTGATGGCTACTTCTGGCTCTTGCAGCCGAGACCCGTTGACGGGCATACATACACCTACGGGATCACCGACGAGGCGTCGAAGCTCAACCTGAACGCAGCCACTCTGGGCATGCTTTCCATGTTGCCTGACATGACGGCGGAACTTGCGGCCTCGGTAGTGGACTGGCGCGACCCCGCCAGCGATTCCACGCCGGGGGGAGCTGAGGACGACTACTACCTCTCCCTGCCCGAGCCCTACCACTGCAAGAACGCTCCCCTGGAGACCGTTGAAGAGGTGCTTCTCATCAAGGGAGGGTCGCGAGACGTGTTGTACGGCCAGGACGCGAATCGCAACGGAGTCCTCGATCCGAGCGAAACTGTTGATATGACCGGGCGCCTGGATTGCGGGTTCTCCGAATATGCGACCGTTTACAGCGTCGAGCCGAACACCTCAGCCAGCGGTCAGCAGCGGATTGACATTAATAGCACTGATACGCAAGCTCTGTCTACGCTGTTGCGCAACGCGCTTGGGACCGGCCGGGCGTCGGTAATCATGGACCGCGTGCGCAGAGAGAGACCCTTCCGCAACGTATTTGACTTCCGGCAGCGCGCGAGGCTGACCACGCAAGAATTCGCAGCCGTTGTGGACCGGCTGACGACTGACCGGCGGCCAACCCTGACTGGCATGGTCAACGTCAACACGGCGCCTCGCGAAGTGCTCTTGTGCTTGGCCGGCCTTGATCAGGGCGACGTTGATGCTCTCTTGACGAAGCGTCCTGTCGGGACTTCCGGCGCGGATAACGTGGCCTGGGTGGCGGACGCTCTGCCGGCAGAGAAGGCTGTCGGGATCGGCGGCTATGTGACGGCCCGCTCGTACCAGTACTGCGTTGACATTGTCAGCATCAGCGGCAACGGCCGCGCGTACAAGAGGTACAGAGCCGTCGTGGATGCCAGGCAGAGCCCGGCCCGCGTCGTCTATTGGAGAGACCTTACTGATCTGGGATGGCCTCTGCCGGCCGAGATTCCGGCCATGCTGCGGCGAGGCGAGCAGCTTACGCAAGCGGCCTTTTCCGTGGGGCTGAGGTGACACTTGCATGTTCCGCGACGATACCATCCTGGGCCTCGCGCTTGAGGAAGGCTGCATCGTAGCTGCTGAAGTGCGCCTGCGGAGGGGGCGGTTTCAGCTCAGACGGGCAGCGGAGTTGGCGCTACCTGTCGAAGACCGACCTCAGTCGCCCCAGAGTCTCGGGGAGGCCGTGCGCGGATTTCTGCGAGACCACCGGTTCGCGGCGCGGCGGGTCGTCATCGGTTTGCCGACGAAGTGGCTAATGAGCCGCGAGGTGAGCGTCCCGCCGGCTGCCCCGGATGCAATGGCCTCCATGCTGCGCATCCGTGCCGAGGGGGAGTTTTCCACCGACCTGGATGAACTGGACGTAGATTGCGCGAATGACCTGGGCGCGCAGGGAGGGAATGTGCTGCTCGTGGCGACGTTGCGCCACAGACGGCAGGACGTCCAGAGAATGGCGGATGCGGCCAGGCTGCGGGTGCAGGCGATCACCGCGACGGACGTGGTTCTGGCCGCCGCTTCCGACGGCGTCGCAGCCGGGCTCGGGCTCATGCTGCGGCTGACCCCGGCAAGCGCCGAGTTCGCCGTGACGGCGGACAGACGCTGCCGGCTGCTAAGGCACGTCCCGTTCGCAGGCAACGGCCAGCCGGAGGGGAAAGCTCCGCGCGCTCTGGGAATGGTTTGGGACGAAGCCAGACGAGCGCTATCGCTGCTGTCGGGCGGGCCGATTGCAGAAGGCGGAGGAGGCGTGACGCTGTGGGACGGGATCGGCCTTGAGGCCCCTGAGCGCGAGATCTTCCGGGAGAAGCTCGGGGTGTCCGCGACTGGTGCGGGCACTCTGGCGTCGCTTGGCATCGCTACCTCGGAGCCGCTGGATGAACTCCAACAGCGCCGTCTGGCTCCTGCCGTAGCCCTGGCTGCAGCGGGTCTGCGGCCCTCGATGCGCGGGGTCGACTTCCTTCATTCACGCCTCGACCTGGCGCAGAAGAAGGTGCTGGGCCGGAGGGCAATCTGGGCGGCCTGCGTGGGTGCGGCGTTGGGTGTGGCAAGCCTGGCGTTTTTTTGGAGCATGTGGACTGCGGCACGCGAGGTGGCCACCCTGCGGTCTACGAAAGACGGCATGCAGGCCCAGGTAGACGCAGCCCAACGGGTCGTCAAACGAGTTACCGCCGCAGCGGGATGGTACGACCGTCGGCCGCCGCTGCTGGAGTGTCTGCGCCGCTTGACGCTGGCCTTTCCCGAGGATGGGCGGGTGTGGGCCACGAACCTGACCATTAAGGATAACCTGGAGGGAGTCCTCTCGGGCGAGGGGGTGGACAACCAGAGCGTGCTCGACTTCCTTGACAAGCTGAAGGCCTCCGGCGTGCTCCCCGACATGAAGGTCCTCTATATGCGTGAGAAGGGAGGCAGTTCGCGCGACGTCGCGTTTGCGATCAGCTTCTCTTTCTCGGCGGCGGAGTTGGCCCGATGACGCTCTCCAGACGCGAACGATATATTGCGGGCGTGGCGGTTGCAGCGCTTGTCGTGCTGGCGGGAGATCACTACATAGCCGCGCCGCTGCTCGAGAGTCGTGGCCGGCTTGAAGCCGACAGGCTGGCGTTGGCGGTAGACGTGGCGCGCAATACGAACCTGATCGCACGAGAGAAAGTTGTGGCGAGCAAGTGGAACGAGATGCTGAATAGTGGTTTGAGCGAAGCGCCCGCTGATGCAGAGAGCCGGACCCTGCGTGCCTTGCGGAACTGGGCGCAGGATTCGGGGGTTTCGCTGGCTTCCGTAAGGCCGGAACGCGTCGCGCAGAGCAGCGCTGATCTGCAAGAGGAATCCTTTCAGGCGGCGGGCTCCGGGACTATGAAGGCGGTGGTACAGTTCTTGTGGCAGGTTGAGCACTCTTCGCTGCCCCTCCGCATCAAAGAGCTGCAACTGGGACTCCGCAAAGAGGGAGTTGATGACTTGTCCTTGCAGCTCAGGCTTTCGACAGCGTACGTCGCCGCCGCCAAGCCGAAGCAGGCAGAGGCGGTGCCCCGCCCGCAGAGAGGTGCCGGAGAATGACAGTTCGCATCTGCACTTGGCTGCTGGCGGCGATCTGCATGGCCGGGCCGGTCGTGTCGGCCGCGGATCAGTCGGGCGCCGATGCTTCACGGCAGAAGTATGACGTGCTCGTCGAGCGCAATATGTTCTCGCGTCAGCGCGGCGCGGCAAGGAAGTCGCGCTCCGCGCAGGAAGTCGTGCCGCCCCCTGAGCACTTTATGGTCCTGACAGGCCTTGTCCGCCAGAACGGCGAGTACTTTGCTTTCCTGGAGGACAGCAAGAAGGGGACGGTGACGAGAGTGCATGCTGGGGAGGCCGTGCTCGGTGGGCGGGTATCGAGCGTCGCGCTGGATGCCATCGAGTACACAAAGGAGAGCGGGACCGTGAAAGTCAAGCTTGGCCAGAACCTGGAGGGCGGCGACAGGCCTTCAGCGCCCCCGAGCAATGCCACCGCGACAGGCACTTCGGAGGGCGCCGGCAATGCCCCCCAGGCCGCCCCGAATTCGGGCCCGGCGACCGCACCGGCCGGCGATATAGTGGAGCAGTTGAAACAAAGGCGACAGAAGGAGCTTGGTCAATGAGTAAGCATGCATCACGTCGAGGGACTTTGCTGAAGGGCAAACGAGGCCCGATACTGACATGGGTTATGGCCGCGGCGCTGCTGCTCGCGCTGGTGGTGGCGTCGAGTCCTCCCTTGCGTGCGGCGGAAGAGGAGACGCCCAAGCCTCTGCCAAGCGGCGTCCTCTTTAATTTCGACAACGCTCCTTTGAGCGCCGTCCTCGATTACTTGTCGGAGGCGGCAGGGCTTGTCATTATCAACGCAGCGGCTGCTGAGGGGCGCGTCACCCTCGTGAGCCGCCAGCCAGTCGGCGTGGACGAGGCCGTAGCAGCGCTCAACACGGTCTTGAAGGAGAAGGGGTATGCTGCTGTCCGCACGGGACGCCAGTTGGAAGTGGTGAAGCTCGACGATGCCGTGCACCGCAACGTCCCCGTGCGCACCGGCTCTAATCCCGATTCAATAGAGCCGAACCAGGAGGTAATCACACAGGTGATACCCGTACGGTTCGCCAACGCCGTGCAACTGAAGACAGATCTTGCGTGGATGGTCCCTTCCTATGCTAATCTTACTGCTAACCAGAGCAGCAATACCATCATCATCACCGACACAGGGGCGAACGTTCGCCGAGTCGTTGAGATCATTCATGCCCTCGATACGAATCTGGCCAGCGTCGCGGATGTCAAGGTGTTCCAGCTTCGCTACGCCGATGCCCAGGCGACGGCGCGCCTGATCACCGACCTCTTCAGCCCCCCCCAAAGCACGTCACAGGGTCAGGGTTTTGGCTTCTTCGGCGGCGGCGGCGGGCGCTTTTTCAGGGCGGGAGGTGGCGGCGGCGGAGGAGGTGGCGGCGGAGGAGCGCCCGGGGCCGCAACGGGCGGCGCTGCTGACGCGGCTTCCGCTTCGGGCGGTCGCGGCCAGAGGGTGGTCGCTTCCGCCGACCTCCGGACTAATACGGTGGTTGTCAGCGGTCCGCCCGAGACCCTCGTGGTCGTAGCGGCCATGATCGCCCAACTCGACGCGAACCCGGCTGCTGACGAGGCCGTCCTTGTCTTCGAGCTGAGGAACGCAACCGCGGTCAACCTTGCGGTAGTTCTCAATAATTTGTTCGGCACGCAGGGCACGACACAAACTACCGCCGCAGGCACTACCAGGGCCGGTAGCACGACGACGCCGGGCACAACGGGCGGCGGGCGGGGCACTGGCGGTTTCGGAAGCACAACGGGCCGCGCCAGCAGCATGGGCATGGGCGGTGCTATGGGCTTTGGCGGCACCACCGGCTTTGGGACGGGGGGCGCTCGTACCGGTCAGTACACGACCGGCACCGGAGCTGCCGGCGCTGTTGGTGGCCGGCTCTCTCCGGCAGCCGCAGGGACCATTTCCAGCCTCGCCGGCCAGGTGCGGATCGTGGCCGACCCTGACACTAATTCCCTGCTGGTCCTGACCTCCAGCGCCAACTTCGACCGCGTGCGTGCCGTGCTGAAGGAACTGGACCGGCCTATCGCGCAGGTGCTTATCAAGGCTCTCATCGTCGAGGTCACGCACGACGACACAGTTGACCTGGGCGTCGAGTTCTCCGCGCTTAACCTCGGTTCGAAGGTCACGGCCTCAACGAACTTTGGATTGGCCGGAAAGGCCGATGGCGCTATCATCAAAGTCGTGACTGGCGACGTATCCGCCTTGCTGCGGGTGCTCGAGACCATCGGCAAAGTTGACGTCCTGTCGCGGCCCTATGTGCTGACAAGCGACAACCAACCGGCCACAATCACGGTAGGAGATGAAGTCCCCTTCATCACAGACACACGTCTGACGGATACGGGGCAGACCATTAACACCATCCAGTACCAGGATATCGGCATCATCCTCACCGTGACCCCGCATATCAACCCAGACGGACTCGTCGTCATGGACGTTTCGCCGGAGATCTCGGCGATATCGGACAGCACCATTCCGATCTCCGAAACCGTCAACGCCACCGTGTTCTCACTGCGGTCCGCAAGCACGCGCGTAGCAATTGAGGACGGGCAGACAATCGTCATTGGGGGCCTGATGCAGGACCGCAAGGACCTCAACGTGTCGAAGGTGCCGCTGCTGGGCGATGTTCCGTTCCTCGGCGCCCTGTTCCGTCACTCGGTAGACAAGAAGACCAAGACGGAACTCCTTATCTTCCTCGTGCCCCATGTCGCGCGCAAACCGTCGGACCTCCAGGGCATGTCGGAAGATGAGAAACAGGGCTTGCAGATCGTCCCGAATGCTGTCGCGCCGGGAACGTTCCAGCAGCACATGGAAGGCATGGAGCGTGGGGCGAGCCGTCCGTCGGAGCCCGCCGAGACCCCTTGAAGCCGCCGGCCGCCCTCGCAGAGCGGCGAAAGATGGTCCCCACACGCCGAGCCGAGGGCAAGACGGGCGCCTTGACGCACTTGAAGCGGATGACATAGCATATGCGAGAAGACTGTCACAGGCGATTAAGGCGCGGGTCAGTGCAATCGGCGCGAGGCGGATTGCCGCCGACAAGATGTGTGGCGCCGCATAGCCAGTGTTTGAAGATCATGACGTGAATCCGTCGCCATCAGGGCCACCGCCCGTGAGCGACGTTTGGAAGTCAAGAAGGAGGAAGGTTCATGTCTGGAGCAGGGAGAGCCCTGTTGGCCGGGGTTGCGTGTCTGGGTTTTTGGGCTGCCTTTGCGGGTCGAGCAGCGGCTCAGGAGACTGCGCCAAACCTGTTCCGGAACGCCGGATTCGAGGAGGGCACCGCAGGATGGGGAGGCTCTACTTCGACGGGGACGGTTGCGAAGTTCGAGGTGACTCAGGACGACGCTGCGGAGGGCGGGCACAGCGCTCTTGTCACCATCGGGGCCGTTTCGGGCTACGGCTATCAGTTCGGCCAACGGGTGCCCGGCGGGCAGAAGGGAAAGACTTACACCTTCGCAGTTTTCCTCAAGGCCGTGGGCGATCCTGTCCCGCTGGGCCTGGAGATCGAGCGGGCGGGTGGCGACTATGGCCGGGCCGTGCGGACCAACATGGCCCTGGTGACGGCTGACCGATGGACCGAACTCCATACCACCTTTGCTGTACAACAGGACTTTTTTGAGGGGTGGTTTGCCTATGTGAGCTGCTCTCAGCCGGAGTCGAAGTTCCGTGCTGATGCCTTTCGGCTCTATGAAGGTGAGTATGTGCCCCATGAAGCCCAGGCCGCAGCTCCTGCCAGGCCGCCGCAACCACAGGCTCCTGCAGCGACGGCGCAGCCGCAGGCTGCCGCGAGCGCGGCACAGGCCCCGGCTCCCGGGGCAGCCGGCCCCGTGCCTCAGGACCTGATTGAGAACCCCGGATTTGAGGCCGGCGCCGCGGGCTGGAGTTCGATCACGCCGGCGGGGACGACGGCTAACGTCGTCGTAATTGACCAGCAAGCGGCCGAGGGCCGAAACTGCGCTCTGGTCTCGCTCGAGGCCGTGACCGGGCCGGGCGTGCGTTTTGGCCAGTGGGTGGCAGGACTTCGCAAGGGCCAGACCTATACGTTAGCGGTGTTCGCCCGCAGTCTCGGCGGCCAGGTGCCGGTGCAGGTTGCAGTCGAACAGCCGGGGCGTCGCGGAGATAGTGTCAGCAAGAGCCAGCCTGTCTCCCTCGCAGAGGGAGAGTGGACGGAACTTCACACGACATTTACGCCTGCGGAGGACGCCGCCGGGGGCTGGTTTGCGTGCGTGAGTTGTGCTCGGCCGTATGCGCATTTTCTCGTAGACGGGTTCCGCCTTTATGAGGGCCAGTACGTAGCTCAAGCGCCAGGGGCTTCGCAGCCCGGCCAGCCGGCACAGGCCCCGGTAAGCGCCGCCGGCCGAACGCAAGTGAAGGAGTCAGTGCCTCAAGCGGTGGCATCACAGCCGCCCGCGGCCGCTCAGCCGAAAGCTCCCTCTACGCAGCCGGCTCCGACGGCTTCCGGAATGCCGCAGAATATGTTCAAGAACGCTGGTTTTGAAGGAGGGACCGAAGGTTGGGGGACGTCTACGTGCCCGGGTACGGTCGCTAAGTTCGAGGTAACCAGTGGCGACGCGGCCGAGGGCGATAAGAGCGCGCTGGTGACGGTGAGCGATGCTGCGGGATGGGGCTATCAGTTCGGGCAGAGAGCGCCGGGCGGCCGGCAGGGCAAGACTTACACCTTCGCCGTGCTGGCCAAGGCGGTGGGGGGGCCTGCCGTCGTAGCCCTGGAGGTCGAGCGCGCGGGCGGCGACTACGCCCGGTCGGGCCGGACCGGCCCCATGATGCTGACGGAAGACCGGTGGACTGAACTCCACACCACCTTCACGGCGAATCAGGACATCCTTGAGGGTTGGTTTGCGTATGTAAGTTGCGCCCAGCCTAACGCGAAGTTCCGCGTTAACGCTTTCCGTCTCTACGAGGGCGATTACATTCCGAACCCGGCGATTGCCGCAAAGGCGACGGAGGCTGGCGCACGGAGCGCAGCGCCCCGTAACCTGTTTGCCAATCCCGGCTTCGAGATGGGCACTGCGGCCTGGACTGCTTCCAAGGAGGGCAACAGCGAAGTTGCCTTCACAGTCACGGAAGGCGATGCGGCCGAAGGGAGCAAGAGCGCGCTCCTCACGTTGGGCACCGTGACTGGATGGGGTTGCCAGTTCGGGCAGCAAGTGCCGGGCGGGCAGAAGGGCAAGACCTACACCTTTGCTGCAAAGGCAAGGGCTGAGGGCGACCCGGTGACAGTCGCGCTTGAAGTTGAGCGGGCTGGAAGGCCCTGGGACCGGGCGGGCAATACCGGGCCTACCCTCCTTCAGCCAGGCAAGTGGACGGAGATTCACACCACCTTCACAACGGCAACCGACTTCCCTGAAGGCTGGTTTGCCTACATGAGCTGCAGCCAGTCAGGCGCCAAGTTCCGCGTCGACGCGGTGCGGTTCTACGAAGGGGAATACGCAGTCGAGCAGCAGGCATCGCAAGGGCAACTCAAGGCCGCGCCTATCGAGGACGTGGCGGCGGAGCCGGCAGGTCCGGCGCTCGCTGCCCTGTCGCCGGCAGTACGGCTGTTTGACACCGGGCAGCCGCTTGCGAGTCAGCTCTCACCCGACGCGCCGGCGCACCTGAATCAATGGAAGGCCGTCGCCGAGGGCGACGTGGGGCATCAGTTTGCCGGTGACGCGGTGTTTCTGAACAACCGGCTTGCCGTAGCCTTGCGCAAGGGAACGGCCGGGGCCGAACTCTATTCCATAAGGCCTGACGGGCTGAAGCTTCGGGCCGTGCTGTCGCCTGCGACCTCAGGCGGCGCAGTGAAGCTGTCCGCGGTAAAGCTGCGTGCGAACAGCCCGAACGCGGTGGCTGCCGAACTGGGCTTCCAAGCGCCTGACGGCGCGCAGCTTACGCTTGGCTGCGAGCTGAAAGCGAGCCAACTGTTCGTGAAGGCCGACCCTGGGCCCGGGGTCACGGCGCTGCGCGTTGAGGCGCCTTGCCGGTTTGGCGCGCTGCCCGACTTCTTCGCGGATGATATCGTATTCGACGCGACTGCGGTAGGGGCGGAGCGGGTCGAGTTGCCCAGTGAGAACTTCTTCATGCACATGCTGCCCGACCGAAATGCGATGGTGATGGCCGTCTGGACTCCTCGAGGCAAAGATCTGGCAGTCCAACTGTCCGGCGCAGGTGCCCAGAGGGTCATCCGTGCCTCGGAGATCCCATACGGCGAAAAAGGGACCGCATACGTGGCCGTGCTCGAGGGCAACCGCCTGTGGCATGTGCAAGGCGTGGCTTCATCGGACGGCGGCCGGGTCATCCGCCTGGGCTGGCAGGCACCGTTCGTGGCTCATTGGCGCGTTGACTGGACACGCGATGACCTGTTGACTGACAGTTGGGACATGGCCATCGGCAGAAAAGGAAGCGGCGGTTATACCAAGCCTTCCTTCACCGGCTCCCAGGACGGCCTGCCGCCGGACAGGAACCGGTGGACGACCGTGCTCGGGACGTTCCAGTATCCATGCTGGATAGATGCGGATGGTCAGGCCTATCTGCAGCCGTTGCCCAACATCATCCGGTTTGTCGGGCCGGCCTTGATCTATCCCGTCAGCCGTGTCAGGGAGACGCCGCTCGACGTGTATACGGTAACGGATGTCGTGCGGGACACGCTCGGCGTCGGACCATGCGAGTACATCCTTGATCTGGAGGGCCAGAAGGCGACGCGGGAAGGTGTAGCCACGTGCCCCACGCGGGACCTGCTTGATGACATCTATGGCAAGGGCCAGCAGACTGCGCGTCGCGCTGAGGTAGAGAAGGCTCTGGAAAATGTAGTCACCTTTATCAAGCATATCCGGAGCCGGATCGAGCACTACGTTGACGTTGGCCATGAGGTGCAGGCTTACCTTACGGAGCAGAAGAAGGCCCATCCCGAATTGGCACAGCCGATTGACAGCCTTATGAGCGCGGCCGGCGCCATGGACGCGCACTTTGCGGCCCGGCAGCGCGTGATCAAGACGCCCAAGGAAGCGGAAGAGATGGCCAATCAGTTCCGCGCAACACTGTTAGGCTACGAGGGCCCAGACGCACTCGAGAAGTGCAAGAAATTCACTGCGGCCTGGGTTGAGATCGGAGGCAATCAGGACAACCTGGTCGGCGAATGCCGCCTGGCCGTGAAAGTGCTGCACCAGCAGGCCGGGCTGATCATGGCGCAGGACCCGCGAATGGCGGAGGTATCCCGTGAAGTGCGGTGTCGCTGTCAGGAGGCATTAAAGAACCCCACTACCTACGAGGCGCCCAGGCATTAGGCGGAGCGTTCGCTGCAAGACGTGGTAAGCAGTCCGATGGGCGTCCGGGAGGATCGGGCCGTAGGCCGGTGACGTAGCATTACGCCGACAGTGTCCGTGCGGCGCTCGCGGTTGAGCCCGGATTTCTCGTGGCACGACGCCCGTTGCAACTCACCTCAGGCGCCCGTATAATCTGGGGTACGTCGGCGGAGAGAGCCCGAATGGGCCGCCGAAGGGGCAAGTCACAACAGACGAAACTCTCAGGCCAAAGGACGCCGACGCCGGACCTCTGGAGAGTCTGACGACACCGAAGGGGCAAGCTGCAGGGCCAATCTCTCAGGTTCCAGGACAGGGGTCAATGCGAGCAGCGGGTCGCGATTAGTTGCTCCGTTTGCTTGCTTGGAGATCGGCCTCATGGCGACGTACTTCGCAAAGTCTCCATTCGGTGTCCCATCTTTCGCAAAGGCCGTCCGGCCTGAGCTTAGTGAAGAGTCTGCGAGCACCCCGAACCGGCGGAAGTCGCTGCAGGCTCTGATCCCCTTGATGTGCTGCGCCTCTCATGCGGAGGTCCGGCCGTGCGTATCGTTGTGTTAGACGGCTATACCTTGAACCCGGGCGACAACCCTTGGACGGACGTGGAGCGCCTCGGTGCTCTGACTGTCTACGACAGGACGCCGCCCAACGAGGTTATCGCAAGGGCTGCCGGGGCGCAGATTATCCTCACCAATAAGACGCCCCTGAGCGCGGAGACGCTCGCGAAGTTGCCGGACCTGCGTTTCGTTTCCGTCCTGGCGACCGGCTATAACGTGGTGGATGTGGCCGCCGCCCGGCAGCGTGAAATCCCGGTTTCGAACGTGCCGGTCTACGGTACGGATTCGGTTGCCCAGTTCGTCTTCGCCCTGGTGCTCGAGCTTTGCCAACATGTTGCACGCCACAGCGAACTGGTGCATCAGGGCGAATGGGCACGGAGTAGAGACTTCTGCTTCTGGACAGCGCCGTTGGTTGAACTGGCCGGCAAGCAGATGGGCATAGTAGGTTTCGGGCGGATCGGCAGGCGTGTAGGGGAGCTGGCACACGCCTTCGGCATGTCGGTCTGTGCGCACGACCCTTATCCTGGGGCCATGCCGTCCTACGGGCCGTTTGAGTGGAAAGGCATTGACGAGGTATTCGCACTGGCGGATGTCGTGTCCTTGCACAGTCCGCAGACGGAGGAGAACCGGGGCATGGTTGACGCCCGCTTGCTTGGACTGATGAAACCGGAAGCGATCCTTATCAACACTGCCCGCGGGGGGCTCGTCAAGGAAGCCGACCTGGCTGCGGCCCTGAACTCAGGGCGCATCGCAGGCGCCGGTGTTGATGTCGTTTCAGAGGAACCCATTCGGCCCGACAATCCTCTGCTGGGAGCAAGAAACTGCCTGATTACCCCCCACATCGCGTGGGCTACGCTCGCGGCGAGACGCCGTCTGATGCGGACGACTGCCGACAACATCGCGGCCTTCATAGCTGGGAGCCCGATCAATCTCGCCACATAGCGGACTGCTGCGGGGAAGGCCTCGGATTCCGGGTCCCGCACCCGACTATGATGGGTGACCCGCACAACGAGGCAGTGCAGAAACAGGATTTCCGAAGGCCTGACACACAAAGTAAGCGAAGCAACAAGCCAACAGAAGGAGCCCCGCATGCATCTTGCCGAGCGCATATGCCGGCTTGGCACGGAAACGGCGTTTGCAGTATCGGCAGAAGCCAACGCGTACGCCGCCCAGGGGAACCGCGTCTATCCATTCCATCTCGGCGACCTGAACATCCCGACCCCCGGCAACATCGTCGAGGCCGCGGTCAGGGCGCTCAGAGACGGCAAGACCGGCTACTGCTCGAACTATGGCGTTCCCCATTTGCGCGAAACGGTGGCTGCCGACGTCAACCGCTCACACGGCACACACTACGCGATGGAGAACGTCGTCGTGGAGCCCGGTGGGAAGCCGACAATCACCAAGTTCATTCAGGCCGCGATGAACCCGGGCGACGAGGTGCTCTACCCAAATCCCGGCTATCCCATCTATGAGTCGCAGATTGAGTTCCATGGCGGGAGGGCAGTGCCGTACCCCTACAGAGAAGGCGTGCACGGCTTTGAGATTGACCTCGAAGCGCTTCAGAACGCGATCACCCGCCGCACTCGGTTGCTGGTGCTCAATGACCTCCAGAATCCGACGGGGGCGGAGGCGCATTCCGAGGAGCTTCGCAGGCTGGCCCACTTGGTGGAGAGCCATAATCTGTTCGTCCTCTGTGACGAAGCCTACTTTCACATCCGCTACTCGGGGACGTCCGCATCTCTGGCATCTCTCCCGGGGATGGAAGAACGTTGTCTTCTGCTGTACACGTTCTCAAAGCGGTACTCGATGACCGGCTGGCGGCTCGGGGCGGCCATTGGGCCTGCGTGGCTGGTTGACACGATTGCGAAGCTGAATGTGAACGATGAGTCATGTACTAACCATTTCATCCAGTATGCGGGAATCGAGGCGCTGACCGGGGACCAAGCCGGGCATGCTGACATCATCCGCACACTGAAGGAGCGCCGGGATACGGCAGTGGCGCTGCTTAATGGCATTAGCGGTGTCCGGTGCTTCACGCCCAACGCCACCTTCTACCTCTTCCCCAACGTCACGGAGTTGATGGCGCGAAAGGGCATCGAAGACTACTCCACCTTCCGCATTTCCTGCCTGCGCGAAACTGGCGTCTCGTTCTGCACCCGGCTGCACTTCGGCCGGCCCGCGGAGGCCGAGTCTGCACGCTACATCCGCCTTGCCTACTCCGGCATTCCGACCGTAGACATTAAAGAGGGCCTGGCGAGGTTCAAGCGGTTCGCCGAGGGATAAATCTGCCTACGTCGTAGCCTCGGTCTGTGGCTTTGCGGGCATCAGTCGTGTCCACTGCGAGCGCCCGCGGACACGTCACTGGTCAACCACCGAGCCGTCGGTGTTCAGGCGGGTGCGACGGGACCTGCGACGATAGGGATGCTTCACGGCGGCATCGTCGGCTATCTCCACCCCAAGGCCGGGGCTGTCCGGGACCAGCAAGAACCCTCCTTGATACGCAAGCGTCTTCTTGACCAGTTCGTTCTTCGGTGGTCTGTCTTCTCCTTGTGGGTACTCTTGGATGGAGAAGTTGGGGATGCACGCTGCGAGTTGGACGCAGGCGGCGGTGCTGACGGGCCCGAGCGGGTTGTGCGGCACCACCTGCACGTAGTGCGCCTCGGCCAGGGCCGCGATCTTCTTAGCATGGGTGAGGCCCCCGCACATGCAGACGTCCGGCCGGACGTACTGCACCGCCCCCCGGCTCAGAAGCATCTGGAATTCGTGGATCGTATGCAGGCGCTCGCCGGTGGCGATGGGGATATGTATCTTGCGTGCGATTTCGGCCATTGCGTCTATGTTGTCGGGGAGCGTCGGATCTTCGTAGAAGAGGGGGTGATACGGCTCAATGCCTCTGGCCAATACGACGGCCTCGGCGGGCGTAAGCCGCCGGTGTATCTCGACACACAGGTCCACGTCTTTGCCCACGGCTTCACGGCATAGCCTTACAGCCTCGATGGCGTCCTGCATTTTGGCGGCGTGCGCCTTGAAGTAGGGCGCTTCCCTCGGCTCGTCCCCGAAGGGGCTCAGATGCCCCAGGGCGGTGAACCCTTTCCCTGTGGCTGCAACGCACGCCCGCACGAGATCCTCCGTCGTCCGGCCGAAGACGTGTCCATAGACCCGCACTTTGTCCCTGCACTTCCCGCCCATGAGCTGGTAGCACGGCACACCGAAGTGCTTCCCCGCTATGTCCCACAGGGCGATGTCAATGGCACTCAGAGCACCCATGATCGCCGCCCCCCGGAAGTGCGTGCAGCGATACATGCTCTGCCAATGGTGCTCCATCCGCAAGGGGTCCTGGCCAAGCAGGTATTGCTTGAACGTCTGCACGACTTGCTCGGATGCTTCCAGGAAACCCCATGTGCCCGACTCGCCGACGCCGCGAATTCCTTCGTCGGTCAGCACTTCTACGAACAGGTAGTAGTCAGCGAGGATTGTCCGAACGTCAGTGATCTTCATGCGGTGATTCCTCCAGAAGGACGCACTCTCGAGAGTTGATTCTTCCAGCTGTTCAGGCAAAGAACCAGAGGCCCATTGCCGCCCCGCCCAGCGTATTCCGCTCGACAGAATGGGAGCGCCTCGTCGTGTGCCGGTCGCCCGGGGCGCGAAGCATCATACGCCCGCAATGCATCATTGGCAACAAACATTGGCAGGCGTTCGCCGCTCCGCTGGTGGCCAGGCTCTCGCCAGTCGGCCGCATGCGGCCTCCCATAGCGAGACTCCGGCCCCAAAGGAAACCTGTGCGCCGCCGACGCGCCCAACCAGCCGCGCAAAGCATTAGTCTGCGCATATCTGCACGGGCGCCTCGCATGGGAGCTTCAACAATGTTAGACTTCCCGTCTCTCTCTTGGCCATACTGATCTTCCTCGGGCTGTGCAAGGGAAGCAGACCGATATGCAGGCATCCTAAGTCGATGAGGTGGGAGGGTATGTTCATGAAGAACTTGGTCAGGAACGGCGACTTCTCGCAGGTACAGGACAGTAGGCCTGTCGGATGGACCACGTCAATGGACGCCGAATGTGTCAGCATGGAACTGAGCGTTGTGCAGGAGCACGGCCGGCCATGCGTTCGGCTGCAATGCGGTCGCTCTGAGGGCCCCGTGCAGTCCCGGCGCGTCATCCTCGAACAAGTTGGTCAGGTCCGCCTGGAAGGGGGTCAATACTATCAACTCACCTGCCGGGCCCGCGCCGAAGGGATCAGGGAGCAAACCGCGCATGTGGCCCTGGTTGAAACTGGCACGTCGGAGCCGAGCGGGTTAGACCACTATCTTTGGTTGACCGACTCGTGGACCGAGCAGTGCGTGACCTTCCGGGCCGAGCGCTCGGTCGGCGAGACCGGGCGGCTTCAGTTCAGTTTCAGGGAACTGGGCGTCCTGTACCTCGCCGATGTCCGGGTGTCAGATTTTGACCCGGCGGAGATCACAGTCACAGCCACCGTGCCGCGAGGCTCGGGGAAGAACTTTGTGCCGAACGGGTCGTTCGAGCTTGGTAAGGTCGGCTGGTCGGGCTGGGGCGAACCGATCTCGTGGGGCAGCCTCGACCGCTTGCCCGGCAGCGTCGAAAGCTCGGGGGGCTCGCACGGCCGGCGCTTCCTCCGCGTGCCGATGGGCACCGCTAAAGGCACCGTGCTGCACTGGGGCTACTATGAGCCGACCAAAGTGCGCCTGAGAACGGTGCTCGCTGCGAACGTGGGTTGGATCCAGGTTGAGCCCGGGAGACCCCACACACTATCGTGCGACATGCGGGCAAACGAGGACGGCGTAACCGCCACGCTCGGCGTTCGGACCGAGGACATCATCGGCACTGCTCGGGGCGAGACCGAGGACCTCCGGCGAAGGGTGTCCCTGACCAAGCGGTGGCAGCGCTATGCCTTTACCTTCCGGCCGGCAAATCCGTACCTCTATGTCACAATCGGACCGGACCTGACGAGGGAGGTGAACATCCATGTGGACATAGACGCTGTGGTGGATGTTGATGCCGTGCAGCTTGAAGAAGGCGAGCAGTCCACGCCGTTCGCGCCTTGCAGCCCGGTGGAAGTGGGCTTCGAGCCCTCCGCACCCGGCGGCATCTTCGTCGAGGGGGAAGAGGCTGCGCTCGCCTTGCGCGCCTATAATGCTGACCGCGCGCCCGCCCAAGTGCGTATCACCTTTCAGGCCACAGACTTCTTCGATAAGCCGGTGGTGCTGGCACCCGTCTCGCTATCTGTGCCTGCCGGCTCTGCGGAAGAGTTCAGAGTCCCTCTTCCGGCCGACTGGAAGGGCTACTACCGCCTGCGCGCCCAGTGCGAGGGCGCCGCCCTCACGCCCGCCCAGGGCCTCAGGCTCGCACTGGTGCCCCGTCCGACGGCGGACGATGGTGTGCTTGGCGTCAACCACGCCTTCGCCGACCCCTACCTGACTCATCAGGCCAAAAAGGCCGGCATCAACTGGTACAGGGACTGGTCGCTGAAGTGGCATGACCTTGAGCCGGCCCCGCAGGATTACCACTGGGAGGTCGGGGACATGCAGATCAACCGCATCATTGCAGAAGGCGTGCGCCTCATGAGCCTGCTGCCCCCTTACCCTTCGACGAAGTGGAACACAACGGCGCCGCCGGAGGCCGCTGGCGAAGGTCGCGTTCCGCGGGATCTTGCATGGGCGCCGAAAGACCCTGCGCAACTCGCGGACTTCATCGAGAAAGCCGTGGCCCATTACAAAAGTCGTGTTCGCGTCTGGGAGTTCCTGAACGAGCCCATCTACACGCACTACGCGCTGCCTGCCCGAACGGGTGGCTATGAGCCGGCCGACTACGTGGCGCTTCTGAAGCTTGCTTACGCCGCCATGCACAGGGCGGACCCCGGCTGCACCGTCATCGGCGGCATCGGGAGCCTGCCCCGCAAGCTCACCAAGGAGGTGATCGAGGCCGGCTGCATGGACCACATTGACGTCTTTGTCCTGCACATGTACCCGGCGCGCGGCGAATTCACGCCCGAGCACTTCATTCCGCAAACAGACGTCATGCTCAAAGACATGGACGAGCACGGCGGGCGAAAGCCGATCTGGGTCACTGAAATGTCCTATTACGGGGACGACGAACCGCCCATGCGGCCCTTCGTGCCCACGCAAGGGGCATGGCAGAGAGACCGCATGCTGCCGGGCGAGCGGGAATGCGCCGAATACACGATCCGCCTGTTCGCAACCATGATGGCGCGAGGGGCTGAGAAGTTCTTCTTTCATGCCGGCGTGGGCGGCCAGGTCAACACGCCGCATAACGGCTGCTGTTTCTTCAAGTACGGAGGAACGCCGGCAAAACTACTCCCGGCACTTGCGGTTTACTCGGACTTGATGGGTGCGCGGCCTGAGTTCGCAGGGGAGAGGCGCCTCGGAGATGGCGGTTCATGCGTCGCCTTCGAGACAGGGAGGCGCGCGGTGCTCGTGCTATGGCGCGCACTCGGGCAAGCCTGGGTCTCCGTCCCCGACGGCTCTGTGTGCATGGACATCATGGGACGGGCGCTGGTCGAACGTCCGATCCCGATCTCGCCCGCTGCGGTCTACCTGACCGGAGCATCCGGCTCAGCACGGCGGATGACAGAGTCAATTGGGCTCGTGGAGCAATAGTGCAAGCCAGCCGCCATTAACCGGGCGGAAGCCGCCCGGTCCTATCGGCGGCTCTTGCCACAATTAGACTTGTCACGCCTGAAGGCTGCGGGTGAAACCGAGCCGGCCTCGGAGTCCGGCAGATGTTGCCCGGATGTTCTCGGCCTCTCACCCTCGACGCATGAGCCTCTGCGCCATGCCGCCAGAGACTGACGCCATGGTGCCCCTGGCGCCATCCTCTTCGCGCGCAGGATTTGCCCCGCTGGACCGTTTAATAGCGTAGTTGAGGTCCATGAGAAAAGGGGACGCACATGCGGCATCCGCCTGAGCAAGGGCCCACCTCGAACGACGCAGTCGAGGATGGATTTCCGATGGGGATGCCGGTTAGGATGAGGGAATGGGATGTGCTGAAGTAGGGAGCAAGACCTATGAGCGCGAATGACAACGTGATGACGGTGGCTCTGCACCGCGCGGCAGGTGAGGGGGACAAGTGGTTTGCCGAGACCTTGCTGGAGAAGGGCGCCAATGTCAATGGGCAGGATGACAGCGGCGTGAGTGCCTTGCACCTGGCCGCCGAGAACGGGAACGCGGAGCTGGTCGCCTTGCTGCTGTCGCGGGGCGCTGAGGTGAACGCCCGGACCGACGGCGGATGGACTCCCCTGCACGGTGCCGCAGCCGCAGGCCAGTGGGAGGTCACTAGTGCAGCGACACACGTGAAATGAGGCACATTCTTGCGTTTGCCTTTCGGCGCCATGTAGGCTCCTTTCGGCTCTTTTCGAAAGGAGGGGGGCTTTGCCGAAGAAGCTCTACGTCGTCGAGTTA
>Ga0315282_10000527_pt1 | contig 75164 bp, 37 predicted proteins | sample YL17G07_20_MG_FD_203693 | JGI IMG/M metagenome (GOLD analysis project Ga0315282, IMG submission 203693) | Sediment microbial communities from Yellowstone Lake, YNP, Wyoming, USA - YL17G07_20 | ecosystem: Environmental > Aquatic > Freshwater > Lake > Sediment | place: USA: Wyoming | collected... | reverse complement strand
TTAATTAAAAGACTGAGCTATGGATATAGAAATGTGGAGGTCTATATCAAAAAAGTCCTACTGGCTTTTATCCCCATTACCCTCATCCCACTTCTAAATTTTTACCACACTTTTTAAGGAGGAGCCAAAAAATGCTTGACTTTTTAATTTTTAATGCCTTATATTAATTAATGTAAGAAATGAGGTTATCAACCTTAATCAATCGATTATGATTATTAAAAGCTTATGTTCTCTGATTGAGTTAAATAGCCAGATTGATTTATGCCTCCCTTATTATATAGTTTTTTTAGGCCAGAAATGCGTTGGTAGTGGTTTCAGGAGGAACTGATGGATAGACGCGATTTTTTGAAATCTCTGGGGCTGGGTGCGTCTGCCCTGGCCTTCCCTCTCGTAAAAAACGTGAAGGGAGATCAGGTACCGCGGGGAAAGCTGCCTAATATCGTCATCATCATGGCCGACGACATGGGACTCGGGGATCCCGGATGCTATAACCCTGAATCTCTCATCCCGACGCCCCATATGGATAGGATTGCGGCCGAAGGCACGAAGTTCACAGATGCGCACGCGCCCGCAGCGATGTGCACGCCGACGCGCTACAGCCTTCTCACGGGGCGTTATCCCTGGAGGACCTGGCTTAAAAAGGGTGTCCTGAAGCCATACTGGCCTCCTTTAATCGAGCCCTCGCGTATGACGCTTGCCTCTCTCCTTCGGAGTCGTGCCTACGAGACGGTCTACATCGGGAAATGGCATCTCGGGCTCAAATGGAAGACAAAAGACGGAAGCAAGGCCGGAGAAATCTATAGCCAGGAGAATACTTTCCAAGTGGATGGCAAGCTTCAATGGAAAATTGATTTCAGCCAACCGGTCGGCGGCGGGCCCACTGAGCTTGGGTTCGATTATTTCTATGGCACCGCCGGCTGCCCTAGCAACGATCCGCCGTACGTTTTCATTGAGAACGATCGACTGGTTGCGGTGCCGACCAAGATGAGCAAGGAGGAATGGCGCGGACTTCCGGGATTCGTGCCGGGACCGATGGCCGACGATTGGTCGGAGGAGAACATCGATATCATCCTTGCCGACAAGGGCAAGGCGGCCATTGACCGTCATCTTCGGCAAAGACCGAACAATCCTTTCTTCCTCATCGTTTCGCCCAATTCCCCCCATATCCCCTGGCTCGTGCCGGAATTCATGAAAGGCAAGAGCAAAGAAGGCCCGCGCGGGGACCTGGTCGCCTTGTTCGATTGGGTGGTCGGGGAGGTTGATGCCCACCTGAAGAAACGTGGGATCTCCAATAATACGCTCCTCATCGTCACGAGCGACAACGGAGCCCAGGAAGGGGCGAACGGACATAAATCCGAGATGGACTTCCGCGGATATAAGAGAGATATTTGGGAAGGAGGTCTCCTGGTGCCGTTTATCGTCCGCTGGCCGGGAAAGGTCAAGGCGGGAGCGGTCTCCGGCGAACTCATTAGCCTGGTTGATATGTTTGCGACATCTGCTGAGCTGGTCGGTGTGCCCCTTCCGGACAATGCTGCTGAGGACAGCTGGAGCGTCCTCCCAGCGCTCCTGGGAAAGTCTTCGGGCAAGCCCCTTCATGAGGCTCTCGTTTTCCAGGCTGGCAATGGCGACCTGGCGATCCGCCAGGGTCGTTGGAAATTAATTGCCCCCAAACAAGAAGGGGAGAGAGGCCAGCTCTATGATTTAGAGGCAGACCCAGGAGAAAGGCGAGATGTTGCAGCCGATAATCTCCCAATCGTGGCGGCGCTTTCGGCCTTGTTGGAAAAATACAAACAACAGGGCTTTAGCCGGCCAATGATAAATAGAACTGGCAAAAAGAATGAAAAAAGGTATTAATTTTCTTGTTAATTTCTCACATATTTATATTGAGATTTTTGCCAGGAAAGGAGGAAACAATGCGAAGAATCCTATTGGTGTTGGGAGTGATTATTTTTTGTAGTTCTCTTTTTGCCCAACAGACTAAAGGCAGGATTATTGGCACCGTTGTTGACAACGAAGGAAATCCTTTGCCCGGTGTCGTCGTTAACGCCACATCGCCTAGATTGGTCGGCACCGCAGCCACATCCACAGATCGGCACGGCGACTACCGACTTCTATCTCTCGAGCCCGGAGAATACAAACTGGTTTTTTCTCTCCCCGGATTTCAAACCGTGACGATGGAGAAAGTCGCCGTCGGCCTCGAACAGACGATCCGCATGAACGTGACCATGCAACTTAGCAAGATCGAGACCGCGATCGAAGTAGTCGGCCAGGCACCGCTCATTGATATCAAGAGTACGGCCAAGAGCATGACTTTGACGAAGGAAATTATTCTAAGCTTGCCTAAAGGGCGGAACGCCGACTCTCTGATCACGACCATCCCAGGAGTCTCCGGCGAACGTTATTTGGGCGGCACTTCAGTGGACGGGGCTTCCGGGCTGGAAAACATGTATTACGTCGATGGGATGAATGTCACCAATCTCACCCTGGGCAACTTCGGCCAGACCATCAGTTTCGATTTTGTCGATGAAATCCAGGTCAAGGCTTCGGGTTACCAGGCCGAGTTTGGAGGCTCTCTCGGTGGTGTCGTCAGCATCATCACGCCTTCCGGGGGAAACAAGTTCCAAGGGAGTCTCGTCGGATATTACCAAGGATGGAATACGAGAGGGAAAAGACGAGATATTCTTAGTTTGGACTTGCAGGATTCCACGAAATGCGTCTATTATCCTTATACGGTACTTAATGGTGTAGATAGAGACCATCGTTTCGAAATCGGCGGCAGCCTGGGGGGATTCATCCTTCGTGATAAAGTATGGTTTTTCGCCTCTTTTATCCCCGTTCTATATGACAACACGCGAACGGTCACCTACTTGGACGGTACCGTCACCCCTTTGAAGAGAACTGAAAATTATTATAATTTTTCGGGCAAGCTGACGTCCCAGCCTATAAAAAATCTAAGGTTAACTGCTTCGGTCGTCAACAATTTCTATAAATACAAGGGCGACCTTTCGACAGCCGGAGACAGTTCCCACCCCGCGACTTCCTACAACGATTATGGATTTAGCTATCCCAATGTTTCAGGAAATTTCGCGGCCGATCTGATCGTGAGCAACAACTTGTTGATAGGAATCAGGGCCGGTTATTTTATGTATGACCAGAAGAACCAGCTGGTGAAGCCGCCGGCCTATCCCTGCTATGAGTTCAGGGCCGCCCTCAGCGGCAATCAAACGACGAATATCGGCCTTCTGGATGTTCCTCCTGCTTATCAGCACTCTTTGGGTTGGTCCAATTTCAGTCCGAATAACGTCTTCGCGGTGAAGAAAAACCTCTCTGAAAGATACAGCCTCGAGTTCGATGTAAATTACTTTTTTAAACTGGCCGGAGATCACTCGGTCAAGGTCGGCGGACAATTCGTCCGTCAGGGCGAGGACCGCGATCAGACCGCCAATTATCCGCTTATTCAGCTGGGCTGGGACAAAGATTTTATCGCCTATGGGAAGAATTATGGCCGCGGCGAGTACGGTTACTACGGCGTCACCGGCAGTGAGCTCACCGGTCCCTACGGATACTATTATAAGGCATACAGCAATCGCTGGGCTTTCTACATCCAGGACTCCTGGACGATCATGAAGAAGCTGACGCTCAATCTCGGTCTGCGCACAGAATCGGAGTATATTCCCTCCTACGCAACGGGGAACCCCGAGTTTGAAAACTTGAGGCCTATCCGATTCGATTTCGGCGACAAGATGGCCCCTCGGTTCGGTTTCATTTACGACGTCTTTGGAGATTCGAGCTTTAAAGTCTTCGGCTCGCTGGGGTGGTTTTATGACGTCATGAAGCTCAACTTGGCTGCGGACATCTTCGGCGGACTCAAGACGCAGACGGCGTTCTATTCTCTTGACACTTACGAGTTCGATCAAATCGGCATCAACGGCTACTTCCCGGGAAGGCTTCTCTATACAGACACTCCATCAGGTGTCCTGAACATGCACATCCCCGATTTCAGCGTCATCGGCTCCGGCTTGAAGCCGATGAGCCAGCGCGAAATAAGTTTTGGCGCGGAAAAGAAGTTCGCGGGCGACCTATTTGGTTCTCTCCGGGTAGTTAACAAGCACCTCCTGTGGGCCATCGAGGACATGGGCATCAAGCAACCCGAGGGCATGCGTTGGTATGTCGGGAATCCCGGCGGGGACTTCATCAAAGCGAAATACCAGCTCGCTCGGGAAGAAGGCTTGGTTCCCGCGGACGCATGGGATTGTCCGAAGGCCAAGCGCGAGTACTGGGCCGTAAACCTCTCGTTGGAAAAGCGTTTTTCCAACAATTGGGTAGGCGGCTTCTCCTACACCTGGAGCCGTTTGACCGGAAACTACAACGGCCTCGCGTCCGGCGATGAATGGGGCCGGCAAAAGCCGAATTCGGATCATTGCTTCGACCAGTGGTATCTCATGTACGACATCTACGGTAAGCCTCTCGATGGCCCTCTGATGGGAGACCGTCCTCACTACATCAAGCTCTACGGCTCATACAATTTTCCGTTTGGGTTGACCGTCGGAACGGTCTTCAACGCCATGAGCGGCGTGCCCGTAACGACCGTATGGAACGCCCCTGTTGCAGGCTTACGGCCGTTCAACCGCATGGATCTGGGTCGGACTCCGTTCCTGTGGTTCATGAACCTCTATGCCGAATTCGGCATCAAGATCGGTGGTTCTCGGAGGCTCAGCGTCAACATCAACATCGAGAACCTATTCAATACCGATACGGCCCAACGGATCTACGAAATTTACAACCAGGGAAATGTCGCCGTTCCTCTGGACATCCTCACCAAGGGTCCCTGGAATATCGACGACTACCACCCCAAGCTGGATCTCCGCTATAAAAAGCCCATGGACTTCTATGATCCGATTAGAGCCTGGGTCGGATTCAGGCTTAACTTCTGATTCGTCCTCGAGGAGGATAACCGTTTTTTAGGGTGCTCGCTCGCAGGCGCGAACCTGGAAAAGAATCCGGGCTTCTGATTTTGGAAGGCGAAGCACGTTAAGGTTGGATTTCAACACACAGGACGTTGATGTACTGGTTCGGTGCGGTTTCGGGTAAAGTGACGCTAAGCGCACCGTTTTCTTCAGTAAAAGTAAAGTTCAGGGGTTGGCGCCGCGGGTCGGCCAGCAGATACACCTTGGCGGGTTTGCTTTTCATGCCGGTCAGCTCGAACTTCCCGGTCGGCCATTTCAACAGATGGATATAGAGCTTGCCGGGCTTGGTCGTGCAGCGCCAGTCGAGCGCCCCCTCCGCCATGACGAGGCCCCGCTCGTCTTTCTTGCCGGGCTTGCCCAGCTCATAACCGAACGCTGTCGGACCAGCCCCGTAGATGGCCTCGCCGTTGACCTTCAGCCAACGACCGACCTCTTGCAGGATGGCTACGGCCGGCGCTGGGATCACTCCTTCGGCGGTCGGACCCACATTGAGCAGGTAGTTGCCTCCCTTGCTGACGACCTCGACCAACTGTCCGATGACCACCGCAGGTGATTTCCAGTTGTTATCACTCGCGATGTACCCCCATGAATCATTCAACGTCATGCACGTTTCCCAATCACGCCATTGCGGTTTGTAGGGAATCTCCTTGTCGGCATACGAGAGGTAATCGATTCCGATGGATCGCAACTCGGCAAGTTGCTCGGGAGTATAATTGGCAAGCGTAATGCTGCGGGCAAGTAAGCGGCTGTTGATGTATGTTGCCGGTTGCAGGGTGTGTACGAGCTTCGCAATTTCCTCGGCGCTTTGCGGGGTCATCTGGAAGGGAGTGTCGAACCAGAGCAAAAACACCGGGCCATAACCGGTAAGCAGTTCCTTGATTTGGGGGATAGAGATCTCATGGAGATACCGGTCGAAATCGCCCTCTTGCGCCGGGTCCCATCTCTTCTGTTGCGGAACGGCACCGCCGGGGTGATGCCAGTCTTGAGCCTGCGAATAGTAAAAACCGAGACGGATGCCTTCTTTCTGGCAGGCGTCGGCGAGTTCCTTGAGCGGGTCACGCTTAAACGGCGTCGCATCCACGATGTTATACGGGCTGACCCGGGAGTGGTACATGGCAAAACCATCGTGATGTTTGGCAGTGATGACCATGTACTTCATCCCGGCATCCTTGGCGATGCCCACCCATTCCGCGGCATTGAATTTAACCGGATTAAACTGCTGCGCCAACTGGGCGTATTTGGCTACCGGTATCTTTTCACTGTTCATCACCCACGCGTCGCGTGCTGGGATGGCGTAAAGGCCCCAGTGGATGAACATCCCAAACTTTGCCTCGCGAAACGCTTCCATCCGGTCATTAGCTGCGGCGAGGGCCGAAGTATTTTCGGCAGCATTCACAGGATTGGATAACGCCAGCAATCCAAGAATGACAACAAGAATCGACAACTGTTTCATATGGGTTCCTCCTTTCTTTCACCTCCAGATTAGCGTGCGTTTAGAAGCGGTACAGAATTGAGAATCTGAATTCCCGGTAGCCCGAGAACCCCTTTAATCCGAGCGAACCAGGAGTAAAAGTCCCTGTAGTCCCGCCTTCTCCTGCTGGCTGCCAGGTTCCTCCCGGATCTTTAGTAATTATAAGATTATAGGCACCCAGCAAATTGAAGACATCAACATAGAATCCGAGGCGTCCGGGACCGATATTAAAGTCTTTCTGAAGTCTGATATCGAGATTATCGGAGGCTTCGTTTCGACGGGTACCCGGCGGCTCAACATAAATTGTGTAGCCAATAGTTTTAGCATTATTTGCTTGTGCCCATGCCGCTGGCGGCAGAACTCTAACTGTTCTTCCCCAGGGAGAACCATCAATGTGCTGGAAGATAAAGGAAAACATAATCTGGTAAGGCAGATGAAAGGTTCCATATAGCTTGATGAGAATGGGGCGGCTATAAGGTAATTCACCATATGCATTAACAAAACTGTTAGCGCCGGAAAGGTACCTCAAAATATCAAAATTCGCAAGGTCTATCGGAAAATTTCCCCGACCCTTAGAAAAATTCACCGAGCCGCCAAGCTGCCAGCCATTTGACATCCTCTTGTTAAAAGCAATTTCCAGTGTCCTGTGTTTCCAGATTGCTTCTGGAATATTGGTTAATCGGAAAAACTGGGCTGGGGCATCATTTGACAGGAAATACATGGTAACTTCCCTTGCGGGGAAAATACCGTAAGCGGGCACTGTGGTCTTAAAGGGGATCCACCACTTAGGAGCCTTCTCGTAAGTGTACCAGTAACTCCCGGACTCCTCATCCCATAACACGCTGCCAACAATGTTCCCTCTCTTCCTTATAATGTAATGAACGCTCAGCTGAAAATCTCTAATCAACTCATGTTCTATTCCAAAATTGAATTCATCCATATAAGGAGGCTTCACATTGGGATCAATTGCCTTTAGATAAGTATTAGAAACCAATTCCAGAGGAGTCTTTCCTAAAGCCTCTCGATATCCGTCAATATGAGGCGGGTCTGGCTGGCCATTCTCATTAAGATCCCACCAGTTGAAGGTATAGGATCTGTAGGCCAATGGATACATATCGGCATAATAGGATAAACCAAACGGTAGTGCTTGGTGGGCAAAGGAAGCTTTCAGAGCAGTCTTGTGGTTGCCAAACAAATCATAGGTGAGGCCAATTCTGGGAGAAATAAATACACCGTACGGGAAAGGATTATCCCATGTGGGATAAGCAATTTCATCGTAAGGATTTACCCCGTAAACAGGCTTAAAATAATACTCTCCAATAGCCAGAGCCACAGGATCTGCCGTCGCTCCCTTCACTCTTCCAGGGACCCGGGTTTTTATATAATCCAAACGAACACCCACATTAGCAGTCAGCCGCTTGATCTTATATGAATCCTGAATGAACCCCCCCACCCTTGAGTTAATTCCCACCGAAGCGGTAGACTTCGCCTTAGTCGCACCAACGGCGGGATATTCCAGTTGTCCATCGCCGTAAACGGGATCTCTAATGCCATTATTCTGAGCTCTCCAGTAATATGGGCTCCCATTGTAGTAGTACCAGATCAAGGGAGAAGAGTACCAGCCAGGTTCATTTTTCCCCCATTCACATTCAATGCCCGCTTCGAACTCGTGATCTCCTCCTAATAAATTGTCCACAAATTTCGTGAGAGAAAGGTATATATTTAACGACCTCTGATTGGAATATCTTTGGCCATTCGGGTAAGTACCCCACTTATATTGTGTGTATCTATCTATAAAGGCAGGCGAACCGGGGATGGCTTCCTTAGAAGGATGTTGAAACCACCAATCTGTCACCCCGCCAGCTTTTAAACTCAAAACGGTATTGCTATTTATAAACCAGAAAATGTTACTCGACAACTGGAGCTGCCTGCGCCCATTCTCGGGATTAGCTTCGTTTGTTTCATACCAGTATGAATCATTGTATGGCAAAAAATAATCGCTATAATGAGCCATAAAATTACCTCGGAGATTATGTGCTAATTGGAAAGTCAGTTTGAGATAGCCAATATAATCCTCTGTAAATCGGTCATAGTTATTATATTGCTTTCCGTTAATGACGGTAGGTCTAAAACTGCCATTATATTTAATATTTAATAAACGGAAATTAGCCATGTACCAGAGACGATCCTTAATGATCGCCCCACCCACTTCCGCCGATGCATCATAATAATAGGCAGGCGTTTGCGGCTTGGCCATGTTCAACGTCGCAAGGTCTGGCTCAGGAAGATGAACCTGAACCATATTCTTATTAGTGTAATAAAGAGAAAATTCTCCGGTTAACTTGTTTCCGCCCGATTTCATAACTATTATGGCCTGCCCGGAGGCTGAGCCGTAATATTCAGCAGAAGCTCCAGACGCAATAATTTCGACTTCCTCCACCATTTGCCAGGCCCAATGAGGGGGGAGGTTGACATTCCCATTTCCAGCACCATTATCCGGAATTCCATCAATAACCGCAGTTACTTCTCTACCTTCACTGCCTTCAACACTCTGGCCTATGGCTGCGGGTACGATGGCCATTAAGTTAGCAAAGTTACGGCTCAAAGGCAAATAAGCCAACTCTTCCTTGCTAACCACAGTCGATTTAGTCGATCTAACCACATCAACCGTAGGTGAAGAAGCGGTAACAACAACTTCTTCTTTTACCTCAGATGGCTTAATCTGAAGATCAATCGTAACTGTACTCCCAACTCTGACAATTATCCCCTTCCGAATAACAGTTTCAAAACCAGGCAATTCTGCTCTCACTTCATAATCTGTCCCAGGAGGCAAACCAACAACCCTATAGATACCTTCCGAATTAGTCACAGCACTCATTTTCCCCTGCAATGCCGGCCCGCTAACGGTAATCAAAACACCGGGAAGTGGTTCGTTCTTATCGTCCACCACCTTTCCTATAATCCTGCCCGTCTGCGTTTCCTGGGAGAATACAGGCTGGGAAATAAATAAACTAAGACACAAGGCGAGAAAAAAAACCAGATAAAGAACGGTTTTATTTTTCATTTTTTCCTCCTTAAAATCTTTGTTTCTTAATAAACGAAAATAAAATTCTTTTAAATGTCAAGTAATTTTTTCTTTCATGTTCCGTAAAAATCAAAATTAAACGTTAGGGGTAAAAATCAGATTGGAAAATCGGCTACTTTCTGTCCATCTTTAGCCTGACGTCAGATATAATCTAACTCCTGATGAAACCAGCGCTGTTATCTCTCAGGTAACTGATGAAAACAACTATTCTGCCGCTCATATAGAGAGAAATATTTATTGCCTACCAAGCTTTCCAGCCATCGCTGCCGAAGCCGGTATAGCCTGGCTCGCTTGACTCCAAGTAGCTCACAGGCCTTCTCCTCGCTTATACGATGAGAGTTAAAAGCCTCAAGAATCTCTTCCACAAAATCCTGTGATAATCGTTTGTGTAGTTGAGTCTTCATGATGGTAGAGCCTCCTTTTGGTTAACGGTTCTACCACATCCACCTCCCCTAACCTCTACTTTTTGTCTACTTTTCGTCTACTTATGTTTTTTACATTACGTCTACTTTTGATTATTGCGGAACAGAACTTTTCCACATTATGTTATTTAAAAATTGAAAGTGGACTAGCGAGGCAAAATTAAGTTAAAACCTCACTTGGTAAATGAGGTCTGAATTATTGCCAAAAAGCTCCACAGTTCTTTACGTAGCTAACAGGTCCCGACCCTGTTTCAGAGACGAAGAGGCCGAACTGCGGTATACCATCGATGTATCCGAGTCCGGCCGAAATCTATTTTCTTTGTTCTGCTGAAAGGCTACAACAGAATCGGTTCCATTTTCGGTCGTTTATAGGAGCGCACATAAAATGCGAACCTCTGCCCTGAAAGCGAGGAAAATATCCTTTGCAGCTGCGGTCGGAGAAAAGACTGATTGAAAACCCGGATATCCCTATCCAATCCTATAACCGCAGCTATATTTGGAGCTGAAGCACCGTCAGAAAGTCTCTGCCCCGAAGATTATCAAAAGGAAGCACCATCTAAGATTAATGCCGGTCCATGATCAGAACAAGCAGTACTCTTTGGGAAACGTAGCCGCCAAGCGGCGTAGACAGAGCGACTATTCTGTCTCGCCCCAGGTGCTATCTTTCTGCTGAGAGTCATCAGAAAAAACGACTTACTGTCGGATGATGAATGGAAATGAGCCGCAAGTCGTTTAGCTCCTTGGAATAATCAAGCTTTATGCGATAGGCACCGAAAGGATCATGCTACAAAGGTCAAGCGAGTATAGGGCGGGCCAGAATGTCAGAAGGCGCGGCCGTCCGGCGTTGTCAATGATCCATATTTTTTCGGCCGGCAAACTCCCACCCAGCCCACAAAATCGTCAGGAACCCTCGCAGCCAGAGCCGAGGACTTAAAAAGTATGCAGATTACGGCAGTCAGGCTGCACAAATTGTTTAAATCGGTCTTAAGATTCAGATTCTTTAGCCCCTCGTTTACTTGATTCACCGCTCTGCCGATTTTTCTTGGAAATAACAAAAGAGCTCATGAGACATTTACCAGTATTTCTCCCTTTGCGCCATTAGTTCGGGAAAACGTTCGTCCGTGTCCCCGATAGCCTCTTTTTTTTCAAGAAGTCTCCGCTTCAGGTTGGCAAAGACGATGGCGTATTCGGGATCGGAAACCCGATTGTGCATCTCCCGAGAGTCTTTTTCCAGGTCGAAAAGCTCCCATTCCGGCTCGGTCGGTTTGATCCGGGGTGACCCTTTAATCCAGCTTCTGATAAATTCGGTGTCCGGCTGACCGAGAGGCTCCCCATAGTAGTAAATCAGCTTATGGCTTTTCGTGCGGATTCCGTAGTGGGCCGGGATTGCGAAATGGGACATGTGCATCCAATAGCGGTAGTAGACTTCTTGCCTCCAGTCTGAGGGCGTCCGATCGCGCAAGACGGGAAGGAAGTTCCTCCCCTGCATGTAGGCGGGCGTCTCGATTCCGGCACAGTCAAGGAGAAAAGGGGCAAAATCGACGTTTTCCACTAAAGCATCGGGCGCTGTGCCCGCAGGAATCTTGCCTGGCCAACGGACGAGAAAGGGCATGCGGATACTTTCCTCATACATCAGCCTCTTGTCAAAATAACCATGTTCACCCAGAAAAACTCCCTGATCGCTGGTGTAAACGACAATCGTGTCCTCGGTTAGGCTAGTTCTGTCGAGATAATCGAGAAGCCGGCCGACGTTGTCATCAATAGCCTGGGCGCAGCGCAGGTACTGTGGTAAAAAGCCCTGGTAGACAATGTGCCGGATCTGGTCACGGTCGAGTCCTGCTAAGTCCTCTAGCCGAAGGAACGGAAAATATCCATCGGGGACCATCCTCTCCAGTGTAGACCATACCCGGCTTGCTCCGCTGAAACGGTTACAGTAGTCGTCATATAGGTTGGACGGCTCGGGGACAGATTTACCCCGATAGAGCTTGTCAAAACGGTCGGCATGAAACCATTGGTCATGCGCCGCCTTGAAGTGGCACATCAGCACGAAGGGCTTGTGGATGTCGCGGCTTTCCAACCAGTCGATGCAGAGTCCAGTGATTACGTCATCCACATATCCCTTGTGCACCCGGTAGCCCGTACCCGGTCCTTTGAGCTCAGGATCATAGTAACGTCCCTGATTGTTGAGGATTCGCCAGTCGTGGAAACCGGCCGGATCATCTTTGAGGTGCCATTTTCCAAAAAGGGCCGTCTGGTAGCCGTGTTTTTGGAATTCCTTGGCCACGTTGGGATAGTTCCGGTTTAGGGACCCGTCGAGGGTAGTTAAGCCGTTTTGGTGGCTGTACTGGCCAGTAAGGATGGAGGCCCGGCTTGGAACGCAAATAGAGTTTGTGCAGAAGCAGTTTTTTAGGCGGGCTCCCTCCTCTGCCAACCGGTCCAAATTGGGAGTGTCCACAAACTCGGCTAAGTGACTCCCGTAGCACCCGATTGCGTTTGCTGCATGGTCGTCAGACATAATGAATAGAATGTTCAGTCTTCTCGATTTCCGGCGGAACATCCTACAGTTCCAACTCGTCAGTGACGAGGCGCCAGCCGCGGCGATTTTTAGAAAATCCCTGCGAGAAATACCAGTTTCTTCATTTGTTTTAGTCAATTCGTCCTCCTTTGATTTCATAGGTCTCCCACAGAGCACAAAAATAATTAATTAATTTAAGAAAATAACTTATATATGTCAAGAATTTTTTGGCTCCTCCTTAAAAGGTGTGGTAAATATTTAGTATCGGGGCGAGGGTGATGGGGATAAAAGCCAGTAGGACTTTTTTGATCAGGTACCAGTTCTCAGCCTTAACTCCCCACGAACAATATCTCTTCACCTTCCACCTCTATCCCTTTTATCTTGTACCCTTGTAATGAAAAAAATTTCAGGATAAAATTTCTGATGCTCATTGTGGTAGGTCAACTCCTTTCCTAACTTATTTATCATCAAGGAGTTCCTACTACATCTGCATATCTTTTTCACCACAATTTTGACGAATGAGCCGCATAATTTAACCGTATTAGGCATTTTAAAATAAAAGTTACCCGCACCAGTAATATAAGGGTCATCACGGTGATAGGGAATATATTCCCTCGAATAACGCCCAATTACGGAGCCACGGACATTCTTCGTTAATAGGAATGAAAGCTTAAGGTAGCTTATGTCGTTGGGATAAATCTTATCATAATTGTTATATTGCTTGCCCTCAATAACCGTCGGAATGAAATTACCCGCTTGTTTGGAATCCTGGAAACGGAATTCGCTCATAAACACTATCTTGTCCTTGATAATCGGCTCGCTTAAGGAAACACCAGTGTCGACCTGATAAATCGGGAAAGGAGACTGCGTTAGCCCTAGCGCAACAGCTTCCTCATCTGAAATCCGGACATCTGATAAATGTTTGTTTGTAGAATAAAAATTAACCACTCCATGAAATTTATTACTTCCTGACTTCATTAGGATATTCACAAGATCTTCAGGAGCTTGAAAGAATTGAGCAGAAGACCCGGATGTTAGAAGCTCTGCCTCTTCAACAATATCCCAAGCTATGCCACCATAGAAACCCAAACTTAGCCGACCCTCATCTGTTTCAACAGCCTGAATTCCATCCACTAATGAAATGAATTCAGCCTCACCACCTCCATAAACCCTATTTCCTTGTGTCCCAGGAGCAAGATATATCACTTCACCAATATATCGCACATTAGGTAAGGAAAATATAACATCGCTTGGGATTACAGATGATTTAATAGATTTAACCACATCAATTATAGGAGATGCTGCTGTGACTTCAACTTCCTCTTTTACTGTTGCTGGTTTCATTTGCAGGTCAATAGTAATCGTTTTCTCCAGGTTAACTATGATTTCTTTTCTGATTATTGTTTCGAACCCTTGAATTTCAGCTCTAAGTTCGTAATCCTGGCCAGGCGGCACTAAAGGTACTTTGAAAACACCTTCAGAATTTGTCACAGCTGCTAATTTTCCAAGCAAGGCTGGACCTGTAACCGTAATAGAGATACCGCGAAGAGGTTGCCCGGTTTCATCGACCACCTTCCCTCTTATTGCGCCTTTCTGGGATCCCCATGCCCCTTACCTCAGGCCCGGATCCCACCTAAAGATGTACCTGGGGATGGATATCCCTCCCTGGCCCAACTGGGACTGTGACCTGTCGGACAAGCCGGGGGTGATCACTCGCTACGAGGAACACTGGCGGACGGGTTGGTTTAATGCCCGGAGCCTGGGGGAGATGATCTGAGAGTACTACGGCTACATCACCTTGGTAGACGAGGCCAGGGGGCGCATCTAGAAATTTCTCGTTGAGACGGGCACGCTGGGGGAAACACTAATCATCTTCACGGGGCCGACCACGGCTCCTCTGTGGGATCCTACCGTTTCTGGGACAAGGGCTTCGGCATGTACGACCGTATTAACCGCATCCCCCTGGTCATCTCCCATCCCTCGGTCAGGCCCGGCGTGTGCGATGCTTTCGTAACCCTCAACGACCTAGCCCCCACCTTTCTTGAGATCGCCGGATGTTCGACGTCGCATATGGACGGCTAATCGTTCCTTCCCAACCTGACCGGAAATACAGGCGGTCATGGAAAACCACATCGTCACGGAACATCACGGTCACCAGCAGGTCTTCTGGCAGCGGATGGGGCGCACCCCGACCTTCAAGTACGTATTCAACCCGACCTCCCACGACGAATTCTATGACCTGGAGAAGGACCCCTCGGAGACGACCAACATCCTGGAAAAGGCCCCGCAGGACAAGCTCGCTTTGGCGAGACAAACCCTCTTGGCTTGGATGGGGAAAACTGGCGACGAGCCCTTGCTGCGGTCGGTCTATCCGATCTTGGCCCGAAAGCCGGTCTTGAATTAATTAGGGTCATCAGGGAAGAGATGCAGCTGTTCTGTAACTTGGCCTTCCTAATTAACGCCTTAAGGCCTGCACCACACCCTTCAGTCCGGAGAGGGATGGCCTCGAGGCCGGGAGAAGCCGGGTCCGCCTTTTTTCACCCGGGAAAGCGGCGAGGCTCTGGAGAGCCATAGAACCAAACCGGGCATAATCCCTCGCTCCAGGCCGAGGGTCCGGGGCCATCAGGCCAGGCTTTCCCTCACCGGCGGCGTGCCGGGGCGCTCCGGCCACTGGCCGCAAAGGCCTCCAATTTCTCCTTCAACTCGGCCACAATTTCCGGCTCTTTATAATATAGGTTCTTTGTCTCCCCGGGGTCTTCATCCAGGTTGTACAACTGCCCGGGCGCATCGGGGGCCTCTTCCGGAATTATGTAGCCCTCGAGGATTTCGCTCCGCTCGTACTGGTTTCCGCCCGATCCCGGGTGATTCAGGTATTTCCAGGGGCCTCGACGTATGGACAGACAACCCTTCTGGCTAGACTGCTGGATGAGGTAGGCCCTCACGGGATTCCCTTCTTCCTGATCTCCGGTAAGGACGGGCAGCATGTTGTGGCTGTCTTCGGCCGCATTCTCCGGAAGTTCTGCATCCACCAAAGCGGCGAGAGTCGCCATCACGTCGGTGAAACTGGTCAATTGATGCGTCGTCCGGCCGGGTGGTATCTTCCCCGGCCAGCGGGCGATGAAGGGAACCCGGTGGCCTCCTTCCCACTGGTCCCGCTTCATGCCCCGCCACGGCCGGGCAGGATCATGGCCGTAGTCGGTGCGCATGTGGTAGACCGTGGTCGTCTCCGGGCCGTTGTCGCTGGCAAACATGACCAGGGTGTTCTCGGCCACTCCCAGGTCATCCAGGGTCTTCAGGAGTTCGCCCACGATGAAATCCAACTCGAAGATAAAATCTCCATGCGGTCCTGCCTGCGTTTTTCCCTTGAATCGGTCGGCTGGAAAAGAAGGCAAGTGAACTGCCTGGGTGGCGTGGTAGAGGAAAAAAGGTTGTTCCGGGTGCTTCTTGACGTGGTCCCGGAGGAAATCCCGGCTTTTATCCAGGAAAACGAGGTCCACCTCTTCCAGGTCGTAATTGGGGGCGATCATCCCGGGGCGGTTGTCGTGGGAATAAGGGTGCTTGGGGAGAGGTCCCCGATCCAGGATGTGCGTCGGGGGGACGGGGATCTGGTCCCCTTCGATGTAGGCATAGAGCCAGTCGGTGGTGGGACAGCAAGCAGTCCCGAAAAACCGGTCGAACCCCACCTGGGTGGGTCCGCCCGATATGGCCCGCGAGTAGTCGATCCTCTGGACGGCTTCCAGTCCGTTTTCGTTGATAGGCCGGCCCTCCTTGTCGTAGAAGGTCAAGCCCAGGTGCCACTTGCCCACGCACGCCGTGGCGTATCCATGGTCCCGGAGCATCCTGGGGAGGGTGAGCCTTTCCGGCTCAATCAGGCATGGGCCGCCGGCCCCGGTGAACACCCCATGGGCTCCGGCCCGGAAGGGCATCCGCCCGGTGAGTAGCCCGTAACGGGAGGGCGTACACACCGTGGAGGGGCTATGGGCGTCGGTGAAACGTATGCCCTCTCGGGCCAACCGATCCAGGTTAGGTGTGGGGATTTTCGACTCCGGATTGTAGACCCCGACGTCCCCGTACCCCAGGTCATCGGCGTAAATAATAAGGATGTTGGGTGGCCCGCCACGGGTTCGGCAGGATGTCGTGACCAGGGGCAAGGAGAGGGAAGAAGCGGCTGCCCCGGCCAAACAAAGCTTGAGGAAACGACGCCGGTCGATCACTCCCACGTTCCACCTCCTAAGAAAAAATAATCGCCAAGCGGTCTACCTTGTTAATAGCGGCAGCGAAGGAGAAGGGCCTTCCAGGGGCGAGGTAGATGCACCACTAAGCCGAAACTTCCGTCGCCACCAAGGATAGGAATTGTCAATTTTGCTTCGAACATCAAGCTCTCCTCTCGGTTTTATTGAGAAAGAGTGAAGGATAACTTTTATAGCGGATTTATTCAATAGTTTTCATGAAGTGACCTTCACGACGATTTCGTCCTTAATAAGATTTTTTTCAATTTAATTTACTTAATATTAACAAAAATACTAAAACTAATTTTTTTGTCAAATAATTATTGGCTCATTCGTAAAAAGTGTGGTGAAAAAAATATGCAGATTTGGTAGGAACTCCTTGATGATAAAGAACTTAGGAAAGGAGTTGACCTACCACAATGAGCATCAGAAATTTTATCCTGAAATTTTTTTCATTACAAGGGTACAAGATAAAAGGGATAGAGGTGGAAGGTGAAGAGATATTGTTCGTGGGGAGTTAAGGCTGAGAACTGGTACCTGATCAAAAAATCTTACTGGCTTTTATCCCCATCACCCTCGCCCCAATACTAAATATTTACCACACCTTTTAAGGAGGAGCCAAAAAATTCTTGACAAACACAAGTTGTTTTCTTAAATTAATTAATAAATTCTATGCTCTCTGGATAGAGCACGAAACCAAAAGGAGGAGGATAAAGATGACAAACAAACATACGCTAGACCGAAGGACATTTCTAAAAACTTTCGGATCTGCGGCTGCCGCCGCCGGACCCTTGTGGCTTCTGGGCGGGCTGCCGCTTTCCGGCTTTCGCGGCGAAGGAAGCCGAAAACCCAATATCATCTTTATTTTGGCCGATGACCTCGGCTATAGTGACTTGAGTTATTGCGGAGGATGGATCCAGACGCCTAACATCGACAAACTCGCGGCGGCGGGTACTCATCTTGATCAGTTCTATGTGCAGCCACTTTGTTCACCGACCCGAGCGAGCCTGATGACGGGGCGATATCCCATGCGCTACGGCCTGCAAGCCGGGGTCATACGCCCCTGGGCTCAACACGGATTACCTCTGGAGGAGCGCACGCTGGCTGAGGCGCTCAAAGCGGCCGGCTACACAACTGCCATCTTCGGAAAGTGGCACTTGGGACATCTGGACCACAGATATCTGCCCACCGCTCGCGGATTCGATCATCAATATGGGCATTACAATGGTTCTATTGATTATTTCACCCATATCCGAGACGGCGCCCTAGACTGGAACCGCGACGACAAACCGCTGCGAGAAGAGGGTTATGCGACCGATCTGATCTCCGCAGAATCGGTCCGGCTAATTGAAAAGCACGATTTCTCACAGCCTCTCTTTCTTTATATTCCTTTCAACGCTCCGCACAGCCCGTTCCAGGCGCCTCAATCGTATCTTGATCTCTTCAAGAGCATTCAAGAACCTCGCAAACGAGCATATGCGGCAATGGTGACCTGCTTTGACAACGCCATCGGACAGATCGTCTCGGCGTTAGACAAACGCGGAGTCAGAAACAACACACTGATCTTTTTCTGCTCAGACAACGGCGGGATGAATATCGTCTCCAACAACAGACCTCTGCGAGGCCAGAAAGGCCTACTTTATGAAGGCGGGATTCGCGTTCGGGCATTTGCCGTCTGGCCCGGTGTCCTTAAACCAGGGAAGGTTGTCCGCGAGCCGCTCCATATGGTTGATATGTTCCCGACACTGCTTAAACTCGCCGGCGGCAGCCTGGAACCCAAAAATGGCCGGCCTCTTGACGGCCAGGACGCTTGGACGACGATTTCGGAGGGGAAACCTTCGCCCCACCATGAAATGCTGCTTAACGTAACGCCCTTCAATGGAGCAATCAGATGCGGTGACTGGAAGCTAATTCAAAACGGTCATCTCGAAGGCAATTACAACCGCCCGATGATCACCGAACATAAATTTGAGCTTTTTAATCTTGCGGAGGACCCATATGAAAAGAACGATCTGAGCCAGAAGAATCCGCAGAAACTCGAAGAGCTCAAAATCCGGCTGAAATTCTACGCCGACCAGGCTGCTGAAGCACACATCTTGCCGGATAAGATGCCTAAGGATTTTAAAATCCCCAAGGCCTGGGGGCATCCAGACTATTGACCCTGGGGTGTTGATCAATAGCATCCGATACCAATTGAAAAACGGATGGACGGGGACAAACATTAAGATCAAGAAGTCGGTCCGAGCCGGGACCAATGTCAGATATAAAATCTTGAGTCGCTCAGTAAAATGTCTCCCACAAATTTTATTATTTTAAGAATTGAACGATTATTGATTTTAATCTAAATTAAATTCAAAGGGAGAGCAGTTGTGATTAAAAAGACAATATCAACCTTTTTTATTTTGATTTTTTCCAGCCTATATTTATGCGCCCAGGAACCTAAACTCCATTGGAATTTTGAAAAAATAGAAGAACTAAAAACCAAGCAGACCTTAAAAGAAAATTTTAATCCTGAGGTAAGCCCCTCTATTGCTTATGTAGTTAGCGGAAAAACTCTGGAAGTTACAAACAAGAAATGGAATTCTCTGGAGGGCAATTTTGCCATCGCCGCAGGCATTAGTGGCCAGGGCCTGAGGCTTGATGGTTATACCACCTGTCTCCGAGCTACAGAAACTTTGCCGCTTAATATAAATAATGAATTAACAGTGGAAGCCTGGGTGGCGCTGGGCGAATATCCTTTAAACTGGTGTCCTGTTCTTACTACCGAAACCACTCAAATCGATGGCTACCGTTTGCTGATAGGTCCCTATGGTCAGGTCTCCATGGAGGTAGCTATAGATGGTCAGTGGCGTTCAGCCACCACGGAGAGAGAAACTATTCCCCTGAGAAAATGGATGCACATTGTTGGTACTTATAAAGCCAATTCTGAGCTTAAGGTCTACGTAAATGGAGAACTGCGGGCCAGCTCACCGATCATCGGTAAGATGGGAAATCCCAAAGGGAATTTCCTGGTGGGAATGGTAGCTTCGCCGGCCAAGCCATCTGATATTGTCAGTGAATACGGGACCCTGCCTGATTATTTTGGGTTGGAAGGGATAATAGATGAAGTAAAGGTATATGATGTGGCCCTGAGCGCAGATCAGGTAAAAGCGAAATACCAGCAGGTTAAAGTGACGTCGCCAGATCTTCAGCCCAAGAGGTTACCCCGTCTTGAACACAATCCAGAGAAGTTTGGGGCTTTTTACACCACGTTGAAATACTACCCTGCCTGGGACAATCTCTGGCCGGTCGGTGACCAGGCTGATATTGTCGTTACCTTTGATAAATCACCGGTTAAGCTTGTTTTCTGGCGCGGGACCCGCTACAGTCCGGTCTGGGTTTCGGAGAATGAGCTCTGGATGGCTGACCAGAGTGTGGAGGCCTGGAATGATGAAGAGGGATGTTTTGAACATATGCAGGACAGACACTGCCGCCTGTCAAGTGTCAGGATTATTGAAAACAATGAAGCCCGGGTGGTGATACACTGGAGGTATGCACCGATGAGTGCCTACGAACATACCTGGAGAAGGGACCCAAAAACCGGCTGGGAAGTGTGGATTGACGAATACTATTACGTTTATCCAGACCAGACCGCTATCAGGAAAGTTTCCTGGAAGAAGGACACCCTGGGCGTCCCCAGGCAATTTCAGGAATCGGAAGTGTTGCTGCAACCGGAGCAAAAAGTATGCGAGGTAGTGGAAAAAGATTTTGTCACAGTAGCCGATTATAACGGGAATAGGAAAAAAGTTTCTTTTGTGGAAGACCCGAGCAAACCACCTTATGGACCCTTCAACTGGGACAAGTTTTTCGACTACACCATTCAGCAGTTCAATTTTAAGGCAAAAAACAAGCCCTTCATCTGCTTTGAACCAGGCAATAAGATGTGGCTGCGCTATGAAAACCTGAATGGATATTGCCTTCATACCGGCTGCAACCACTGGCCGGTGGGACAGGCTAGATGCGATGGGCGGTGCGATAGGGGAAGAGGAGTAATGATTGACCGGCCTTCCCACACCATTGGCTTCCCTATCTCCGATCCGGTTATTCATGAAACAGACACACGAGAATACTGGTCTGGTCTTTATGGCATGAATGACCTGACCTTTGATGAAATAATAAAATTCGGCCGGTCCTGGGCCTATCCGCCCGAACTGGTAATCCAGGGTGATGGCTTTAAATCAGAAGGCTATGATGAAAGTGAAAGATGCTACAAGATTTATAACCTCAGCCAGAAGACCAAAGATTTACTCATCAGTCTCAAAGGTTCAAAAAATTCACCGCTGTTTAATCCGGCCATTTACGTGAAGAACTGGAATTCATCTGGAGCCAAAATCCTGGTAAATAACAAAGAAATAGAAGGCTGCCGGATGGGAATAAACCAAACCTTAGAAGGTACAGACCTGGTTCTGTTTGTTCCCTTAAAATCTGAATCTGAAGTTCAGATAAAAGTTGTACCCGTTGGGTAATTGAAATATTCAAGTAGAGTAAACGGCCTTGAAAAAAATATTTTTTGAGTATTAAAACCCTGGCTTTAATAAAATCATCTATACATAACAACACAACTCAAGGAGAAAAAAGTGAGAGAAAGGGAGAGGAAAAAGGATTCTAAAAAAATCAAGTCAAACATTATCAGCCTGATTTTTTTGGTAACTTTATTATTTTCAGCTATGGCTGGCTGTTATCAAAAGCCTAAACAGACCACCGTTCCCTATGAACCAGAATCCTGGGTCCCCAAAGTCTGGAAATCTGAGCCTCCTGCTGCCTGTCCCTTTGAGCCTTCTAAAGATATAAAAGGAATCGCTTTCACTGGAAGGTATGCTACTTACACCGACGCTGACACCTGGTATCCATCCTGGGCCGATGATGGGAATATGTACAGTGGATGGACAGATGGAGAAATCGGAAAAGAAAGTTGTCATTCTTCTGGCGTAGCAAAAGCTCATACTGGAAATGCAAAAATCATCGGTGATGATCCTTTGAATCTGATCATCCAATCTTTGGGCACGCAGCCGGCTTCTGCCCTGCCTTACGGCGGCCGGTATCCGAGCGCCAATCTCGTCTATAACGGAGTTTGGTATTACGGCACTTATTGCATAGACTTTGACTTTTCTAAACCTGAATACCCGGATGAGTACAGCTGGGCAATATGCGGGCCAGTCCCTGGGTTCAGGATTTCAACCGACTACGGAAAAACCTGGATTCCCAGCCCACTATCGCCTGAGAATCCGCTTTTCCCCGAATCAGGTAAAAACGGCCACCAGGTAAAGATGGGTACTCCCCACTTTGTTGATTTTGGTCGCAATCTGGAATACTCACCGGATGGGAAAGCTTACCTCGTAGGTCATGGAGCTCTGGACAATGACCCGACTCCCCGGGTAGCCGGCAACAGCTGGATTGCCGGAGATGCCGTTTACCTGGCCCGGGTGACACCAAGTCCAAAAAACATTAACGACCCCAAAGCTTATGAATTTTTTGCCGGTTTTAATTCAGAAGGAAAGCCAATCTGGTCCAAAAATTTCTCTGAGATAAAGCCTTTGTTAGTCTGGGATGATCACATGGGATGCACCACCATTACCTATAACGCTCCTTTACATAAATATTTAATGTGTATTGTTGATGGCTGGCCGGGTGTTAAAAACATGAATTCTTACATCCTGGAAGCGGATGAACTTACCGGACCTTATAGATTGGTCACCTACATGAGGGATTTCGGTCCTCAGGGCTATTTTCTTAATTTCCCCTCTAAATTCATCGGAGCTGATGGCCGAACGCTTTATCTTTCTTATTCAGCTAATTTTCATAAAGATTACTTTGCCAATCGGGCTATCGCCAATCCACTCGGCAGCCGTTATGCCTGGTGCCTGCATGAAGTCAAGCTTCTTGACGAACAGACTATGAATTCACTGGTCAATATGAAACAAAAGGACCCCATTAAGAGCGAAAATAATATTGCTCTTCGGGCTCATGTTAGTGTTTCTTCGGTTCAGGAAAAAAGCAAACCTATGACCGAGGTCCCCCAGTTTTTCGGTGAAGGAGCAGTGGACGGAGTCATTGAATATCGGGACGAAATAAATCAGCATGAATGGGTCAGCCAGGAAAAATCAACGGCGGTAATTCGTCTGAGCTGGGACCAACCTGAAACTATCAGCAAGGTCTGGCTTTTTGACCTGCCCAATTTAAAAGATCACGTTCTCTCAGGGCTGCTGGTGTTCAGCGACGGAAGCTCCCTTAGAGTTGACGAGTTGCCAAATGATGCCAGAGCAGCCAGAGAAATTTCTTTCCGACCGAAAAAGATTACCTGGCTGGCTTTTATCATTGATTCTGTCTCTAAGGAGACCAGAAATGCCGGCCTGGCTGAAATTGCCGTCTTTAAATGATGGCGAAAAGGAATTGCTGGAGAAAATGCTAACTGGGTTTTTTACTGGAGGAGGATCTGCTAAAGACGATGCTGTACAGAGGAGTTGATGCGAGTGGAGGCAGAAGCTAAAGTAGGAGCCCCTAAGGATAAATACAGCCCGGAAAGGACAACCCATCTTTCGAGCTACAGGGTAAGGAGAATGCACTCTCAGTTGGGGAGCCTATATCTTATGGTAGCCAAGGTGAGTAATGGTGGTTACATGTGTTATTTAATGACAGAGAAGAAATGGCATATCTTCTCAACCAACGCGAAGGAAGGGCATCCTCATGGGCGGGGCGGCGCCACATGCGAAAGAGTGAATGGTCCTGAAGTTGTGAGCGAAGGGAGGCTTTAGCCATGACATCAAGACGAAGCGTGCTGAAAACCTTTGTTGCTTGGGGAATGACATTTGCCCTATCGGGCCGTCACGGCCAGGGCTCTCCGCAGTCCAACGGCCCGGCAGATAGATTGCCTAATTTTGTCGTCATTCTGGCCGACGACCTCGGCTATGGGGACCTCGGCTGCTATGGATCGACGAAGAACAGGACCCCCAACCTCGACCGCATGGCCGCCGAAGGGACCCGCTTTACTAGCTTCTACTCGACGAGCAGTGTCTGTACACCGTCACGTGCGAGTCTGATGACAGGCTGCTACCCAGGCCGGATGAACATGCACGAGGACGAGAACGGCGAATGGGTCCTGTTCCCCGTGGCCAGGAAGGGGTTGAATCCGAACGAGATCACCGTCGCCCGGCTCCTGAAGAAGAAGGGATATGCCACGCAGGCCATCGGCAAGTGGCACCTGGGCGATCAACCTCCGTTCCTGCCCCGCCGTCACGGATTCGACCACTATTTTGGGATCCCCTACAGCAATGACATGGGCGCATCGCCCGGTTCGCCGAATCCCTCACTACCACTGATGCGCGACGACGAAGTTATCGAAGCGCCCGTCAATCAGGACACGTTGACGGAGCGGTACACGCGAGAAGCCGTCCGGTTCATAGCCGAGAACAAGGACCGGCCTTTCTTTCTCTTTGTCTCACACTATCTACCCCACACCCCGCTCTACCCCGGAGAGAGGTTCCGCGGGAAATCGGCCAACGGCAAATATGGCGATGCCGTTGAAGAATTGAATTGGTCCACGGGGGAGATCCTATCAGCACTCAAAGCACACGGGTGCGATGAGACAACCCTCGTCATTTTCACCTCGGACAACGGCGGCGCACGCCCAGAGAATAACGTTCCCCTAAATGGGACGAAAGGCACCACACTCGAGGGCGGACACCGCGTTCCCTTCATCGCCCGGTGGCCCGGCCGCATCCCCAAGGGGAAGCTTTGCAACGAGCTGGCCACGATGATGGACATCCTGCCGACGTTCGCCGCTCTGGCCGGCATCGAGTCCCCCCGCGACAGGGTAATCGACGGCCACGATATCACGGCGCTTCTTGAGCATCCGGAATCGTCGCGGACGCCCTATGACGTTTTCTACTATTATTTTATGGGCCAACTTCAAGCCGTCCGGTCGGGCCGGTGGAAGCTCCACCTGCCCCTCAAGGCCAAGCGCCACGGCTGGCATCGCCCACCATATGAGGAGAAAGGGATGCTCTTCGACCTCGAAGCCGACGTCGCCGAGACAACGAACGTCATCGCCGAGAACCCGGACGTCGTCGCTCGCCTGACTGCTCTGGCGGAGAAGGCGCGGGAGGACCTTGGCGACGAGGGCCGGAACGGGAAAAACCAGCGACCCGCAGGCTGGGTCGAACAGGCCCGGCCACTGGTTTTCAACCGGCACTGACCTCGGTGGCCGTGGACCCACGGGCTGGCCAGTTCAGGACAGGTTCTTCTGAACGGTTTTTATTTTAAGGCCAAAATGACAACTAAGGGTTTTCTTCTGACTGACCTTTTTCTCTTATAATAGCCTTGGTTCCGAGCTGCTTTACCCTGGTACCTATTAAAATGTCTGATGAACTATATTTTTTTCATCTGTTTTATTTGTCTTATTTATTAGCCGGCTCTTGCCGAACAACAATCGGTACATAACCAACTTCAAGGCCTGGCGGTGGAGTCACAATTAGAGCCGGGTCAATTTTTACCAGCTGACCGGAAGACGGTGCCGCCATGTAATCACGGTCAACCGGCCAGGTAGCATGTATTTTTTCTACCAGGCACTGCAGCTTCTCTTTTTTCTCGGCTGGCCAGTGGTATTGCTGGAAAGCTGGTTGGTCAATGAATCTATACCAGTAATAAGTTACGACCGAACCATCAGCCAGCCTGGCTTTATACGGCCCAGCCTTAGGCCCGGGATTTGTCCATGCCCCTTTTGAGAGAGAAGTATAAGGATTGCCTGGCTTGGCCAGCTTGAACTTCTGCTGAATCAATCCGGTTTCAGAAGGAACTTTCGCCTCCGGGATAGCCAAATACTTTTTCCCATCATAAGCATAATACTGGGGAAAAATTCCCATCTTCCCTTTAATGTTTGATTTCCACTGAAATCCCCAGCGGTTTCCTTCAAAAATGCGGGTTTCAAAAAATCCGCTTTCGCCTTCCACCCCAACTATTTCTTTTCCAGTCATATCATAGCGAGTGGGTCTGGACGAAAGCGCTGGTTTTATAGCTCCACTGTCCTCGAACCGACCAGAACAATAAACGCCTTTATCCCGCCAGGCCTTGAAGGCTTCATACAAAGCTGCCTTGGAGTAATAAGTAACATCCTCAACCATGATGGTTCTTCCCTGTTCATCTACCGGAAACTGCAATTTGGGCAATTTGGCGTATATTGTGCCAGTTGAATCCTTAGCTTCAAATCTGGGCACAGTATTAATTTCAATGGCCCCTCCACCAGCAATTCCTGGTCTGGTGTCAAGCCCCCGACCATAGAGAAAAGGATAATTAAATAATTTGGCAATTTTGCTCCAGGTTTCCGGGATAAAGAAAGCTATCGGTCCTTTAAAGTTGGCAGCACTTAAAAAGCACGTCCAGCTCTGGTCGCCTGTCGGTGGTTCACCTCCCTCTGGTTCTGTAAAGGGCAGAGCCATCCAGGTATAACCAATGAATTCTCCGTTGGGATAGCCTTTAAAGGTAATGCCATCGGCAGGAATCAGTAAACGGTTGCTGAGCTGGGCTATGCCGAGTCTATCATCTGGCAGAGCTTCGTCGCTGTAAAAGAAAGACCAGCCAGGTGAACCAACCTCATAATCATAACATTGGGGTGTACCGTTCATACTGAACTTGGGCGGTCCATAGCGAAAATGATTCCCAGCCCAGTATCCTACTCCACCTTCAATGGTTTGAAAAACGGAACCCCAGGTAGGACCTCGTTCCGCCCATTTTCTGGCCAGGGTCCCTCCGGGACAGAGGGGAGTGGTCTTGTTATCGGAATTGTCAGGCAGAATCCAGGTGCTGGGCAAACCTATCTGAAACCCGGCCAGAGGCTCATCAATCAAGGGCCAGACAGCTACATAAAACCCGATTCCGGCTCCATATTCGCTTGGAATAGGCTCCTTGTTGAAGCTGATATAGCCGTGGAGTCCATTACTCTTTTCCACAACTGCAGCTGGCTTTTCTTGTTTTCCCGCCCAGATTAAAAATGGCACCAAAAAGAGAAAGATAATAAATCCAGCTAACAAAAAATGCTTTTTCTTATTTCGCATGTTCATCTCCTGTCCAAAAAATTATACTTTTTCTTACCGTTGTTTTTTTTGGTAAGTCATATATATTTTTTTAAATAGTATGACCTAAATTAAGTAACTGAATGGCAAATAGAGAATAATAGTAAGAGAGCCCTTTTTTGAGATTTATGGTTGTGGGTATTAGTACTCTTTTTTTAATATGAACCATTTGATTTGGACATTTCGAAGACTATAATTATTAGTTTTTTAATTAAAGCAGAAACAAGACTTTATTGCCATTATTCAAAATTCTTTAAATAGGCATTTTGCGTTTTTTTTATTTTTTCCCCGGAGCGCTTCTTCCTTCACGCTGATAACGTTCCAGCAGTTTCTTGAGATGGTCGACTACTTCGGGTTTTTTATCCCAGAGATTATTTTGTTCATATGGGTCATCTTTTAAGTTGTAGAGCTGGCCAGGACTGCCAGGCTGGGGAGGACTACCTTCTGGAGGCATCCAGCCACCTGAAGTTGGGTTGTCCAGGACCGATTTCCATTCATCCTGGCGAATAGCAAGCGTTCCATTCTCAGACTGAAGAACCAGTGCTTCCCGGATTGGCTTTTTATATTTTTCCCCAAAAATAGCCGGGGAGACATCATAACTATCAGGGCCGGCTTCAGGAGATAACCTGACCCCAACGATGGCAGCAAAGGTTGCCATCATGTCAGTTAAACAAATTGGTTCGTCAGAAACGCTACCAGGTTTAATCCGTCCGGGCCAGCGGACAATAAACGGAACTCTATGACCGCCTTCCCAGATGTGAGTTTTATAACCGCGGAATGGCCCAGCTGATTTATGTCCTTTTATTCCAGGGTGAGGTCCATTGTCACTGGCGAAAATGACCATCGTTTTATCATCAATTTTCAGTTCGGCCAGGGTCTTCATTATCTCTCCCAGGCACCAATCAGCCAGGACAACCAGGTCTCCACGGGGCCCATCCCCGCTTTTCCCTTTGACAAAATCTGGCGGCAACCAGGGAGTATGAGGTGAAGATAAACACAGCTCGACAAAAAATGGCTTCCCGGGAGATTCCCTCAGGCTTCGCTTAATAAAAGCGATGGCTTCTTTGGTAAATTCAATGTCCACTTCTTCAATCTTAAAGTCTGGAGCAGCCCATCCCGGCCGTGGGCTGCCTTCCTCGCCACCATTCATATCATAGTACTCTGATATTTTATGGGTAGGAATCTCTTTGACCCTGTCTCCCACAATAAAGGTAAATGGACCATCTATACCTGAACAGGCTGCAGTAAAAAAGGCATAATCAAAGCCTAAATCTTTTGGTCCTCCGGAGACCGGTTTTGAAAAATCTGCGTTCATTCCTGTTTCTGGAGAGGCATCCTGCCATGAACCCCGATAAAGCCTCTCCCCATCTTTCCAGGTTGGCTTAAAGCCATTGGCTCTGGTCCAGTTCAGGCCAAGATGCCACTTGCCAAAAAAGCCACAATTATATTTTTTCTTTTTTAAAAGGGTGGCCAGCGTCTCGCGTTCTGGCTCAATGAGAGATGGAGTATATCCACCGACAACGCGTCTTTTCAGCCAGGTTCTCCAGCAATATCTTCCAGTCAACAGGCCATAGCGCGTAGGGGTACAAACAGCAGCCGGAGAGTGAGCATCAGTAAACTTTATGCCTTCTCTGGCTAGTTTATCGATGTTCGGTGTGGGTATTAAAGATTCAGGATTGTAGCAGCCTGCATCTCCATAACCCTGATCATCAGTTAAAACAAGGATGATATTCGGAAGTTCATTTCTTTTGAGACTTATTATACTGGAATATATAGAAGAATTGTTCAGAGCCATTAAAGCTGCACCTACACCTGCAGCCCTCACAAATTCCCTTCTTTTCATTTGATTATCCTCCAGAGAAAGTTAACATGTTAATAATTATCTTTCCTGTTATTTAATTTAAGAAACAAATTATGTCAAGTCAATAAAAATATTTAAGGATGACAATTAGCTTTTCCTAATTTATAAAAGTCGCATTTTATCCTTCTGATTTTTATTGCTGCGGCCAAGGGAGCACTTTGGTCCGGATCGCCCATGATTTCCACATCTCTTCCAATTCTTCTACCCGGTCAGGATATTGACTGGCCAGGTTGTTTGTCTCAGTCGCATCATTCTCCATGTCGTAAAGCTCCCAGGGGCGATCTTTTTCTTTCGCTACCAGCTTCCACTTGCCTGCTATAACAGCTCGGCTCTTCTCATGTTCGAAATAGATGGCCTCTCTTTTGATCGGTTTACCTTCCAATGCCGGAATAAGACTTTTTCCTTCCATAGGAATTATAGATTGACCGTGAAATTCTTTAGGATAGGTTGCTCCCGAAACCTCGACACAGGTAGCCATGATATCTATCATATGGCCGGTTTGATTTATAATCTTATTCTTGCTTTTAATCCGGTCGGGCCAATGTATGATCATAGGTGTGGCTATCCCTCCTTGATGTGTCCAACTCTTATACAATCGGAAGGGAGTGTTGGAAACATTTGCCCAGAGAATACCGTAGCTCTGAAAAGTAAATTGATTGCCTGGCATAATATTTGGATCGTTTCCAATTTTGATTGGGTTGGCCTCGGGCGGGTATTGCCATCCAACTTTCAAATAATTCAAAATAAGATTCCTCCAGCCTTTACGGTCAGTAAGTTCCTCTGAACATCCTCCATTATCCGAAAGGAAAAATATCAAGGTATTGTCCAAAACACCTTCTTCTCTAAGTTCGGCGATGATCTTGCCTATGCCCTGATCCATCCGGTAAACCTGGGCAGCATAGACTTCCATACGCCTCACCTGCCAGGCCTTATTATCAGCTTCTGCCCAGGGCGGAACCCTGGGATCCCTGGGAGTTAATTTCCATTTCGGGTTAAGTATCCCCATTTGAATCATTCTTTTATAACGTTCTTCCCTAAGGTAGTCCCAGCCTTGGTCATAGCGTCCCTTAAAACGTTTGATATCTTCTTCCAGAGCGTGAAGAGGCCAATGTGGAGAGGTGTAGGCTACATAAAGAAAAAATGGTTTATCAGGATAATTCTTAATATGTTCATGGATAAATTTAACAGCATAATCAGTTATGGCATTTGTATAATAAAATCCATCATAATCTACGGTGATATAGTCGTTATCCAGAAGCAATTGATAAGGCGCGAAATAACTTCCGCCACCCCAGAGAGTCCCAAAATAGCGGTCAAAGCCACGCTGGAGTGGCCAATTGTGTTTCGGGCCTTCAGTGAATCTGGTTACATGCCATTTTCCACAAGCATAATTTTTATATCCTGCCAGTTTTAGAACCTCAGCAATAGTTACACATTGCTTATTCAAATCTCCCCTGTATCCATCTAAACCTTCATCGCGTTCCATATCGCCAACACCGGTTTGGTGAGGGTATAATCCCGTAAGCAGACTGGCCCGGCTAGGGCAGCATCTGGCCGAATTATAAAAAAGCGAGAAACGTACGCCATTATAGGCTAGGCTATCAAGATTGGGAGTGTCAATTTCCCCTCCGTAGCAACCGATGTCCGAATAACCTAGGTCATCCGCCAATATCAGGACGATATTTGGCCGCAAATCGCTCTGTCTGAATTTGCAATTTGATATCGAAAAAATGGAAGAACCCAACAACATCCCGGCCGAGGCTTGAGAAATCTTCTTAATGAATTCCCTTCGTCCGTATTGGAGACTCATTTTATCCTCATTATAATTTTTCCCAAAATAATCATTTATATAAGACCAAAAATGATATATTTTAAATATCTTTTTAAATTGATTATTTTTCTATATTTCTTAATTTAAGAATAATTCAAAAAAAGTCAAGTATGAGGGGGCTCCTCCTTAAAAAGTGTGGTAAAAATTTAGTAGAGGGATGAGCGTGATGGGGATAAAAGCCAATATGACTTTTTTGATGTAAACCTCTACATTTCTGTAGCCGTAGCTAAAGTCTTTTGATTAATTTCATTTTGGTGTGAGCTCCCTCAGTGTAGGCATTAGTGGCTCTATGGTTAAAGTAGTTCAGAATATATTCTTGCTATCTTCGAAGCATCCGGCCCCAATCGTTTAAAGCCGCATCCCGCCGCCGTAAAGGTCCCCTGACACCGCTCACACCATCACCGCCTCTTACGCCCAACTAAATATACCCGAAACTCCCCAACCATCTTGGGCCAAACCTTAGCTTCCCTCTGATACTGAGGCAACCGCCCCGTCCTCTTCCCGCATACAGAACATGTCCCAGTCTTCCGCTCCAACTCCACCCGAAACAATATCTCTTCTCCTTCTAACTCTATCCCCTTTATCTTACCCTTGTAATGAAAAAAATTTCAGGATAAAATTTCTGAGGCTCATTGTGGTAGGTCAACTCCTTTCCTAAATTGTTCATCATTAAGGAGTTCGTACCACATCTGCACATTTTTTTCACCACACTTTTGACGAATGAGCCGATAAGTTTTTCTTCTGCTAATAAAAACTTATTAGCCCCTTTTTTGCGATCTAGACGAAAACATCGGATTTTTTCCAAAACTCTTTCGATCATTTTTTGAAAGTTCTTAACTTACTCTCTTTTTTTTCTGGAGACTATTATGTCTTTCCTTATGAAAATTAACTGGACTGGCAAAAAAAGGGGAGGGGAAATCCCTCCCCTTATCTTTTAAGTCATCACTCAAAACCTGTAGAGAATGGAGAATCTAAACTGTCGCGAGCCGGAAAATCCTTTTAAGCCCAAAGACCCTGGAGTAAATGTTCCCTCAATAGTATTTTCATCAACAGGACGCCATTTCCCACCAGGGTTTTTGGCAACAGTAAGAGTATAGGCACCTAATAAATTAAAAACATCCATGTATAGGCCCAATTTGCCAGGGCCAACGCTAAAATCTTTCTGAAGTCTGATATCAAGGTTGTCATAACCTTCATTTCTACGAGTTCCTTGTGGTTCTACGTAAATGCCGTAGGGAATAGGACTTACATTATGCGCCGCGGCCCAATCAGCCGGCGGAACCACTGTTACTGTTCTTCCCCAGGGACTGCCATCAATGTGCTGGAAAATGAAAGAGAACATAATCTGATAAGGCAAATTAAAGGTTCCATATAGTTTGATTACCACCGGACGGCTAAAGGGCAACTCTCCATAAGCATTGACAAAACTGTTGGCATCGGAAAGATTCCAGAAGGAATATGAACTTTGATAGCCTACAGCATAATTTCCTCTATTTTTAGAAAAGTTCACTGAACCGCCAAGCTGCCAGCCATTGGACATTCTCTTGTTAAAATTAATCTCAAACGAATGATATTTCCAGCTGGCTTCAGGGACATTGGTCAGGCGATAAAATTGTTCAGGGGCACTATTGGAAAGGAAATACATAGTAACTTCTTTGGCTGGGAAAATACCGTAAGCTGGAACAGTGGTCTTAAAGGGAACCCACCATTCTGGAGCCTTATCATGGGTGTACCAATAACGACCTGATTGTTCATCCCAGAGGACACTGCCTAAAATATTTCCTCTCCTTCTGTAAATATAATCAACGCCTATTTTTAAGTCTTTTACCAGTTCGTGTTCAAGGCCAAAGTTGAATTCGTCCACATAAGGAACTTTGACGTTAGGATCAATAGACTTAAGATAGGCATCTGACACCATAGCCAGAGGCGTCTCACCATAAGCTTCTTCGTATCGATCTACAGGAGGAGCATCTGGCAGGCCATTATTGTTAAGATCCCACCAGTTAAAGGTAAAAGATCGCCAGGTCTCAGGATACATGCTGGAAAAGGTTCCCGTAGGAAATGGTTCTGCCTGATGAGAATAGGAAACCTTGATAGCAGTTTTGTGATTACCAAAGAGGTCATAAGTCAAGCCCACCCGGGGACCAACAAAAACTCCATAGGGGAAAGCATTATCCCAGGTAGGATAGCTAATTTCGCCGTAAGGGTTAATACCATAAACAGGTTCAAAATAAGTGGCGCCAATAGCCAGCGCCACCGGATCAATAGCCGCACCTTTAGTTCTTCCGGGGCTCCATGCTTTGATATGATCGAGCCTGACTCCTGCGTTGATCGTTAGCCTCTTAATAGTGAAACTATCCTGAAGAAACCCACCGATTCGAGAAGTAATACCACACTCATAACTGGCCCCATAGGTTGCGCCATTGGCCAAATATTCAAGAAGACCATCACCATAAACAGGATCTGTCACACCATCATTTTGAGCCCGCCAATAATATGGACTCCCATCGTAATAGTACCAATACAGCGGCTGTTTCATATAAAAGCCCCAATCACCGCGGTTTCTCTCCCATTCCAGGCCGGCTTTGATTTCATGGTTGCCACCAAGAAAGTTATCCAGGTACTTCGACAGGGAAAGGACTATATCAACTTTGGGTTTCCACGTATAATTCTCACCCCCGCCATTGCCCCATACATATCCTGTATAATCATCTATGAAATAGGGGCCGTCAGGGTTTGCCTCTTTCGTGTGGGTGCCTGTCCATTTAAAATAAAGGCCACCAGCTCGCAAGTTCAAGATAGTATTGCTATCAATAAACCAGCTGAGAGTACCGGCAAAATTCACACGGCGAGGCTTATTGTGTGTGTTCGCTTCATTCGTTAGATTCCAACCGCTGTAATAATATGGAACATCCTGCATACTATAATGGCCCATAATAGAACCGCGGAGATTCTGAGCCAGTTGAAAGGTAAGTTTCAGGTAGCCAATGTAATTTGGAAAGATTCTATCATAACTATTATACTGCTTCCCGTTTATGACTGTCGGCCTGAAATCTCCTGTATATTTAGAATCCATGTAGCGGAATTCCGCCATATACCAGAGCCTATCCTTAATTATGGCCCCTCCGAGAGCGGCCGATCCATCATATGAGTATACTGGAACAGATGGCTTGGCCAGATTAAGTGTAGCCAGATCTGGCTCGGGAAGGTGTATCTGGGATAAATGTTTATCGGTGTAATAAAATGAAAACTCTCCTGTCATTTTGTTGCCACCAGATTTCATTACCGTAACCATTTGACCGAAGGTTGAATTATAATATTCAGCAGAAGAACCAGAAGTAATAAGCTCCGCTTCTTCAACCATATCCCAGGCCATACCGACATCTGTCCCGATGGCCGGCATATTTTGATCGGGGTCGGTCGCTTGGATGCCTTCAATAGCCACCCCAATTTCGCCCGAGCCACTACCATACACACTTCGCCCGACTGTCCCTGGCGCTATGGTCAACATTGAGCCAAACGATCGGCTCAAAGGCAATGAAGACAGGACTTCAGAGCTAACCAAAGTTGACTTTGTTGATCTGACCACATCAACCGTTGGGGAGGCAGCTGTAACCGTAACCTCTTCTTTCAACGTAGATGCTTTCATTTGTAGATCGATCGTCACTACTGCTCCAACATTAACAATAACGCCTTTTCTAACTATTGTTTCGAACCCTGGAAGTTCAGCCTTAATCTCGTAATCACGGCCAGGAGGTAAAGCAGGTGCTCTGAACATACCGGCTTCATTGGTCACAGCATTAATTTTACCGAGTAAGGCAGGGCCAATTACCGTTATGGACACACCAGGCAGGCCTTGTCCATTTTCATCAACCACCTTCCCTCTTATGGCCCCGGTTTGTAATTCCTGAGCGCTAAGAGGGAAGCCTATGAAAAGCAAAAAACAAAGCAAGAAACCCAAAAACTTTTTTTTGTGTTTCACGCATTCCTCCTTTTTAAGAGAATTCTCTCATTAAGTTAAGAAACGAACTTATATTTGTCAAGAACTTTTTTTAAAAATTTTAACATATTGTTTTCCCTGATTTATCAGCCTATTTTTAGACGGCTTCCCTAATAAACTAAATAAACAGCTTCATAATATTTGACTTTTATTGATTTATTCTTAAATTAAGATATATAAAAAAATATTCAACTTAAGAAAATATTTAAATTAACCAGAAAAAGATATAAGTGAACAATTTATTTTGTTTTCAAATATCTGAGCCTTATAAAATAGCACATAGTGACTTAATTTTAGTCATAGGGAATTTGGTGATTCTTTTACAGAATGATTAATATAAAACCAGCTTTTTTGTCCAAAGATGAAGCATGACAAATTTTTTAATTTAATAGCTATTCAATGCATAACAAAAATTATCTTGTAATAAAAAGGAGGAAAAGCATGTTCAAGAAAATTATCTTTATATTGTCTTTAACGTTTCTACTCATTCCCTCTTTCGCTCAAGAACCTAAAGCCCACTGGAATTTTGAAAAGATGGAAGAGCTAAAAACCAAGCAGACCTTAAAAGAAAATTTCAATCCAGAGATGAGCCCGCCTGTTGCCTATGTGATCAACGGAAAAACTCAGGAAGTTATAAACGGGAAATGGGATTCACTTGAAGGCAATTTTGCCATCGCCGCAGGAATTAAAGGCCAGGGATTAAGGCTTGATGGTTTTACCACCTGCCTGAGAGCTACAGGAACCTCCCCGCTTAATATAAATAATGAGTTGACAGTAGAAGCCTGGGTGGCGCTGGGTGAATATCCCTTGAACTGGTGCCCGGTTCTCACCACTGAAACAGCGGGCGTCGACGGCTACCGCTTGATGATAGGCCCCTATGGCCAGGTATCAATGGAGGTAGCTGTTGATGGTCAGTGGCGTTCGGCCACTACAGAAAGAGAAACCATTCCCCTGAGAAAATGGATGCATATCGTTGGCACTTATAAAGCAAATTCTGAGCTTAAGGCCTATGTAAATGGCGAGTTGCGGGCCAGCTCACCAATCATCGGTCAGATGAAAAATCCCAAAGGAAATTTCTTATTGGGAATGGTGGCCTTACCTGAGAAGCCTTCCGATATTGTCAGCAGCTACGGAACGCTCGCCGATTATTTTGGGCTGGAAGGAATAATAGATGAAGTAAAAATTTATGACGTGGCCTTATCCAAAGAGAAAGTCAGAGCTAATTACTTGCAGACTAAGATAACCCCTACCCCTCCCGAATTGCAGCCCAAGAGGCTCCCCTCTCTGAAAAATAATCCCGGGAAGTTTGGCGCCTTTTATACCACTTTAAAATACTATCCGGCCTGGGATAATCTCTGGCCTGTGGGTGAACAGACGGATGTGGTGGTTACCTTTGACAAATCTCCGGTTAAGCTGATTTTCTGGCGTGGTACCCGTTACAGCCCGGCCTGGGTTTCAGAAAATGAGCTCTGGATGGCGGACCAGAGTGTGGAAGCCTGGAATGATGAGGAGGGATGTTTTGAACATATGCAGGACAGGCACTGCCGCTTATCAAGTGTCAGAATTATCGAAAACAATGAAGCCAGAGTAGTAGTTCACTGGAGATATGCACCGGTCAGCGCCTATGAGCATACCTGGAAAAGGGATCCAAAAACCGGCTGGGAATGCTGGGTTGATGAATACTATTACATTTATCCGGACCGGAGCGCCATAAGAAAAGTTTCCTGGAAAAAGGGAACTCTGGGTCTGCCCAGGCAATTTCAGGAGTCCGAAGTTCTGCTCCAGCCAGAGCAAAAAATATGTGATGTAGTGGAAAAAGATTTTGCTGAGGTGGCTGATTATAACGGAAATATGAGAAAGGTATCTTTTTTAGAAGATCCTAATAAACCGCCATATGGCCCATTTAACTGGGACAAATCTTTTGACTATACCATCCAGCAATTTAATTTTAAGGCAAAAAACAAGCCCTTTATCTGCTTTGAACCCGGGAATAAGATGTGGCTGCGCTATAGAAGCCTGAATGATTATTGCCTCCATACCGGCTACGACCACTGGCCAGTGGGACAGGCTAGATGCGACGGTAGAAGATCAATAATGGCCGATAGGCCTTCCCATACAATAGGCTTCCCTATTTCTGATCCGGTTATTCATGAAACAGACACGCGAGAATACTGGTCTGGCCTTTATGGTATGAATGACCTGTCTTTTGATGGAATAATAAAATTCGGCAAATCCTGGGCTTATCCGGCCGGACTTGTAATCCAGGATGATGACTTTAAATCGGAAGGCTATGATAAGAGTGAAAGATGCTACAAGATTAATAACCTCAGCCAGAAGCCCAAAGATTTAACCATCAGCTTGAAAGGTTCAAAAAATTCACCGCTGTTCAATCCGGCCATTTATGTGAAGAACTGGAATTTACCGGGAGCTAAGGTATTAGTGAATAATAAGGAGATAGAAGGCTGCAAGGTTGGGATAAATAAGACCTTAGAAGGAATTGATCTTGTTTTGTTTGTGCCCTTAAATTCTGAATCTGAAGTCCAGATGAAAATAGAGCCTGTCAAGTGATTAAGACCGGTTGCAGAGTATTTTTCTGGTGAATATTAAAGGGAAAAATTCTGGCTTTGGCCGCAGGCGAAAATATAATAAAAGGAGATAAAAAAAATGAGAAAAACCAGGATGAAAGAGGACTTTAAAAAAATCAGGTTAAATATCATCAGCCTGAGTTTTTTAGGCCTGTTATTTTTTTCAGCTAATATTGGCTGTTATCAGAAACCAAAACAGGCCATAGTACCCTATGAACCGGAGGCCTGGGTTCCCAGGGTCTGGAAATCGGAGCCACCTGATGGCTGCCCATTTGAACCTTCTAAAGATATAAAAGGAATAGTCTTCTTAACTGGAAGATATGCAACGTACACTGATGCCGACACCTGGTACCCATCCTGGGCCGATGACGGGAATATGTATAGCGGCTGGACTGATGGAGAAATCGGAAAGGAAAGCTGCGATTCTCATGCCGGCGGCCTCAGAGCCCGCACCGGCAACGCCAAAATCACAGGTGATGATCCTCTGAATTTGGGTATCCAGTCTCTGGGCACTCAGCCGGCTTCGGCCCTGCCTTACGGCGGCCGCTATCCGAGCGCCAACCTTGTCTATAACGGAATCTGGTATTATGGAACTTACTGTATAGACTTCGATTTTACTAAACCTGAATACCCAGATGAATATAGCTGGGCTATCTGCGGTCCTGTTCCAGGTTTAAGAATTTCTCTGGACTATGGGAAAACCTGGATTCCCAGCCCACTCTCACCAGAAAATCCGCTTTTCCCGGAATCCGGCAAAAACAGCCGTCAAGTAAAGATGGGCACTCCCCACTTTGTTGATTTTGGCCGCAATCTAAAATACTCCCCTGATGGGAAAGCTTACCTCGTAGGTCACGGAGCCCTGGACAACGACCCGACTCCCCGGGTAGCCGGCAACAGCTGGATTGCCGGCGATGCTGTTTACCTGGCCCGGGTTACTCCTACTCCTAAGAACATTAACGATATAAGAGCCTATGAGTTTTTTGCTGGTTTCAACTCAGAAGGGCAGCCAGTCTGGTCCAAAAATTTTTCTGATATTAAACCTCTGTTAGCCTGGGATGATCACATGGGTTGCACAACCATTACTTATAATGCTCCTTTACATAAATATTTAATGTGTATTGTTGATGGCTGGCCGGGCGTTAAGAATATGAACTCTTACATACTTGAATCTGATGAGCTAACCGGACCTTATAGATTAATTACCTACATGAGGGATTTCGGTCCTCAGGGCTATTTTCTTAATTTCCCCTCAAAATTTATCCAAGCTGACAGCCGAACAGTTTGGCTCTCTTATTCAGCCAACTTTCATAAGGATTACTTTGCTAACCGGGCAATCGCCAATCCCCTCGGAAGCCGATATGCCTGGTGCCTGCAAGAAGTTAAGCTCCTGGACGAACAGACTTTGAATTCATTTCTTAAAATGAAGCAAAAAGATTCTATTAAAAGCGAGAAAAATATCGCTCTCCGAGCTCGCGTTAGTGTTTCTTCAGTTCAGGAAAAAAGCAAACCCATGACTGAGGTCCCCCAGTTTTTTGGTGAAGGGGCAGTGGACGGAGTCATTGAATATAAGGACGAAATTAACTGGCATGAATGGGTCAGCCAAGAAAAGTCAACTGCGGTGATTCGTCTGAGCTGGGATCAGCCTGAAACTATCAGCCGGGTCTGGCTTTTTGACCTGCCCAACTTAAAAGACCATGTTCTATCAGGGCTGCTGGTGTTCAGTGACGGTACTTCCCTGAGAGTTGGCGAGTTGCCAAATGATGCTAAGTCAGCCAGAGAAATTTCCTTCCCCCCGAAAAAGATTACCTGGCTGGCCTTCATCATAGATTCTGTTTCCAAGGAAACCAGAAATGCCGGCCTGGCTGAAATTGCCGTCTTTAACGAAATTAAATAAGCCTAATCATTGCTGACAATTTTATTGCCTTATTTTTGGGCGCGCTCCTGCCGGACAACTATTGGTACATAGCCTGTTTCTAATCCCGGTGGCGGCGTAACTATTAAAGCCGGATCCAATTTTACTAATTTGCCAAATGCAGGGGGTGCCATATAATCCCGGTCAACCGGCCAATTAGCCTGAATTTTTTCCACCAGGGCCTGCAATTTAGCCTTTTTTTCAGCAGACCAGGCATATCGGTCACCAGACCTAGTATATTGCCAGAAAGTTGGTTGATCAATAAACCTGTACCAATAATAAGTTACCACCGAACCATCAGCCAGCTTAACCTTAAATGGTCCAGCTTTCGGTCTAGGCCGGATTTCCGTATAAGGATAATCTACCACCAAGCCCTCAGCAAGCTTGGCCTTATAGGGACGAGCTTTTGGTCTTGGATTGACATTGACCCAAGTTGAGGTATAAGGACGCCCAGGTTCAGCCAGCCGGAATTTTTGCTGGGTTAAGCTGGTTTCAGCTGGCACTTCTGATTCCATAACAGCTACATATTTGCCTCCCTCATATTTGTAATATTGCGGGAAAACAGCCATGCTGTTTCCTATACCTGACTTCCATTGCAATCCCCACAAATTGCCAGCAAATACATCTGTCTCAAAAACATCTTCTTCACCCTCCACTCCTACTATTTCGATTCCAGCCATATCATAACGAGTTAGCCGGGGAGTGAGTTTGGGCCTTATTGCTCCTTCCTGACCAAGTTGACCCGAGCAAAAAATACCCTGGTCCCGCCAGGCTTTAAATGAATCGTAAAGCGCCGCTTTGGAGTAATAAGTTACTTCCTGCACCAGAATAGACCGGCCCTGTTCATCTACTGGAAATTGCAATTTGGGTAATTTGGCATATATTCGGCCGGTTGAATCCTCAGTTTCAAATCTGGGCACAGTATTAATTTCAATGGCCCCACCGCCAGCAATTCCCGGCCTGGTATCGAGCCCGCGTCCATAGAGAAAAGGATAATTAAATATTCTGGCAATTTTGCTCCAGGTTTCGGGAATGAAAAAAGCAATTGGACCCTTGAAGTTGGCTGCGCTCAGGAAACAGGTCCAGCTTTGTTCACCCGTTGACTGATCCCCTGTTTCAGGGTCGGTAAAAGGCAAAGCCATCCAGGTATAGCCAAGAAATTCTCCGTTTGGATTGCCTTCAAAAGCAATTCCATCCGGGGGAATCAGCAGACGGTTACTGAGCTGAGCTATTCCCAGCCGGTCATCAGGCAGAGCCTCATCACTATAAAAAAACGACCAGCCCGGTGAACCAACTTCATAATCATAGCACTGTGGTGTACCGTTCATACTGAATTTGGGAGGACCATAGCGAAAATGATTCCCGGCCCAATAACCTACTCCGCCTTCAATAGTTTGAAAAACGGAACTCCAGGTAGGACCGCGCGGTTTCCATTTCCTGGCCAGGGTTCCTTCGGGACAGAGAGGAGTGGTCTTGTTATCAGAATTATCAGGAAGAATCCAGGTGCTGGGCAAACCTATCTGAAAGCCGGCCAGGGGTTCATCGATCAACGGCCAGACAGCTACATAGAATCCAATCCCGGCCCCATATTCGCTTGGAATAGGTTCATGATCAAAGCTGATATAGCCGTGGAGTCCATCACTCTTCTCTGCAACCGTATTGGATTTAACCTTTCCTTCAATCCGGATGATAAGGAAGGATAAAACTATCAAAAAAAATAAGCTAACCAATAATAAATAATTTTTCTTTTTTTGCATATTATGCCTCCTTATTTCAGAAATTTCTTTCGATCATTTTTTGAAAGTTCTTAACTTACTCTCTTTTTTTTTCTGGAGACTATTATGTCTTTCCTTCTGAAAATTAACTGGACTGGCAAAAAAAGGGGGGAGGGGAAATCCCTCCCCTTATCTTTTATGTCATCACTCAAAATCTGTAAAGGAAGCCGAATCTAAAGCGTCGCGAGCCGCCAAATCCATATAGGCCTACCCAGTCTCGAATAAATGTTCCTTCGGAAGTATTTTCATCGGCAGGACGCCATATTCCCCCTGCGCCAATAGAAGCATCTAACGTATAAGTATTGGGCAAATTAAAGATATCCACATAAAATCCCAAATTGCCCTTGCCGATAGTAAAATCTTTCTGAAGTCTGATATCAAGACTATCAGATCCTTTACCCCATCTTGTCCCCGGCGGTTCTATGCTAACATAATAAGGCACAGTCATAACATTATGTTCTGCAGCCCAATCTGCCGGTGGGTCCACTGTCACACCTCGCCCCCAAGGCCAACCACTGTAATGCTGGAAAATAAATGAAAACAGAAATTTATAAGGTAGAGTGAAAGTACCATAAAGTTTAATTACCAAACGAGTAGTGAGGTCACCATATGTGTTCACGAAACTATTTGCACTCGAAAAGGTACCCATCGCAGCCCAAGTAGCATACCCAGGTGAATAATTCCCTTTAGATTTATTGAAGTTTATGGAACCACCAAGGCTCCAGCCTTGAGACATTCTTTTGGTGAAGCTTAATTCAAAAGAGCGGTAATTCATCCGACCTTCTGGTATATTGGTTTGGCGATAAAACATGTCTGGTGCGTCCTCAGATAAGAAATACATGGTAACTTCTTGTGCCGGGTACGAACCGTAAGCAGGAACTATTGTCTTAAATGGAATCCACCATTCTTGACCTTTTTCATAGCTATACCAATAGCGGCCGGTATTTTCGTCCCAAAGCACCGAATCTAAGATATTTTTACGCAGTTTATAAATATAATGCACGCCTACTTTAAAGTCTCTTACAAGCTCGTGGTCTAAACCTACATTGAACTCACTTATAAAAGGAACCTTAGCATTCGGATCTATTGATCTTTTGTAGGCATCTGATACCATGCCAAGCGGTGTGTCTCCATAAGCTTCTTCATACTTATCAATAGGAGGCGAATCTGGAACCCCGTTATCATTTAGATCCCACCAATTAAATGTAAATCCGACCCAATGCATAGGGTAAGCTGATGAGAAAGTCCCTATAGGTGAGAGGCCCGGATCGGGCGAATAATTGAAAGAAGCCTTAAGCGCTGTCTTGCCGTTACCAAAAACATCAAAAGTCAAACCCAATCGTGGTGAGATTAAAAGGCCAAAAGGAAACGCATGTTTCCACTCAGGATAGGCCATTTCATCATAGGGATTGAAGCCATAAATAGGTTTGAAATAAGTTTCGCCTATAGCTAAAGCTACAGGGTCACTAGTTGCTCCCTTAATCCTTCCAGGTGTCCAGCCCTCAATTGTATCAAAGCGGACCCCTGCGTTTATTGTTAGCCTTTTAATCCTGAGGGAATCTTGAACAAATCCGCCTATTCGAGAAGTAATTCCAGATTCATAAGAAGCCCCTTCGGTCTCCCCGATGCATGCATAATAAAGGAGACCATCACCGTAAACAGGGTCAGTTTGACCATTATTTTGGGCTCTATAATAATAAGGGTTCCCGTTATAGTAGGTCCACCAGAGAGGCTGTTTCATATAAAAACCCCAATCTCCCCTGTTCCTTTCCCATTCGATACCAGCTTTGATCTCATGGTCACCACCCAGGAGATTATCTATAAATCTGGTGAATGTTAATGCTATGTTGACCTTCGGTTTCCACGTGTAATTAATTGCGCCGGGATTACCCCATTGATAACCGTTGTAGGCATCACTAAAAGCAGGTCCATTAGGATCAGCTTCTTTCGTATAAGAGCCTTTCCATTTGAAATAGAGACCACCAGCTCTTAGGTCAAGGATAGTATCCTTCCCAAGGAACCAGGTTATATTTCCAGCATAATTAAAACGAATTGGCTTATTATGCCAGTTAGCTTCATTCGTTAGATTCCAGCCGCCATAATAATATGGAACATCCTCCATACTATAATGACCCATAACTGATCCGCGCACATTCTTGGCCAGCTGAAAAGTTAGTTTGAGGTAGCCAATGTAGTTGGGAAAGATTCTATCATAATTTGTATACTGCTTTCCGTTTATGACTGTTGGCCTGAAATCTCCTGTATCTTTGGAATAAATGTAACGGAATTCTCCCATATACCAGAGTCTATCTTTTATAATAGCCCCTCCGAGAGCAGCTGAAGCATCATATGAGTAAATAGGCACAGAAGGCTTGGCCATATTAAGAGCATCTAGCTCTTCATCACTTAATCTAATCTCTGATAGGTGCTTATTTGTATAATAAAGCGAAAATTCACCTGTCATTCTGTTACCACCTGATTTCATCAATATGTTAGTAGTACCAGAACCAGCATAATAATATTCTGCTGGAGCACCGGTTGTTAGAACGCCAACTTCTTCGACCATATCCCAGGCTATACCAACATCATAGCCTAAGGCTATTCCTCCAACATCTGGTTCAACCATTTGCACGCCATCAAGTACTGCTCCGATTTCACCCCAACCTCCTCCATAAACGCTGCTCCCAATCGTGCCAGGCGTAAGATCGAAAACTGAATAGATATCTCGACTTATAGGCAAAGAAGTTAAAACCTCGCTTGTCACCGAAACAGATGAGACCGATTTTACAACATCGACTGTGGGACTTGGAGCTGTGACAACAACTTCCTCTTTAATCGCTGAGGGCTTCATTTGAAGTTGAATAGTTACAGTTTGGCCTAGCTGGATGATAATTCCTTTTCTAATCAATGTTTCAAAGCCCTGCAACTCAGCTCTAATTTCGTAGTTGGATCCAGCGGGCAAGGCTGGCACCCGAAATAAGCCCTGCTCGTTAGTTATAGCTGTGCTTTTACCCATCAGAGCAGGACCGGTAACTGTAATGGACACACCAGGCAGGCCTTGTCCATTTTCATCGACCACCTTCCCTCTTATAGCCCCGGTTTGTAATTCCTGAGCGCCAAGAGAGAAGCCTATAAAACACAAAAAGAAAATCAATAGAACCCAAAACCCTATTTTGTGTTTCATACATACCTCCTTTCCCTGTATATTCATTTTTTAAGATAAGAAAGTTAGGCATGTTTGTCAAATATTTTTTTGCTCCTCCTTAAAAAGGGAGTTAAGATAATTTTGTGTCTGGTAATATATATAGCTTGAAAGGAGGAGAGGCGAGATGGAAGAAAACATACTGGAAAAAGCCAAGGAAAGGGCCATGGAGAAGGTCATCAAGAAATATTTTAAGGAAGGCCTGAGCAGCGAGCGTGGACAGGCCTTAAAGCGGTTTTTTGAAGAGATGCTCAATGAGATTATGCGAGCTGAGAGGACAATCTTCTTGGAGAAAGACCAGGGCAACAAGGGCAATGGCTATTATCAGCGAGATTTAGTTACAGGCTCCTTGAAGCTCAATTTGGATGTTCCCAGGGACCGGAATGGTAAATTTCGTCCTCAGGTTCTTCCGGCTTATAATCTTAATACATCTAACCCTTTAGAAAACTTCAATAGTCGGATAGAGATGCGGGTCAAACTTGGTGGGTATTTTCAGTCGGTAGAGATTTTGGAGATAAATCTTCTGCTCCAGACCGATAGGCTAAAACAGGGAAAATGGAAAAATCCATTGCCAGTACTAAAATCCAAAGCCTATGAAATCCAACAACTCTTAAACCTCAAGTTCTATGAACAGACACAAAATTATTGACAACTGTCACGTCCGGAGAGGAAGAGACTGGAGCTGAAGAGCAAAATCCAGGACCTGGCCTGGCGCTCTACTCAAGTACCAGATCCCTATCAGAACTTTTTCCGACTAAGATGACTGCCCAAGAGACTTCCTGGAGATGGATCTAATAGGAGGGAAATACACAGGGAGAGTTCCTCTACAGTCATAACGTCACTGATATAGCCACCGGCAGGAAAAACGGCAATTGCTATGTGGAGCAGAAAAACTATACGGTGATGAGAAAAACGATAGTCTATATGAGCTACGATACTGAAGAAGAAAGGCGGATAATCAGTGAGCTTTAGCGCTGGGCCAGACTGTATTATAACTTCTTCCAGGCTATGAGGAGCTTAAAGAAAAACAAAGTATCGGCAGTAAGGTAACAAAACGGCATGATGTGCCTAAAACACCATACCAAAGAGTTCTGAAATCTTCAGAGATAAAGGAGGAAACTAAAGCCAAACTTCAAGCCGAGTATGATAAGCTGGATATAGTGGAAATAAAAAAGACCATGGATAGGCTCCTGGAAAAACTCTACCGCCACGCCTTAAATAATAAAAAAGGCCCAACTCTTCAGGTAGATTCTTACGTGAGGCAATGAATATGCTTTCGTATAGATTCTTATATGAGGCAATAAGCCCTTCGCCTTTCTTCAAAAATAATTTTATTTTAAAGAAGGTTGTTTTCCTCAAGAAAAATGTTTGCAAATATGGACAACTACTACTAACAATCTATCCTTTTAAAAACCGTTCAAAGAATTATAAAAAGCTGCTTTCCTCCACTTATCAATTTATCTCCTGGCGGGTGGCGATGGGCACATAACCGACTTCTAAACCTTTGGGCGGCTTCACGATCTGAGCCGGGTCCAGGTCGACCAGTTTGCCCCGGGTGGGCAGGGGCAGGTAGTTGCGGTCCTTGGTCCACTCGCGGTGGATCTTCTCCACCTTTGCCTGCATGCGCTCCCGCTCGTCGTCCGTTAGGCCAGCGTTCAGCAACGCCGGCTGGTCGGCGAATCGGTACCAGTAGTAGGTCACAACGCTTCCGTCACCTAAATACGCTTTAAAGGGGCCAGCTACAGGCCCCGGCTTCTTCCAGCAGCTCTGCGGGTCGTCGGGCGTGGTATAAGGTTCTGGTTTCTGTTCAACTGGACGGTCGAACTTCAGCCTATGGAGACCCGTCTCAGCAGGGACCTTGTCCGGCGCGATCGGCACCCACTTCGCCTTCTTCTCATCACCGGCGTCCTCCAGGTGGAAGTACTCGGGGAGCGTGACGAAACGGCCGTTCCTCGTCATGCTGTCATAGTTCCACTGGTATCCGTAGGTCTCGAGGTCAATGGGTGTGGGAGTGGCGAAGGCACTCCAATCGATGGGGATCTTGGTCTCGCCCTTCTCCTTGTCGTTGTCCTTGGGCACCCGGATCTGCCAGGTGGCGTAGCCGCGCCGCGCGAAGGTTCGAACGCACGCGCCCTGCAGATCGATGGTGCCTTTGCTAGGCGGCCCGCCCGCAAACCAGGCCGCGACCGAATCCCAGAGCGCCTTCTTGTTGTAGACAGTATCCTGATGCACTAATATAGAGTAGCCGTCAGCATTGTAAGGGAACAAAATTGGGGTAACGCGTGCATAGAACTCCCCTTTCCTATCGTTGGCTATCCGGCAGGGGATCCACTGCGTCTCCATCTGGACAGCCCGGTTGGGGTCGGCCGGCCGGGTATCGAGGAGTTGTCCTACTAGACGCGGCTCTTTCACTCCGGCATGCGACCAGAAGTAGGGCGTGAAGAAGGCAACTGGACCCTTGAAATTGTTTGTGCTCAAGAAAAGTGTCCAACAGTTGCCCCCCGTTGGCACATCCTTCCTGTCGGTCATCGTCTTGGGCTCGCACAACGGCAGCGACAGGTAGCCGTAGCCGAACAGCTCGCCGGATGCTCCCTGCTTGATGTTCAGGCCGTCTATGGGAAAGAGTAGCCAGGGGCTGAGCTGTGCGACGCCATAGAGACCCTGCGGCTGCTCCCAGGTGCCCCATCCGTGGACAGGGCCGTTGGCGATCTCGGAGAAGTTCGGGCCTACGCCGCCCATGATGAACTTGGGCGTCTCAGTAGGGAAGCGTGTGTCCGTCCACCAGCCGAGCCCGCCTTCGATGTCCGAGTACAACTTCTCTGGCGACGGCCCGTCATACTGGGCGAACATCCACGTGCCCGGCAGGCCCGACTGGAAACGGTGCCCCGGGTAGTGCCGCAGCAACGGCCAGGCCGCCACGTACATCGAGAAACCGGCGTTGTAGCTCCTGTCCACTTTCTCGACGGGGATGATAAGATAGCCAGCCACATACTCACCTGCTCTTTTTTGATGCAAGGTAAATTTCGCCTCTAAACCGATAAAAAAGATAATAAATAAGAAAGCACTTAGCAAAACCTTCACATATTTTCTTATCATATTTTCTCACCTCCTTTTTAAAAAGCTTGCGCTATCAAAAAGTAGCAAAACAAACTTTTGATTAACTTAACACAAATAATATCGGTAGTGTCAAGCATTTGTATAAGGTCAAGAGATTAGTGACACTTTTACCCAGGATTTTTTGGAAATCAACTGCTCTTTTCGTTGATGTCTGTGCCGCAGTGCATAAGTGGGCCATAGGACGAAAAGTGAAAAGAGATTAATATTTAGCACTACTGGAAGGATTCTAAGTTATCACTAATGTATCTGACCCAGCACAGCATTCGAAAGCTCCTCCTTAAAAAATGCGGTAGATATTGAGCAGTGGGATAAGGGTGATTGGGATAAAAGCCAGAAGAACTTTTTGATGTAGATTTTTACCTTTCTGTACCCATAACTCATTCTCTTGATTAATTTCATTTTGGTGTGAGCCCCTTCAGTGTAGGCATTAGTAGTTCTTAGGTCAACTCCTTTGCTAACTTGTTTATCATTAAGGAGTTCCTACCACATCTGCACATCTTTTTCACCACACTTTTTACGAATGAGCCTTCGGACGCTTGACCGCCACTTAAAGTGGGCGTTATAATGCCTTCGGAACGTCTGAGAGTGTTGATCGAATAATAAATCTCCGGCGGTAAGGAGGAAAACGATGAGAAAAGCGATGACGCTGGCTATATGGATGGCCTTTGTCTATTGCTCCATATTCACATTGGTCGAAGGGACTCCTCCAAATGTAACTCCCCCGAATGTTCGTGCCCTGGACGACGGACTGGCCCTTACGCCACCCATGGGGTGGTATCCATGGAATACTTTTGGTCAGGAACCGCAGAACGAGAAACTGATTAAAGAAATGGTCGATGCGCTTGTTAGCACCAGAATGCGAGAAGTCGGTTATTTATATATTGGACCTGACGAGGGCATTTGTTTTTATAGAGCGAGCGACGGGAAGCTGACCACAAACCTTGAACGATATCCCAGCGGGCTGCGTGGGCTCGGCGACTATATCCACAAGAGAGGCCTGAAATACGCACTCTATACAGATGCTGGGACTCACACCTGCAGCAAGGCCATGCCGGGCACAAAAGGTCACGAGTTTGAAGACATGCGTCAGTTCGCCGACTGGCGTTGCGATTATGTCAAAATCGACTGGTGTAATACCGAAGGTCAGGATGTTGTCAAGGCCTACACGCTGTTGCATGAGGCGCAGCGCGCCGCCGGGCGTCCTATCGTCCACAGCCTCTGCTCATGGGGCGAGGGATCCCCGTGGAAGTGGGCCGCCGCCGTTGGTCATCTATGGAGAACAACCGGAGATATATGTGAACCTGGCCGGGCAGACTGGCAATCAGCCATGGAAATAGTCTTCGCTAACGAGAAATTGTTCGAATATGCTGGTCCCAGTCACTGGAATGATCCGGACATGATGATCATCGGAATGCCCGGGCTGAGGGCGGCCCAGAATCGGAGTCTCTTCAGCCTGTGGTGCATGATGGCCTCCCCGCTCATAGCCGGGAACGACCTGCGAAGCATGTCCAAGTCGACGCTCCAAATCCTGACCAACCTGGAGGCGATCGGCGTCAATCAGGATCCATTGGGCATCCAAGGACATATTATCCGGAGAAACGGCCAAATCAGCATCTGGGCCGGCAAGCGATTGTTCGATGGCAGCCAGGCTGTACTTGTCTTCAATCAGAAATCTTCGTCGGCGGACGTGCGTCTCCTGTGGTCTGATATCGGGATTGCTGACACGGCAGGATTATACGTGCGAGATTTGTGGAAGCATGAGACAACCGGTCCTCACGCCGACGGGATTTCCGTCACCGTTCCTCCCAACGATGTCGCCTTTCTCCGCATCTCCAAATCCAGAGAGTTTCCTCTCCCTCCCATCATCAGTGCCGATACGTATCTTGTATCGCTTCAGGCAACCAGCACGACCCCACAAACACTCTCAGCTACAGTGGTAATCCATAACCAGGGTAGCGTGAAACTGCCGCTCTGGAGAGTCCGTGAAGGGCTTCCGCCCTGGCTTTCCGTGACCGTAGCCAGGAACGGCAAGAGCCAAATCCTCACCAACAGGATCTCCACCGCGGGTTTGAGGAAAGGTTTTTATCATGCCGTCGTGAGGCTCGATAATACAGAACCTGTTTCAGGCCGGCCGATGTCCGCAATTTATTACGACGTCGATTTGGAGGTTCCAAACGACGTCGGAGACAGTTCAAAGTAGTTGCCCGAAACAAAACCTCACCTTTCTTTTGAGATTTATTCAAACCTATTTTAGGGGAAAGAGTCTTTTTCTCTACTTTGCCCAATTTCGTACAAAAAATGTCACATTACCTCCATTTCATATATAGACCAATGATACATAGGATTTGTTCCAGTCTGAGTAATTCTAATATACCGGGCCGTTTGTTGCGGAAAGGAAATCGTGGTGATGCCGGGCTGGCCAGAACCGGTTGCTATTGGATGGCTCCAGCGCTGGTCATCATCTGAAACTGAAACAGAATATCTGGTTGGTGAATCCCAAAGTGCCCAGGTATTATCCAGAACAATCTTAGAAAAAGTTTCTTTTTCCTTCATATCGATCTGGAACCACTGACCCGGATACTGCATTTGGGTCATATCGCGCCAGCCTGTCCAGTGGTCACCATCAATGGCATTAGCCGCCGAGATATCCACCGTGATTTTTTTGCCGGTGAAAAGAAAAATACTATCAGGAACGGAAGCTGTGGCTACCCAGTTTTTTTTATTCAGTGGTTTCTGGGGTTTGGATATTGATGATGGCTTCTTGGAGGAGTTAAGAATTAGCCAACCGGCGCCTATAAATTTCCAGGTACCCGGCTCAACTTTAAATTTAAGGTAATCACTATCTTCTCCATACCAGACCACACCTTTTACCTGGCCGCAGAACCGGCCGTTTTCCCAGATAGTTGCACCATTAGCTTTTATTTCTTTGAGCTTAGAAAAAGATATTTTGGGGATGCCGACAATCGCTGTGGTCTTAGCGGGAGAAGTCAGTTCAAGAGAGTAGCTGGTAGAAGATTTTTCAAGTTTCATTTTGATATTGCCTTTAATCGTCGGGACCACAACTTTAATTGAAGTAAGAAAGGCTTCCTTGGGAAAAACATGGTAAACGGACCGCCCGGGAGCTTCAGGAGAAATTCCGGCGATAGTTTGAGACAAAACCAAAGCCGGAGTATTCCAGCCGTGATTCAAAGATGAAGCATCATCAAAATGGTCAATCCACCAACGATCATAATGTTCCCATAGGGTAGTGAAGCTGGATTGAATCATCGTTCGGTAGCGATTGGCCATCCGCCTCAAAGCTTCGTCTTGTTTTCCCATTTTACAGAGAGCTTCAAACACCCAGCGGTCAAAGAAATTGCTGGCATTTTTTGTCCTGGATAAAACTTGGTCAAAAATATCCGGCCATTTATCTCTTTCTGCTAATCCAACATTAACCGCCATGGCGTTAGCTCGGTCATCAGGAGTCGGCACCTGGGAAGATTTATAAAAGCTTCCCTGCCAATACTGACGGTTGAAATTGCTTCTGATTTTTTCCAGCTTTTCGTCAATACCTACGATGTCCGATTCATTCCCGGTTAAAAGAGCAATTTTCCTTAAGGTTTCGAGGCAATTATAATAAAAGCAGGTCTCAATTATCGCAGTATCAATAATCTTATTTCCCCAATCGAACCAGGTATGTGGATTACCAAATTTATAATCTTCAAAAAGAAATTTTTTTGTCTGGGCATAAACAGCTCGAAGCGAATCAAGGTCATCGGTTTGAAGGTAATAAAACCATAAGCCATATTCACCCAGAAATTCGAGAATCTGTCCTGGATAAAATTCAGGCTCTAACTTTCGCCGAACAAGATTTTTACATAACAGGTGAGCGTTGGAATCAAAAAGGTAAAAGCTCTGTCCTAATTCGGCTACTCCATCCCCCCAGAACTCCACTCTCTCCTGGTCAGGGCAATCAAAAAAGTGTTCCCTCATACAAATATAAGCCGTCCTGGCCGCTCTCTGCCAGAGAATATTGTAATCATCATCATTGCACTCAAAATAGCCAGCAAGTCCAGTATCGTATCCGGTTTCCCGGTATTTTACAGACTTGACTATTATTCCTGGTGGAATAGTATAAATGGCTCCCTCGCCGCTTATCCAATTCTTAGCTTCATAGGCATTTTCTCCCTTGATAGTGGTAACAGTGCCCGCCGGCATTAAATAAAGAACTAACGGATTGCTTGATTTGAACTCAATAGTCTGACCTCCGGAGCTCTCGGCCAGAATCCAGGGCTGAAACTGGCAATTATATGGCAATTTACAAACTAACTTCCAGGTAGATCGTTCTGAGTGCGGCAGATCTTTAGAGGTATAGATATAATTTTCCAGCCCGTAATCTTTTATTCTGATACCCGGTTTTAATTCATCAGCCTCTACCGGTTTAGCAGCAGCGGAGAATCGAACCAGCATTATTAGCAATAAAAAAAATATGACTTTATAGCCAGAAGCAAATTTAGGGAATTGATGGTTTAAAACTTTATTTGTTATTATCTCACCCATTATTTTTATTTCTTTTTAAGAGCTGGATCAAAAAAAATGCCTGAGAGGCCAGCATTATGGCCACGCAAATGAACAAGGCGAATCCGGATGGAACGATCGACTTCATAAAGGTGATATTTCCCATGGCCAAAAGAATCAGCCACCTGAATTGGTGCCAATAATTTTTGGGTAACAAGGTCTATTATTTCATAGGCCTGGCGCCGCCCCTGGCCATCAAAATCCAGGGCGTAAAGTGCTAAGCGATATCGGAGCGGTTTCTTTAATAAAATATCAAGACTCTCAGTCATCCAGGTAGGCCGGTCAACCGCACACCGAAAGAAGCCGAAAACACGATAACCTGAATTCAAGTCGTCAGGCGCCAAAACCCTTCTGTCACTATCCTCCACTAAAAGCCTTTCATTTGTACCGCCAACACATTTTATCGAAGCTATATATTCAGGTAATTTTTCCCGGTGCTTTCCGAGGTCATCATAATTGAATAGAACATAGCCGTCCAAACCATATTTACCTCCCCAGTTGCCACTGGTAATATCATCTTCTCCCAAAAAAAACGCAGAATATTTATAGGATTGATCGTTCATGAATGGCAAATCCTTGCCGGCGTAAACGATCTTCATCCGATATCTCCCTGATTGTACTTGGTTCAAGTAAACATATTCTAAATCTTCATTAACCTTTCCCACCTCCTGGCAAAAATGATAATGTCCTTTTTCCCATATCTTTTTACCATTTAAGGTAATGAGCTTTATTTTTTTACCAGCTTTTGGTACACCGATTCTGGCAACAACACTGGCAGGAATATTGATTTCAGCGGTTCCCTTTATTACATCAAATTTAGCACTTATAATGCCCCGTGGGGTTGGCACTTTGCCCGAAACCCACTTAAGACGGTGCCCTAAATGGGGAATAATATCAACGGACGCAAAACCGGGGGAGCTCGGTTTAATACCAACCACTTCTTCTGTTAACCACTTAGTTATCCCGCTTGACCAGGGATGACATAAACTGGTAAACCCCGCCTGACTATTTGGCACCAGGCCGTTTTTTCCAATGACTTGATTCCAACTCGGCCTATAGACTTCGAAAAAAGTTGTACCACCATAATTTATCTGACCAGCCCAACAATCAAGGATAACGCCAAGGGCATCATTATAGCAGCCCATTACAGCCATGGCCTGGATAATGAAATATTCATTGAAGGGTGATAGAGAAAGTCGGGAAAGACGATCAGAAAATTCTTTCTCATACATCGCCTTCATTTCTTTCCTCGTCGTACCGCCGGCGTTTATAGCTTCGGCCATAGCATGAATACCAAGAGCTTCAAAACAGCATTTTTGTTTCTTCAGTTCTCTTTCCCGCTGATAGGCTTTTTGTTTGTAATAATCTTGCAGATCAGTTCTGCCGACTATTCCCGCAGCCCAGGCAAATTCCCGGCAGGCTCGAATAAAAAGCCACCGATAGGCATTCTTTGATTCGGGATTATCTGGATTCTCAAAACCAGCACCAAGACGTTCATCCCAACCATAAAACCTAAGATGACAAGGATCAAAAAAGATGGCATCCCCATGAGCCAGTTTTTTCTGGACGTTCTCAAGATATTTGCGCAGAGTATCGGCATCACCAGTATAACGGTAATAATCTACAAGACTCAGGATCCAGTACAGAGAGTAACTCTCAATGCCATTATTTTGAGAGGCAGTTTGTTCCAAGTTCTGCTTGATAAAATCCCAATTACCGAAAGCTACCAGGGCTGCAGCCTGAGCCGGATATGAATCGCCAGTCCAAGACTGCCGGTCACCACGGTCCATCAAGATAGCTCCAAAGTAGTCTTTAAGCAGGTTAAGCCGCACTGTATAGGCTCCTACGTACCAGATTTGAGTCAAAAGATAGTCGCTACAAGAAAAACTCCCCAGATAATTTACGGGCTTGGCCTGGCAAACTAATCTCACGGCGGTGATATGCCAGGGTTTTTCTAAGGAATGGATGTGAATCCAGCCAAATCTTACGCCTTCATATAATTCTGGATTCAGTTCAAGCCGATAAGTACAACCATATTTCTTAGGCTTTTTAGTCTTTACTGGAGCCGGAAGGCGTGGAACCTCCTGGTATTCACTGATGCTCATTTCTACCTCTCCATTAAGGTCAGGGCTATCGAATTCCAGCCAGGCAGCACTTTCCACACCAAAATCAAACTCCAGAGAACCGCGAGCTTTTACCAGAATTTCTGGCTTAAGGGCAGAAATGGAAGAAAGACCTTCAAAAGAATCCGCCGGATGGGCGCTGGTAGAGACAGGAAATAGCCAATAAATTTGCAGGCCCTCAGAGGCCCGGGATTCAGGCCAATGATAACCAACAAGTGGATCTGGAGATTCTTCGTTTAAAGCACCTGAGAATGTACCACCATGCAAATAGGAATAAGGTTCTTTAATAACCGGCAAATTAATTGTGGATGGTGAGGCAAACCTAAAGGTGAAAGAAGAAGGCCTTGGATCCTCAGTATTTTGTCCATCTTCTATAATTTGCCGGTTCATATGAATGGAAGATTTATAAGAACAGGCAATTATCATAAAAATTAAGCAGATCGTTCCTAAAAAAAATATACTGTTCAATCTTTTATTATCAATCATGGTTTATAATTATTTAAGGGGGAGTCTAACTCCCCCTCTTTTTCTTTCCTATATTTTATTTCTCAAAATCTGTAAGAGACCAAGAATCTGAATGTTCGAGCTCCCCAAATGCTTCTCAGTCCCATAAATCCAGGTATAAACGTTCCCTCAGTTGTATTCTCATCCGCTGGACGCCACGTTCCACCCGGGCTACTGTTTACGCCTATTGTATATAACCCTAAGGGGTTAGAGACATCGGCATACAACCCTATCCTCCCTGGGCCAAGAACGAACTCCTTTCCGATCCTCATATTAAGGCTGTTGTAATAGTTACCCCTTCTCGTACCCGGTTTTTCTACAGCAACAGAGTATGGTATCAATTCGACATTATTAGCTTCTGTCCATTGATCGGGTGGCACCACTGTAACCCACCTTTGCCAATATCCTGCCGCAGTATAATTGTAAATAAATGACAATAGGAACCCATAAGGCAGATTGAATGTTCCGTAAAGCTTGATAAAAATGGGACTATAATCCAGCTTGCCATAAGAGTTAACAAAAGAGTTGGCGTTACTAAAAGTCCCAAAAGCTGCCCAGGCAGCATAGCCAGGCTGGTAGTTACCTATGCCCTTCTGTAAATCAATAGAACCACCGAGTTGCCACCCCTTAGACATTCTTTTATTAAAGGTGAATTCCCAACAATAATATTTTTGCCGACCTTCTGGTATATTGGTCTGGCGGTAAAATTGGGGCGGGGCATCATTAGAAAGGAAGTACATAGTTACTTCCTCGGCCGGGAATATACCATATGCCGGAACTATTGTCTTGAAAGGAATCCACCATTCAGGAGCTTTTTCATGGCTGTACCAATAACGTCCTGTTTGTTCATCCCAGAGTACTGAGTCTAAGATACTTTTCCGAGTTTTATATATGAAGGAAGCTCCCACTTCTACATCTTTGATAAGTTCATGTGAAAGACCGACATTAAATTCAGTTATAAAAGGAACTTTAACATTTGGATCTATTGACCTTTTATAAGCATCTGACACCATACCGAGCGGAGTCTCGCCGTAAGCCTCTTCGTATCGATCAATAGGAGGGGGATCGGACTGACCATTATTATTTAGATCCCACCAGTTAAATGTAAAACCATACCAGCTCTCGGGATAAGACCCCGAGAAGGTTCCAATAGGAGTCAAGCCTGAGTCGGGCTGGTAACTGAACGAGGCTTTGAACGCAGTCTTATGATTGCCGAAGAGGTCATAGCTAAAGCCCAATCTGGGCGAAACTAAAAGACCGTAAGGAAATGCATTGTCCCACGTAGGATACGACATCTCGCCATAAGGATTGAACCCGTAAATAGGTTTGAAATAAGTCTCACCAATAGCCAGGGCAACTGGATCAACTGCTGCACCTTTTGTTCTTCCTGAAGACCAGCCTTTAACAGTGTCAAGCCGAATGCCAGCATTAATAGTCAATCTTTTGAATCGGAACGAATCCTGGACAAATCCGCCAATTCGAGAAGTTATTCCACTAACATAAGAAGAACCATAGGTCGTCCCTATGCACGCGTAATAGAGTAGACCGTCGCCATAGACTGGATCTGTCTGACCATTGTTTTGAGCTCTCCAGTAATATTTGTCTCCATTATAATAAGTCCACCACAGCGGTTCTTTAGTATAGAACCCCCAATCTCCCCGGTTTCTCTCCCATTCAATACCAGCCTTAATTTCATGGTCACCACCAAGGAAATTGTCAACATATTTGGTTAATGTCAATGATATATTGACCTTCGGTTTCCAGGTATACCCTTCAGCACCGTTCTTGCCCCACGAATACCCTGTATACTCATCATAAAAAGCAGGGCCATCAGGGTTACCCTCAGGTGTAGTTCTCCCTGTCCATTTGAAATACAAACCGCCGGCTCTCAAATCGAGGATAGTGGTATTATTTACAAACCAAGAAATATTTCCAGCATAATTAAATCGTATCGGCTTATTATGAAGATCTGCCTCATTAGTGGTATAAGCACCTCCATAGTAATATGGGGCATCCGTAATCGAATAATGCCCCATTAAGGAACCACGAATATTCTTGGTTAGCTGGAATGTAAGCTTAAGATAAGCAATGTAATTGGGATAGGTTCTATCATAATTATTATATTGTTTGCCCTCTATAACGGTGGGTACGAAATCACCCGCCCACTTTGTATTCTCAAAACGGAATTCACTCATAAACGAAACCCTTTCTTTTATAATCGGCCCGCCTAAGGTCACACCCGTATCGGCGTCGTAAATAGGAAAAGAAGGTTTGGTGAGCTTTAGCGCAGCAAGTTCCTCATCTGAAATTCGGACATCTGATAAATGTTTGTTTGTATAATAAAAATTGACACCTCCTTGAAATTTATTACCTCCTGATTTCATTAAGACATTCACAAGCCCAGCAGGTGCCTGATAAAATTGGGCAGAAGCGCCAGATGTTACAACTTCTACTTCTTCAACCATATCCCAAGCCATTCCCTCATCATAGCCCAAAGATATTCCACCAACATCTGGTTCAACCGCTTGGATCCCGTCCACTACTGCACCAATCTCACCTCCACCACTCCCATAAACGCTACTCCCTTCAGTGCCAGGAGCAAGCGAGACCACTGCATAAACGTCTCTGGTGTTAGGCAAAGAGATAATGACATCATTTGTGATTACACTAGATTTAGTTGATTTTACAACATCGATTGTCGGTGCCGGTGCTGTGACCACAACCTCCTCTTTTATCGTTGACGGTTTCATTTGCAGATCAACAGTTATCGTTTTTCCAAGGTTGATTATGATTCCTTTTCTGATTATTGTTTCGAACCCTTGAAGTTCAGCCCTGATTCCATAATCTCGACCTGGCGGCACTAAAGGTACTTTGAAAATGCCTTCAGAATTTGTTACAGCTGCTAATTTTCCAAGCAAGGCTGGACCTGTAACCGTAATAGAGACACCGGGAAGAGGTTGCCCGGTTTCATCGACCACCTTCCCTCTTATTGCGCCAGTTTGTAACTCCTGAGCAATGACAGAGAGAGACATAAATAGCAAAAAACAAGAAAAGATGCCTAAAAACCTTTTTTTATATTTCATGTAAACCTCCTTTTTCTCCTTTAATAATTAAATTAAGAAAGATGCCAAAATTTGTCAAGCATTTATTTTTCGGGTTAATACATAGAATCCAGCCTTAAGGGAGCATTCGGAAGCAGGGCGGTGGTCGTTCCGCAAACGGTTATGGGACCGAGGGGACTAAGGGTTTATTATGGTACTTAAAAAAGCAGAGCTTCCTTCGTTAAAAATTTTGTGGAAACTCTTAAAGGAAAGGAGAAGCCCACACCCAAAAGACATTAACTGTGCAAAGATTAATTTGAGTTGACACTATAAGTGGACAGGTGGTCAAATTACCTCCAAAGATTTTAATCGGTCCCAAGAAATGATGAAAGAATAACCACCTAAGACAAGCCTATCAGTTATGGAATCGAAGACAATGTTCTATTTTACTTTTGATGAAAAATCCAGAACGATTCGGGCATAAGCAGGAACAATCTTCAGGCTTGAACGCTTTTCGTTAACGAATCGGCCTTCCTTCACCAATACCACATAAGGCCAGTTCTTAAACTTGCAGGACAATCTTTCAGGATCGATTTTCACAAAAGGTAGCTCAGCTTCTGAGTCACAAGTCAATTCTAAATACCAGTCATTCTTAAGGCCGCCATTCCCGGAGATAATTAAAGATTTTTCGTTTAATCTGATAATGATTTCTCCCTCTGGTGAATGAGTCGGCCAGCGGACCAAAAGTTCGTCTTCAAGGTTACCATCTACAAGGGGAAGACCACCCTTTATCTCCATATCGTTCCCGTATTTTAATCGGAGTCCGGCCACCGTCTTTAAGGAGCTCCAGTGAAAACCATCAACCACCGGCAGGGTATAATAAAAACACTGGCTTGATGTCCCGGGTTTTTTAAAATAATCAGAGACCATGTTTTCATCAAACAGATGAATATCTCTGAACCGCAAAGTCCCCTGTTCCCAGAGCAGGTTTACCCTGTAAAATCTCGAATTAAACCAGATCGTTTTTAAATTTTTTTCAGAATGATCCTTAAGCACTACAACTGAAGTTGGCGGAGTAACCTGATAATTTTCTTTAAACCACTTTCCTGTTTCGCCGAGAGTCTGCAGGACAATTTTTCCGTTTTTGACCAGCTCGTGTAAAATCTTCATCTGAATCTGATAGCCCCTGGCCATTCTTTTCCAGGTAAAGGAATCCTCCTGCCCAACCTGCACATAGGCATAATTCAGGGCCCGCTCGTTCACCAACCAATCGAAATACCATCGGCACCAGTTTTCATCGCCTCCGCCCTTCTCATACACCGGTTCAAGAGAGATAACGTGCTGGTTCCCGGTGCCCAGGCCACTGTCATATTGATGAATGGGGTCACTGCCCAGCATGCGGAAAATGGGAACGGGAATCTGGTTTTCGGGGTTCTGTGCGGGCATGTAAGCATTGACCAGGCTCGGATAGTAACCGCCACTCCAGTAACCGCCCCACAGCGTATATCCATCTGTTCCCACCTGGTCTTTACAATTACAGGAAGCCACAATTCCATATTTAGCGTGCATGTATTTCAGGGAATGGGCATCAATGAACCAGGACCCGACTGATTTCGGATAGCTGCCAAATATCTTCTTGAAATCTTCCATGTAGGTATCAATAAGTTTTTCTCTTTCTTCCGGTGTATAGCCAGTGGAGAAACCGACATCAGCATGCCAGTCCCAGGAAAATCTTCCGCGCCATTTTAGTCCGCTTTTCTCCACCAGAGGTTGTGGAATTTCCCACCAGGCTCCGACTTCAAACTTATCGGCTGGCAATTCTTTCATCAGTTTCTGATAGCGGGGGTCAATAAGCGCATCGTACTGGAGAAGGAAAGTAGCTTTGAAATTATACTGCTTTATGATGTTAATCTGCTCCACCATCGTCTGGTAGAGAACTTCCTCAGTTATCCAGTCAATTCGTGGTTCGCATTGCCGGACAAAATTTATTATATTTACAATCCGGGGTGAGTGATCCTGACTTTCAGCTTCTTTACCATGGCTGATTTTAACAGAGCCTGATAATAACGAGAGAAACACAAGTATCATCAATATCCATTTTCCCCTTTCAGTCATCTTAGTCATTTTATTTCCCCCTTAAGATATCAACTAATCTGTGTTTTAATTTCGGTCTTATTTCCATCTTGGCTATTAAGAATGGCACCTAAATTTTTTCTGTCGAGCCACCGAGAATAATTTTCCAAACTAGGACTTTACACCTCAGTCCAAATTAACAAATATTACATTATCAAAAAGGCCTCAAGTCGCCTGAATTCTCCCAGATAAAATTGGGGCTAAGCTAGCTTTGACATAATTTATCTTTTATTTATCTGAAAAAAAATTTACTACCACATCTATCGATGGCAGAAGTCTGACTGGCCCCAGCAGACCGGCTGGATAAAGTTGCCAGTTAGACTTGATGTTGGTGCGGCAGAACCTCTTTTCAGGTGGAAGCTTCATGTCACCACAAAGACGATTAATCCACATGTTCCTGATCTCAATTTTAATATTATTCGAGCCTGGTTTGAGGAAAGGGGTAATCTCCGTCCGAAATGGTGGTGTCCATAATATTCCAGCCGATTTGTCGTTAATAAACACTTCGGCAACTTCATGAACCTCTCCCAAATCCAAATACACTCTTCTACCAGAGCTCAGCCACTCCTCAGGTATATCAAGCGCTTTGATATAGAAGCCTGGACCAGAATAATACTTCACACCTTCATTTTCATGATCTGTCCACGACATAAGTTTTGGCAGCTTAATGCTGGGTGGAGCTCCCCACTTAGGATTAAATTCCACAGTCCATTCACCTTCAATGGTCTGCGTCTGCGGCAAGGAATAGACTTTTATCTGTTTTTTTTGTCCATTAATACCAGTCAATTCGTACTCACCGTTCTGCCAGACTCTGACTCTCGCGGATGCTTTATCAACCCTATGGACTTGTATGAGAGGAAAGGAAGAATCATATTTTTCTCCAGGAAGAACAGCCAAATCAATGCTTGGAGACAAAGTTTTATTACTGAAGACTACAAACACAGAACCGCCGGGTGGTAGATGGAGCCACACACTTGTTCCGCCGGTTACCTTCCTGTGAGTGAATACCGGTCTTATGCTGCCATCTATTGGATTCCACAGTTGAGGTGTTTTATCTTTGACGCGGAAAACACACCAGGTATTTAGCGGAGTTAATGATTTGTTTCTAACAAAATAGATATCCTTATCTTCTGTCCTGCGGTGGATGTAATCAAGATGGGTGTTATGTTCTTCAATCTCACTCGAAAAATCCGGCCCGACAGAATTCTGGAGAAGCCATTGCCTGAGAGTTAAACCCCATATAACTTTGCCTTGGCCATAATTATTTTGTTTAACTGAACTCCCATCACACTTTCCCCACATTCTGTCAGCCAGAGCACGCAGTTTCACGGCTTGTTCCTGATGGCCTTTAAGACCTGGAACATCCTCAGGCTTGGGCCCTATAATTGTCGCACCCCCGGCCACCAGTTTTTCCAATTTGATAAGCACTTCAAGAGGCATGGTCCGCTCATCAGGAAGAACAAGAAGGCGATAAGCCATCCCATCGGGAAGAACAATCCAGCCATTTTTAACTGTCATTCGATTGAGGATAACATCGGTGTTGATAACGTCATAATCATAGCGTTCGCCGAGGCCCTCAAACATAGGTTTTTCTGGAACATTGTGAAATAGGGGCCAGAAATTTGGAGCTTTATCACCATAATAATAGGCAACATCAGCAACAAATAATCCCTGCTGCAACATATAACAACAACGAGTCAGATAATCCATGAAGGGTCTCGCCTTTGGCCACCAGACCTCCCTCGGGTTCAGATCCACACCGGCATGATAACTACGACCGGGGAAACCCGCCTCTTCAGGTGAGTGCGCATAGACATGGTAAGTTATCCGATTCAAACCTTCACAAAATGCTCTGTCAACTAACTGTTTAAGGACTAAAGGACTGTTCTGCCAGCGCAACCAGGTTGTCCATGATTCAGCATCCACATATTTTTTCCCATAAATATGTGAAGCAGAAGCTATCTCTTTAACCAGAAAAATATTGTAGCGATTCTTAATCCAGAATTCACCGCGAGGTATGTCAACATTTCCCAGTGCTTTTAGAGCATCCACCGGACAGCTATCCCAGATGGGAGGACCTGGCCCTCCAGCTTCGCCAACAAGTTGCAGGCCGTATTCGACGCAAACTTTGCTCCCGGTTGTATAATGACTGAAGATAAGAAGATTGCTTATTGTTTTTTTATAGTCATAGACAAATCTATCGCTGGTGTCCTTGTCTTTTACGGTCCAGCTCATCAACACAGGTAACCAGGTAATCGGATCATAACCGTTATACTTATTAAACCATTGCGGAAATTTCGCTGTCCACTGAATGCCTTCTTCCAGCTCCATGCTATCAACTTCAAGGTATTTAAGAGGACAATCCGGATTTGTTCCTTTTTTCAATCCAAGTTTATTTAAGATGTATTCAAAGTGAAAACGGGTAGCTTCTGGATCCAGAAAATCTATGAACAGACCCTTTGAATTTGGACTGGCCGCGATTAGCTGTTGACCATTATTAGTACAAACAAAACGCACAATTTGCCACTTACCGGGTGGAACATCCCACACCAGTTGACCATCTGTTAACCTATCGGTAATATTGATTACTTGCGAAATATCTGGAATGAGTTTGTTCTCGGCATAAGGCCAGGCAAGCACGGCTACATCAAGATACCACTTTGGCCTGCCGTCTTCACCTTTAGGACAGTCGGGTGGAACTTCAGGAAACTCAAGCGGTTGCCTGATTTTAGCTGGTCCGCTGATAACCAAACTTGAATAATACAAATTCTTGCTGGCCATGTCCGGAGGCACCCAGGAACCTCCTGCATTCCAACCACTGGAAGTGATCAGCCCCAGTGTCAGGCCTAATCTGCGGGCTTCTTTCATTGAGTGCTGGATGGCCGCAACGGACTCAGGCCCCAGAAAGGGTGGGCCGGTAGGAACAAAACCGTCAGGGTTTTGCATGGCTTCCGTATCCCATATTTCCAGGCCAGCCAATCCCTTGTCTTTGGCTTCTTCTAAATCACGGGTCAGACCATCAAGCTTTACTGCCCCGTTCAACCAGTTCCAGTAGGCTCTCGGTCGAGCTTCGTGACCAGGTTGTTTGAAGCCAGTTGCCAGATCCGTATCTTTGGTCTTGACCTCGCAACCAGTGCTGACGAGAAACATTACCAGAAAAAGAACGCTGATAATTTTTTTCATTTTGGTCACTTCTCTTCTAATCTCTCGCATATTAACTGGCAATTTCTCTAATGGCTAAATATACAAAAGAAAGCCCTGGCTTGTCAAAAGTGGGATAGCCAGAATTGCTCCGAGCCAGGCCATAGGGCCTGTAAATTCACTTGCTCCTCGAGCTTCCAGAGTTAAGAGAAAATTTGCAGCAGTCAGCAATCTTGAGTACGGCTTATGACTCTTCGACCGCCAACAATACCGGACCGTAGAAAATGCTGGCGACATTGGGCTGATCCACGACCGGATCCAGATAGAACTGGAAAGGCATCCGAAGCTCGATCGTATCGTTATCCCGCCAGTTTCTGCGGAACGTCAGCTATGTGCCGGGCACAGCCTTGACCGATCGCTCCCAGCAGTTGATCTTCTTGACGAAGAAGCCGCGGATCACCCAGCCCGGCACGCGGATCTTGATGTCGAGCCAACCGCCGGCCTTGAGGACGAGCTGGGTGGTGTCGGCGTTAGGGAAATAGGGAAATCGGTGCGCTGCCTCAAAGTTGCTGACAAAATGGGCGAGGAGGGGGGGCAGGTCACATAATCATTAAGAAATAAGATTTCAGCTTTGGTTTTCAATAATTTTCACTTCCTGCCGAGGACGAAACAGCATTCCTTGCAGCGCAATGCCGCAGAGAATGGCTCCAGGCCCTGCGCCTTGAGTGCCTCGATGGTGGTGGGCCAGGTCGGTGCTGCTGCCGTGCGGCCCTGAGCCGCTAACAGCTTCGGACCATAACCGATGACACAGGCCTCACCGGCGACCGGACCGACAGGCAGGCGCTTGAAATGCCGGTCCTCGGCATAATTCCCGCCAGCATAGATGAAGGTTGCCTCCGATACCGGCCTGGCCGTAGCGCAGAAACCATCCTTTGTCACCAGCGGCAGAGCACTTCCGTCCGCAGCCACTGCCATGACCGCGTTGGCCCAGTGAGGCTGTCGCACCCGCAGCACTGTGGCGGGAAGGCCGTCGAGACGTATGCGCTGACGCAGCACCTCGCCCGCAGCGGCAACCGGACGAATTTCGGATACCACCGTTCCATCCGCGTACTTGGCGGTGAAATCCAGGGCGAAATTACAGGTAAGGTCCGCCTCACTGCGGTTAAGAAGATGCGAACGCAGATTCACAAAACCAAGCTGGCCATGAAAAGTACAGCACCATGTCGCTTCCTCACATGAATTTCCAAAGCCGTAGACGCCGTCCTTGTCGCATAGCATATTGCGATGACCGAAGCCGCCATTAGGCGTCTGATTCTGGAGGAAGTGATTGTGCAGGGTTCGCTCTGCCATCTCCCAATAGCGCGCCTTGCCGGTGACACGGCCCAGAGCCAGGTTCAGACGCAGCCAGTCGGCAATGGCGCAGCCTTCGTCGCGCGCGAACGTCACCCAACACTTCTCTAGTATGCCACCCGCTGGATTGATATAGCCGCCCATCACGAGTTCATCCCAGCGTTTCTCAACTCGTTCCAGGTACGACACATCCCTGGTCGCCTCGTACAGCAGCACGAGCGACACCTGGTTACAAAGCATACCGTGGGCATGGTCGATAGGCAGCCGGTCGAATTGCTTGTAAAAAGCCGCCATGGTGACGGCGGCTTCGAGATACTTCCGCTCGCCGGTGAGTGTATAGAGCTTCACCAAGCCCTCCATCGCCGGGAAATAACACGTCACATATCCTGCTGCATAAGTATCACCGCCGGTATACTCGCTCATGCGTGCCGGATCGGCGAAGCGCGAGATAAGGCCGACATAGAAGTCACCGAGCTTTCGTGCGGTCGCCAGCAGGCGCGCGTCATAAGAGAACGCCCGGCACGCTTCCACCAGCCCGCACAACAGACGCGCATTACCCCACAGGGCAGGCATCATGGTGCTTTTATAAATGTCCTTATGATCAATGGGCTTCTGCCAGTCTATCAGGCCGGCCGCGGCAAAATAGCCTCCCGGACGCTGATGCTTGGGCAGCTCTGCCAGCAGCTCCTTGAACGCGGGATGCACATTGTAATCGCCACCGGAGTTCATGGCCATGACCTCGATGAAGCGGCCTGAAATGTCCCCAGAGAAATTTTTAAAAGGACGATTATAAATGTGTCCCCATTTATCGTCGAACTCAGACACCTTCTCCCCGGTGAGATCGGCCCGTATCCAGGGCAGCGAATCATAGGGAGCGGAACGGAAACGCATGATGGAAGCCTTATCCGCCGCACCGACCTCACCGCCAAGAGTAACCAGCGGCACATCGGCGGCGCCGGCCCGGGCTTTAGCGAATTTTTTCACAGCCGGATGGTTCACGGCCTGAGCCAAAGCCAACCAGCTCTCCAGTGTAAACTTATCTGCGAGTTGTGGTGAATTACTCGCCCGGCGAATCACACAGGTAGTAAAACCATCCAACTTTAAAGCTGAACCTACAACTCCTGAAGGAGATTTAAAGTTCCCTTCAATTGTATCCTCAATTTGACTCACGCTATCTTGGGTTTTGTTATTTTTAATCTGATCAAATTTCCACCAGGCCACCAGCCCTTTATCCTTTCCGAGAAGAGGTACCTCCGAACAAACCAGCAGCAAAAAGATCAAGGCGGCGGAAAGAATCGACATTTTCCCCTTGTCGGTTCCTTTTTTCCTCATTTTTTGTCCTCTTATTTATGAGTTAATCATGATATAGTTACAGGTCAATCTTTTATGTCCGCCAACGAACTCGCTATTACTGGTTTCACCAAAAATTGATCCTATTTTTTTTCAGCTGGGCATTTATTTTCATTCCTTACTTACTTTTTTATCGGTAAATACAAATCCATTATGATTTTTTTGCATTTCTTAAGGTACAAGACCCACATTTTTAATCTTATCTCTTAACCTGGACGGTTTTTCCTTCATAAAGAACTATCTCATCCGGGTGTCTCTCAGGTTCAATTCCTGTTCCATGATTCTTTTCGACCCAAATTATATTAAAAGTTCTCCTGGTAAGTTTTCCTGGAAAATTTCCTTTTTCCTCTCCGATAGTCAAAGTCTGACTTTTTTCATCCCATTTGATCGGAATGAGAGCATAGATTCCTTTTTCATAGTTATAATTATCATTTTCATCCTCATAAAGGACAAATTCTGCATCCGCTCCAGGGTAGACTCTAAGTTCAAGGGGGTCAGTCGGTTTCTCTGTTGAATACTGGAGTTCAGGTCCCATGGGGACAATTGACCCGGCTCTAACATAAATGGGCATAATATCAATAGGAACTTCTCTTTCCATCCACTCCCCACCTTCCCTTCTTTCGCCGGTCCAGAAATCATACCACCCTTTGGCTTCGGGAAGATATAGACGCCAGGATTTTATTTTATCAGGAGTATAGATTTCCTTAGGCATATCAGGAGTTGTCCAGGCCAACCTCATCTGAGTTCCGTTCTGGCTATTAAAATAATCAATTCTTATCCGGTATTTTTTCCCAGCTTCTAATTTAACTTTCACTTTATGATTTCTCCCTCTCTGTGCCTGCCAGGAATCAATCATTAATTTATCGTCCAGCCAGAAGCGTACCCCATCATCGCAGGTGACCCAAAACTCATATTCTCTGGCTCCTTTAGTCTGGACTTCGCCACTCCACCGAATGGAATAGCGGTTTTTATCAACACCCTCAGGCAATCCCTGTTCCCAGGTATCATAATCAACTTTTTCCTGAACCTGAGTAGCAACTAAGTTTTCAAAATTCTGGCCATTATAAAATTCAACTCGCAAGCCACCTTTTTTGCCTTCAGGTGTAAACAAGTAATTTGAAGGAATAACTTCATTAAGGTAATCTTCTCCATAGTACATTTGTTTGGTAATGGGGCAAATTAATAAAGCCGGCCCGAACATGAACTGGTTGTCAATGTTTAGCACCGTTTTATCGGCACTGAAATCCATCGGTAATCCACGCATAATGATGTAACCATCACTGGTGACTTTCCAGGCCAGTGAATATATATATGGCAGAAGACGATATCTCAAGTTATCATATTTGACGAGAGTGTCATAAGCCCAGCTACCCGGCTCTCCGAATCTCCAGACTTCCCGGGGAGTGTCTGTCCCATGGGAGCGGAAAATAGGGCAGAAAGCCCCATACTGAAACCACCTAACATACATTTCACGGTAACCCGGGTCATTACACCCTTCATCAAAAAAAGCACCATATTGTCGAACATAAAAAGCACCGATATCTGTAGTCCAGTAAGGGATTCCTGACATACAGAAGTTTAATCCGGCTGAGATCTGATTCCTAAAAACATCCCAGCGGGCGACTATATCACCCGACCAGGTAGCAGCGGCATATCTCTGCTGACCAGCAAAAGCTGAACGAGTTAAAATCACTACGCGCTTATCTGAACTAACTGATCTCTGCCCTTCATATACTGCTTTAGTTGTCATCAGAGAGTAAGTATTGAGGTAACGGGCTATACTTCCTAAAGCAGTCTGACCAATTTGTTTAATGTGTTTCTCATCAGCTTCATCGACTTCTGGCTCGGTAGAATCCATCCAAAAAGCATCTACTCCCTTGGAGAAAAGACCTTCATTGATATATTTCCAATAAATCTTTCTGGCTTCCTCATTGTAAGCATCATAAACTTTGCCTTCAGCTCTAACTACTGGACTATAAAGCAACCCCTTTTTTTCCATTTCTTTATATATCTCAGTTTTGGGGCCTAAAACCGGCCAGATGGAAACCATGAAGTGAACATGATATTTATCATGAAGGGTCTTTATCATTTCTTCTGCTCGAGGATATCTCTCCTCATCAAATTTCATGGCACTCCATTCAGGGGCATCGCCCCAGTACTGCCAGTCCTGGATTATAAGATCGATCGGAATTTTTCTCTGGCGATATTCCTTAACCACCTCCATTAACTCTTGTCCTGTTCGATATCTTTCTTTTGATTGCCAGAATCCGAAGGCCCAGCGAGGAAACATAGGTGCCTGGCCCGTAATTTCCCGGTATCCTCTGATTACCTCATCTAAATCCTTTCCACCTATAAAATAATAATCAACAGCGTCTCCTACTTCAGACCAAAAATAAGTACTATCTTGGCCGTCATGAAATTTTGTTTTGGAATAATTGTCCCATAAAATTCCGTAATTATTGGTTGAAACTAAAAAAGGAACAGAAACTTTTTCATTTTCTTGAACAAGTAAAACATCATGCCCCCGGTAGTTCATAACTCCTTCCTGATGCTGCCCCAGGCCATAAACACCCTCTTCTGGCAGCAAACTAAAATTCTGCTGGACATGATAAGTTTTTTCACCTATCACCGAGGCCCTGGTCATTTCCCGAGGATTTTTTTGATCTTCCTGCAAAAGGAGTTTGCCCCCTGCGTCATAAAAATTTACAGCCCCGCTGTTTTTATCGATCAAAATAGTTAATTTTTTGGTGGAAACCTTGATTTCACCAGCTTCTGACTCCATTTCAAATGGAACAGGTTCCCAGGTTCTTTCAACTACCAAACTTCTTCTCAGCCGGAAGTTGCGGTTGGGGTCAAAAACAATTCTGGCCACCCGATCAGTGCATAATTGAACTTTTAGCGCACCGCTTTTCAGGTTTAAGATAACTCCGTTATTTATTTTTTCTAAGCTGGTAGAGGAATGGTTGCAGGAAAAAGATAAAATAATTAGTCCGGCAATACTTAATAGGGCCAAAATATTTTTTTTCATTTTTTAACTCCTTTCGAACAAAATGAAACCAGCAAAAAATTATAGGAATTCTTACCCCAATCTAATGGCCGTAAAATCTTCATTCTCTGCATGTAGTTACCTGCTCAACGTGGCCCAGGTGGGAGATGGGTAATAAGATACCGGGCAATCAACATATAAAGGTGTAGTGTTGTACCTTCACCTTCTCTAAGGCCATGATCTCGATTAGGATAAACCATATAATCAAACTGCTTCCCCAGGGCTATCAGACGATCCACAAGCCCTTCAGTAATCTGAATGTGAGTATTAGTTTCCCCAGAACCTTGGATGATCAATAGATGTCCTTTCAATCCCTCGGCAAAATTGATGGGAGCGGATTTTTTGTATCCTTCGGGATTTACTTCAGGTGTGCGCATGTAGATTTCCTGAAACCAGGCATTATAAAGCTGGGGCTGAGGTTTGGGGGCCACGGCAATTCCAACTTTATAAAGGTCAGGTTCCCGGAACATCGCATTCAAAGTGTTTGAGCCTCCTCCACTCCATCCCCAAACACCAACTCTTGATAAATCAACATAATTTAGCCGTCGGCCGAGTTCCCTCAATCCGGCAGCCTGTTCTTTCGTTGACAAAGGACCAAGACTGCCATATATTGCCCGTCTCCAGGCTGCCCCCTTAGGAGCTGGCGTACCGCGATTATCAATGGAGACTACCAAATAACCGATATCAGCAATAACCCGGTGAAACATTCCCCGAGCCCCCTGCCATTGATCGAGGACCGTCTGAGAATGTGGTTCTCCGTAGACCCAGACAAAAACTGGGTACTTTTTCCCCGGGTCAAAATCCCTGGGTTTTATCATCCAGGCATCCATTACCACACCATTTCCAATATCAATCTGCAAAAATTCAACCGGCGGAAACTTCATCGCTTCAATTCTGGCCCTTAATTGGCCGTTATCTTCCAGGACCCGAATTGTTTTATGTTCGGGTAACTGAATTAATTCTGTAACTGGAGGGATATCAAAAGTTGAACTGGTATGAAAGGCATATCGCCCATCAGGAGATAAGATGTAATTGTGCACACCCCTTTGATTTGCCGGGGTTACTCGTTGAGGTTTTGATTTTCCGTCTAAACGAACACGGTAAAGATAACTCTGGGTGGCATTGTCAGGAGATGCCAGATAATAGAACCATCCTCTTTTTTCATCCAGCCCGACGCGAGAAATTATATCAACCCCAGAGGGAGTTAATGGTACTTCTTTTGAATTATTATTTCGTGATAATTTATAGGCACGGCGCCAGCCATCCTTTTCCGAAATCACTATGAATGACTTATCATTATCTATCCAGCTCAATCCGGCATTTGTCTCATAACTTGCGTCAACCCAGGCCGGGTCGCTTTCCCAATAAACCTTTTCTATTTTCCCGCTGGTCACCTCTGCCACCAGAAACTCTCTGTAGTCTCTTGACCGGCTCAGCTTTTCCAGGCAAATCTGTTTTGAGTTTTTAAGCCAGGCCAATTTCCTCAGATAAAATTCTTCGTCCTCCTTGCCAATTTTAAGCCATAAGGTTTCGCCTCCTTCCGCCTTCACCACACCAAGGCGAAGGCGAGGGATAGGAGTTCCTACCCGGGCAAAGCGCACATATCTCACTTTCGGATAGGTCGGATCTAGCTGTACCAGAACAGGTCGCAATAATACTTTTGAAGAGTCAGATTGTATGTAAGCGACATATTTCCCATCCGGGCTCCATACAGCCTGTCCATTAGAAATCTTATTTACCACGCCATCGGTGGTTAGAGAAATCTGGCGACCGGTTTCCACCTCATAAACGTAAAGATTGTCTTTAAGACTAAAGATGATCCTTCGGCTATCCGGAGAAAAACACTGCCCTATATCTACCGGGTCCCCGCCGGAAACAATTTTCGTCAGGTGTCCGTCCTGTCGCTTCAGAAGCCAATAATCAACAAGAAGTTCTCCAGTTTCCTCATCAGTTCGAGAATTCGTTTGCAGCAGAATAAAAGCTCCGTCGGGCGAAAGGGCATAATCTTCCACTGCCAAAGGTTTCTGCTGTTCCGAGGGAATTAATTGAGCCGAGCCAGCCAGAACAGTTCGTTTACCTGTTACAATTTCATAGCTTACCAGCTCGATCCCATTTTCTTTTGAATTCCTTTCCAGGACTGTGTAAGCAGTGCTATCCGGCTGCCATTCGCCTTTAAATATGCGGACATTAAACTCCCCACTTTCAAATATGGCCTTTAACTTAGATTCAACAGCAGGCGATAATTTCACCCAGGAGGTTGTTTCCTGGGCACCATTGTCTCCAATCAAGCTCGCCTTACCGGTGAAGGCAAAAAACATACAAAAGATAATCAAGAAAAAATAAAATTTCTTTATTCTTCTCATAATCCCTCCTTGCCGGGGGAAAATTTTATTTTTGTTTAAACTCAATTTTCATCTTAACGCACCAAGCTCATCTCCAAGAATTTATGGTGACTCCAAAATTCCTCTTAAATCCATTCCTCAGGTAAATTTCATAATCAAATATTGGAAGCAACTTGATCTCATTGCTCTATGCCCAGTTGCCTGAGTGCTTCGAGGGCTGCATTTTTGATCATATTCCGGTAGGAAGGAAGGGCCGCCGCTTTTTTGAGAAAATCAACTTGCTTTTTATCACCGGTTTTCCCCAAAGCTCTCAGGGCTTCAGCCTGAGCCACATAGCTATCGTCACGGTTAAAGCATTCCTGGAAAAATCCGGCCAGAGCAGGCTGAGCCAAATCTCCCAGAACTTTCAGGGCCGCCGCTCTTACCTGGGAATGCTTATCTTTACATTTCTCCTTCAAAAAAGGAATGAATCTTGTGTTCTTCCAGCTTCCAATGGTTTCCACGGCTGCTTTCCTTACCGCCCAAAAATCATCACCCCGGGCCACATCCTGTATTGCTTTTACCACCTCTGGCTTATCACCGAATTTTTCCAGCTGCTGGACAGCCCACATCCGGCCTATCACATCATCATGCTGTGCCTGGTAAAGCAGCTCTTGAACACTTTTAGGAAAAGTCCATTCTTTGAGAAGATAATTTCCGCGGTCAAAGCGAACCAAAAGGGGTTTGGCCGTCAGGTGAAATTCATAATAATTTTCTTTCCCGGTTATCCAGATTTTGTAAATTACTTCATCATCCTTATCCCCCTTAATACTGCCTTCATCAAGACTCTTGCTTCCCCTTATCCCAATCAATACCGGGGTCTTAAATATGGGAATCCCAAGGGAAGTATCCTGAACCTGTTTAATGGTCAGGCCGAGTGTCTTCTTCCCTTCATCCCATCTTGAGGAAACCTCAAAAATTGGGTGCCCTGGCTGAAAAAGCCATTGCTCAAAAAACCAGTCCAGGTTCTCACCGGTGACTTCTTTGACCGTCTTCATAAAGTCATGGGTATCAACCGGTTGAAATGAATAGCGGTGGAGAAATTCTTTTGTCACCTGAAAGAAACGCTGGTCACCAAGTATGAATCTAAGCATATGAAGCACGCAGGCCCCTTTCTGATAGGAATGGGCATCAAACAAATCCCCCGGAGCATCATAATGGTCAGTGACAATCGGTCGGATGTACCTTGTTCTGGCTTCCCTCAGATAAGCATTTTTCTTATTCAGCAAATTTATGGCCCCTTCTTCTGGTCCGCGGTCGTACTCGTAATAAAGATAATCAGAGTACGTGCCAAAACTCTCATTCAACCAGGCGTGCTCCCAGCTCCGTAAAGTGATCAGGTCTCCCCACCACTGGTGAGCCAGTTCGTGTGAAACGATTCCAATGCTGGAAAAATCCTTTTCGGCTTTATCGTCATGGATAATCTCATAAGTCATAGCCGTAGCTGAGGTGCTTTCAGCACCTCCACCCAAGGGCACAGGTATCTGGTCGTATTTATCCCAGGGATAGGGAGTGCCAAAGATCTTGATGAAAAATTCCATCATCTTCGGTGTTTTTTCATAAGAACGAAGGGCATCTTTGGCCTGCTGGGGGAAGACCCAGTAGTTGATAGGAATATTCTCGTAGTGGTCACGGATAATTTCATAGGGAGCAGCTGCCAGGAAAATTAAATACGTAGAATGGGGTTTATCCTGAAGCCAGTGATAAGTCACTGTTTGTTCACGCTCATTCTTTACCACACTCACCAAACGACCGTTGGAAGCAACCTTGTAGGGCTCTTTAACGGTGGCGATGATTTCATTAGTGACTTTATCATTGGGAAAGTCATAGCAGGGAAACCAGTGATGAACTCCGTCAGGCCAGGAATCTGAAGCAACCAGCGTCGGATGTTCCGCCGTGGCCTCAAAAAACCGAAGCCCTTTCTTGTTGGTAGTTTTATGGGCCTGGTCATCACTGCGATAAAAGACAGTGATGGAAAATACTTCGCCGACGTTATAAGGTCGCGGGAGCTCAACAAGAAGCTTTTTATCTTTTTGCTTAAAAGAAAGAGCGCGCCCCCATTCATCATTTACCTTTTCGACCCGGTAATCTTCAGCATCAAGCTCGACAGTTTTTAAATCAGGGCGAAGCGAACTCAGGGTCAGGACCGCTTCCCCCTGGAAAGCCTTTCCCTCAACGTCCAGATTAAGTTTAATCAAGTAGTGACGGGCATCATAGGTTCTGCTTCTTTCCCACTGGCGCGGTTTTTGGCTGAAATCAATCTGCTGAGCATAAGTTCCGATAATTGACGGTGAAAGAAAAATCGTGCTCAGGAATAGAATAAAAATGATGGCTTTAAAAACAGCTAAATATTTCTTCATGACTATTCTCCTTAGGCCTGGTTTCGAGACCAAGGCTCTATCTCAATAAACCTTATTCTTTTTAAGCACCTGGATAATGCCGTCTTTTTTCATCAGCTCTTCTATTTCTTCCACAGTGCGCGGAAGTCCCTCCCCTAAATTTATATAACCATTTTCAGTGATAACAATATTGTTTTCAAGACGTATACCAATTTGCTCATCTGGATGAATCACCTGAATATCACAGGAAAATACGTATCCAGGTTTTAATACTTCATCAGGTCCGGAAAAAGTGGCCTGGACATCATGAGTAGCCAGACCAACTGAATGGTTATACCCGCCATACCGAAGAGTACCCGGTAAATCAGGGTCATCAGGAGACAGGCCTTTTTCCTGCAAATATTTCTTGGCCTCTTCGGATACCTGCCGCAGAGTAATTCCTGGCCGAAAATAATTCAAGCAGGCCTGGCGAACCAGCAGTGCTTTCTGGTAAAGCTCTCTCTGTCGTGGATTAAACTTTCCGTTAACCGGAAAAGAGGTTGAAAGGTCAACGTTGTAATATTTATAATCAGGGGCAGCGTCCAGGATAACGAAATCTCCGTCCTGCAGGGTTCGATCGTAGGCATGATAATGACCAAAGGCATGGTTTTTACCTGACATAATAATGGTATAAAAGGCTAAGTCCTGGGCTCCTTCCTTGAGGCAAACATATTCAAAAAGTGCAGCCAGCTCTTTCTCGGTAACGCCTGGCCGCGTAGCCTGGATAACCGCCCGGTGGGCTTTGACTCCAATTCGGCCAGCCTGACGAAGTACTTCTATCTCTGCCGGGGATTTATATTTTCTTAAATCCCAGACCACTGCTGATACATCTTCAACCTGCAGGCGCGGGAATTTAGTTCTTAACTGGAAAACAAATTGTAATTCTTTGGTTAGGCGCTGGTCGAATAAATCCAGTACCATCGTCTTCTGCAGGGCATTGTATTTTTCTCTGCTATTTTCTCTCATCAACTCTTCTGGATAAAACATGGTATAGATAGTTCGGCCCTGGTTATTTAGACCTATCAGATAGCCCAGAAACTGCTCTAAGGGCAGAACTTTATCTAAGCCCATTGCTTTTTGTGGCTCGCGGATTAAAGAAAGAGGAAGGCCCTCGCCTTCGGCTTCTTTTTCACCCATAGTGAAGAAAAGAATACTTTCTTTTTTCTGCCCATCAATGGCCAGGATAGCATCTGGAATTTCGGCTCCGCAAAAATAAATCAAATCATTATTTTGATAAAATTGGTAATCACTGGAGGGCGCCTTGGCCCCAAGAAAGATAGCCACACCATCACCAATATGTTCCATTAACCGGGCCCGGCGCCGGGCATATTCATCTGGAGGGAAAACAAGTGCCGCCGAGAGTAAAGCGGAAAATTCAAAAATAATAATTATTAAAATCACAAACTTGAACCAAACCGCCGATTTGCTCAAATTATTTTTCATGACTTTTGTCCTTTCTTTTTTAATTTAAATAATAAATTCAATTAAGTCAAAAGTTTTCTTGCTATGACTATTATCCAGCTCTCGTACTTACCTTCCCCCGTCAGGGGAGTGCGATCTGCCCTGCTTCTTGGTTTAGTTAACTAAACTCACTTCCATTAAGTTTAATGCTTATCTATTAAATTAATAATTAACCAGCACAATTTACGTTAAAAAAACTTGCTATGCTCTCTTTGATTTGATAATTATTGCCCGTAGGAGCAAGAAAAATGAGCGACAAATTAAACCGCCGGGACTTCTTGAAACTAACTGCCCTCGGAACATTAAGTCTGCCCCAGGTTTTCTCTTCCATTTCCTGCCGTAGGCAAAGTTCCAGGCCTAATATTATTTTTATCCTGTCGGACGACCACGCCTGCCAGGCTATCAGCGCCTACGGCAGCCGCCTTATCCAGACACCTCACCTTGACAGATTGGCTCAGGAAGGAGTTCGTTTTGACTGTAGCTTCGTTACCAATTCCATCTGCGCTCCCAGCCGGGCTTCTATTCTCACCGGTCAATACAGTCATCAGCATGGAGTAATTGATAACAGCGTAGAAATGAAATCCCAGGAAGGAACCTTTCCGGTTCTCTTTAAAAAAGCGGGCT